>Ga0307379_10000236_pt1 | contig 97906 bp, 91 predicted proteins | sample UN2MG_FD_202237 | JGI IMG/M metagenome (GOLD analysis project Ga0307379, IMG submission 202237) | Soil microbial communities from Risofladan, Vaasa, Finland - UN-2 | ecosystem: Environmental > Terrestrial > Soil > Coastal area > Acid sulfate soil | place: Finland: Risofladan, Vaasa | collected... | reverse complement strand
GGCAGGTCCTTCGGGCCCACCACGACGATCGCCACGACGGCGACCACCAAAAGTTCCGACCATCCGATGTCGAGCATGAGCTTGGTTCAGGCGTTAGCGATGTGAGGCCCTGCGCGGGAGCGCGCGGTGCGAAATGCGTCTAGCCCGACTTCTGCTTGCGTGGGGCTTTCGCGCGGGGCTTCGAACGGGGCTGCGGCGCGGGCCTCTCGTGCTCGATCACCTTGGCGTCGGGTTTCGCTTCGGCTTTCGCCTCATCGTCGTCGGCGAGGCCCGTCTTGAAGCTCTTGATGCCCTTGGCGACGTCGCCCATCAGATCGGAGATCTTGCCGCGCCCGAATAGGAGCACGAACAGCACCAGCACGATCAGAATTTGCCACCAGCTCGGTCCCATAAAGGCCTCCAACGCGCGCCAGCCGCCCGCGTGTCAATCGTTCGGCGGCACTATGACAGCAAAGAAGGCCGGCTCGCAAGCCGACCTCCCCTTAAGGTGAAGCCTCCCAGCTGAAGGCCTCCTAAGTCGAAGGCTCGGCCTCGCCGCCCTCGGCTTCGAAGATGAGAACCGCGCCCTTGTCGACGCCCACGCCAACCTCCGTGCCTTGCGCCGGGACATCAGGCTCTCGCACACGGGCGAGGACCGGCGTGTCCAGCCCTTCGACCGCAACCTCCACAAGGCCCACATCGCCGAGAAAGCGCGTGTCGAGAATGCGGCCCGGCGTCCCCTGCCCCGGCTTGGTCAACCGCACGCCGCCCTGGCGCACGCATACGATGGCCTCCGTGCCATCGGCAAGCCCTTGCGCCGGAAACGTGCCGAGCGGGGTTTCGGCCCGTCCACTCTCGATGCACGTGCCCATCTCGTTGAGATCGGAGAAGGTGCGCGCGGCGAAGATGGTCTCAGGCGCGCGATAAAGCTCCGGCGCCGTGCCGGTCTGCACGACATGGCCTTTGCGCATGAGCGCGACGCTGTCCCCCATACGCATGGCTTCCTCGGCGTCGTGGGTGACCACGATGCAAGTGGCGCGTGTCTCATGCACAATCGCCAGCGTGTCCTCGCGCATGCTCTCGCGCAACTGCGAGTCGAGACCGGAGAACGGCTCGTCCATGAGCAGAACGCCCGGACGCGGAGCGATGGCGCGGGCGAGTGCCACGCGCTGTTGTTCGCCGCCGGACAGGATGTGCGGGTAGTCGCGGGCGTATTGTCCAAGACCGACGCGCTCCAGCGCGGCCTGCGCCTCGGCGCGCGCTTCCACCTTGCTCAGGGCGCGCAAGCCGAAGGCAACGTTGTCGAGAATGGTGAGATGGGGGAACAGCGCGAAATCCTGGAACATGAGGCCGACGCCGCGCTTCTCGGGCGGCACGAAGCGGTTGGGGCCGGCGACCTCTTGCTTGTCGATCAGGACGCGGCCCTCGGACGGCCACTCCACGCCGGCGGCGATGCGGAGCAGCGTGGTCTTGCCGCAGCCCGAAGGACCAAGCAGACACAACACCTTGCCCGGAGACACCTCCAGGGTGACATCGTGAAGCGCGTAAACCTCGCCATAGCGGCGAGAGACATGCTCGAAATCGAGCTGCGCCGCAAAGGTCACGGCGGCCTTGCCGCGGGCCTGCGGAGCAGGCCTTCTGGCCCCTATGGCCGCCTCATCGGGCGCGCGGCCCCGCGTCTTCAAGAACTCGAGCATCTGGCTGGTCTACGCGACGGGTGGGTCAAAGCGCAACGTCCGAGGCTCTGCACAATCGACGCGGGGCGCCGGGCTCACGCCCCCTCACGCCCCCCGGCCGGTCTCCTCGTCGGGCTCGAGAGGTCCATCGTCGTCCTCGCCGGCGCCCAGCGGCTCGTCCTCCAGCGGGTCCTCATCCTCGCGCAGATCCGGCGCATCGTCCGGGTTCGGCATGGAGAAGCCGGGGGGGAGATTGGAATCGAGCAGTCCTGCGCCCTTGAGCTCGGCAAGCCCGGGCAGATCCTGGATCTGCTCAAAGCCGAAATGCTCGAGGAAAGCTTCCGTGGTGCCATAGGTCACCGGACGGCCTGGGGCGCGGCGGCGGCCCCTGAGCTTGATCCAGCCGGTCTCCAGCAGCACGTCGATCGTCCCCTTGGAGGTGGAAACGCCGCGGATCTCCTCGATTTCGGCGCGCGTCACGGGCTGGTGGTAGGAAATGATGGCGAGCGTCTCCAGGGCGGCGCGCGACAGGCGCCGCTGGGTTACCGCCTGGCGCTCCAGAAGGAAGGAGAGGTCATCGGCGGTGCGGAAGGCCCATTTGCCGGCGACCCGCACCAGGTTGACCCCACGGCCGCCATAGAGGCCTTGCAGTTCCTCGAGCAGCGCCTTCACGTCCTCGCCCTGGCCGAAATGCTGCGCCAACTCAGCCTCGTTCAGGGGCTCAGGCGCGGCGAACAGCAAAGCCTCGACAATGCGTAGCTTCTCCCGCCGGTCCGCGGAGGGCAGCGCCATCACGTTTGACGGAAGCGGCAGCATCGGCGCTTGCGCGCCCTGCTCGTCCTCTTCTGCCGTCATCTCAACCGCCCTCTCCGCTGGCTTCACTGTCATTGGCATCCCCGCATTTTTTGTCTTTGTGTGCTCCGCAACCGCAGCACGCATCGCCCGATCGAGCTTTAACAGCGCCGACCCGCCTTTGGCTTCGACCTCCTCTTCCGACAGCTTCGATATGTCGGACAGCACCGAAGTCAAGGTCGGTTTCGGCTCGGCCGCGGCTTCGGGCCTGCGCCTCGCCGGCATATCCCGATCAAGTTTCGATGGCGAAATTTTGGGTCTCGGCATGATGTGCCCCTTAGCGTTTCAGGCCTTACTGACGCTCCTGCCCGTCATCCCTTTTACTTCGTCCACTGAACTCTGCTTTTCTGACTCACGCCGCCTGGCCGCGACGGCGGACCATAAGCGGTGCAAACGATTTCGATTGGCGTATTTCCAGCGCCCCTTCGCGCGTCATCTCCAAGGTCGCGGTGAAGCTCGAGGCGAGCGCCGTGCGCCGGATTTCAGGCTCCACCAAGAACTCGGCAAGAAGTTGGTCGAGCGGCGCCCAATCGCAGGCAATGCCGAGCAGACGCTCCAGCTCGTCGCGCGCCTCCTTCAGCGACCACACGGTGCGCTTCTCCATATGAAGCGTGCGTGAGACGTTACGCTGGCGCTGCTGAGAATAGGCCTTCAGGAGGTCGTAGACATTCGCCTCGTAGATGTTGTTCCGCGTCACCCGGATGGGCTCGGGCAAACCGCGGCCGAACACGTCACGGCCGAGGCGCTTGCGCGTCATCAGTTTCGCGGCGGCAGCGCGCATCGCATCGAGGCGCTTCAGCCGGAAGGCCAGTAGCGCCGCAAGCTCCTCGCCGGTGGGCTCGCCCTCTTCCGAGGGCTCGGCCGGCAGCAACAGCTTCGACTTCAGGAAGGCCAGCCACGCGGCCATCACCAGATAGTCGGCCGCGATTTCGAGCCGCAAGGCGCGCGCCTGGGCGATGAAATCGAGATATTGCTGGGCCAGCGCCAGGACGGAAATCTTGGTGATGTCGACTTTTTGGGTGCGCGCCAAAGCAAGCAGAAGATCGAGCGGCCCCTCGAAACCGCCAACATCCACCCGCAGCTGCTCGCCGTCCTCGATCTCGAGGCGCTCCTCGCCGCTTTCCCAATCGGACGCAGAGGCAGGCTCCCGCGGCTCTTCGGTCACTGGTGTGTCTTCGTCGTTCATACCTGCACCGTTGGGTCGGGGCCAAGGCTCGCCACGCGGGTCTCTGCCGCGTCCGTCACCAAGGCAAGCACCTCAGCCTCATCGAAGGGCTCAGGCTTATGGAGACAGGCCCGCGCCTGGGCGAACCGCTCGGCAGACATCCCCTCGAGCACCGGTGTGGCGGCAGCCACCTCGGTCATCTCGGTCAGATCGCCCGAGCAATGAAGCACCACATCGCAGCCGCCCCCCATCACCCCACGGGTGCGCGCCGCGAAGGACCCCTCGAGGGCCTTCATGCCGATGTCGTCGCTCATGATCAGGCCGGTCAACCCCATCTGATCTCGAATCACTTTGTCCATTATAGCGGGCGAGAGCGTCGCGGGTCGCCGCTCATCGAAAACAGGCAGCAAAACATGGGCGGTCATGGCGAGCGGCGCATCGTGCAGGGCCTCAAACGGCCTGAAATCCACCCTCTCCAGCTCCTCTATCGAGGCATCGATCCGGGGCAGCGATTTGTGGCTGTCGGCCAGAGCCCGGCCATGGCCCGGCACGTGCTTGATGACAGGCAGCACACCGCCGGCGAGCGTGCCATTCATTACCGCGCGACCCAGCGCGATCACCACGTCCGGGTCGGTGGAGAAGCCGCGGTCACCGATAATGTCGTGAGCGCCTTGTTGCGGCACGTCGATGCAGGGCGTGCAATTGACGTTGATGCCCAAATCGTGGAGCTCGGCGGCCATCAGCCTGGCGCCGGCAAAGGCAGCGCGCTTGGCGCCTTCCGGATCGGTGGCATAGAGATCGCCATAGCATCGCTGTGGCGGCATGGCGCGCCAATGCGGCGGACGCAAACGCTGCACGCGGCCGCCTTCCTGGTCGATGAGGATCAGGACCTCGTCGCTGCCGACGGCGTCCTTGAAGTCGTCGACGAGCGCGCGCAGCTGCGTCGGATTGTCGACATTGCGGGCGAACAGAATGAGCCCGCACGGCTGCTCGGCGGCGAAGAGGTCGTGCTCGGCCTCGGTCAACTCCGCGCCGGCGCAGCCTGAGATGAAAGCTTTAAAAGTCACGCCCGGGGGCTAGCCCCGGCGGGCGTCGCGGTCAAGCGCTCCGTGAAGCACCCTACTGCACCGCGACGAAGCAGTCGGTTCCTTTCGCCTTCAAGTCTCCACACAACTTGTAGGCAGACGACTTGCTGGCGATGGGGCCAACCCGGAGGCGGTACATGCTGCCGCCGTCGACACTGGCCTTCTGCACGACCGGCGGATAGCTCCCGAGCAGCTTGGGATATTTCTGCTGGATATCGGCGTAATTCGCGAGAGCCTCGGTCTGGCTCCTATGCGCGCCGACCTGGACCAGATATTTCGAGGCGGCAGCCGGCGCGGGCTTGGGATCGGTGGCGGCCACCTGCTGCGGCGCAGCGCCGGGAGCAGCCATCGGCACGGGGCCATCGGGAATCGGGACCGGCATCATATTGGCAGTCTGGCCGGTGGCTTGAGCGGCGTCCTGGGCGGCTTGCGCGGCAGCACCAGCAGCGGCGTTTGCGGCGTCCGCAACGGCCGGCGCTTCGACAGAGCCGTCAGGACGGACAACGAGCGTCTTCACCTTGCGCGGTCCGCCATCGTCCGCGGCGCCGTCCACGGACTGGGTCGTCGCCGGGTTGGCGAAATCCGTGGTCGCGACGGGCGCGGGCAGACCGGCGGTGGCTGTTGCCGGCGGTAAGGCGGGCACCGCCACGTTTTCTTGGCGCGGCACGAGACGCTCGGATTCCGGTGTATTCCCGTTGGTCAGACGGTCGTATATCAGCTTGTTTTTGTGAGGAAATTCCTTGCCACCCGGTTGGTCGGGGGCTTCCTTGACCGGGGTTGCATCCGCGGTGACCATCGGCGTTTCGCCGTCGATGCCGCCGCCGCTTTGCTTGTAGGCGAAAGCCAACGCGCCGCCGAGGGCGATGGCCCCGAGAAGGGCGCTGCCGACCATGAAGGCGCTGCGCCCCCTCAAGGAGTTGGCGAGCTTCGAACCTTTGGCGGCGGGCGGAATGAGCTGGCTCTCATCCATGAAATCGGCATCGCCACGATCGGCCTCGTAATACTCCTGCTGCGGCTGCGGTGCCGGGCTTTGCTGACCACCCAGCGCGATCTGCGGCGGCTGATCGTAGACGGAATCGAAGGCCTGGAGCTGGCGGCGCGGATCGATCTGAGAGGCTTGGTCGTTGGGCGCGTAACCTTGCTGGGGCGCTTGGGGCGCATAGGCCTGCGGCTGATAGGCGTGAGGCTGAGACGCGGCCGGATAATTGGGGTCTTCAGCTCCGAAGCCATGGCCAATGCTGTCCCTACCGCCGCCATAGGCCGTGTGGGCGCTCGTGGGCATATGATCGGGGAAGCCCGCATCCCCCTGCTCGGGAAAGCCAGCGTCGCCGTGACCGTGATCGGGGGCGCCACTGTGACCGGAGAAATCAGCCTCGGGGAAGCTCGCATCCGCCGACTTGAAGTCGCCGAAAATGGACTCCGGAAAGCCCGGATCGGCATTGCTGAGATCGGGAAGGTCCTGATCGCCAGAGGCCTGTCGGGGCGCGCTCGGCGCGTTGTAACCTTGCGGCTGGTATTGCTGGTCGCCGCCATAGGCTTGCGGCTGATGGGGCTGAGGCTGGTAAGACGTTGCGGCCTGGGGCGCTTGCGCGGCTGCGGCTGGCTGCTGATGGGAGGGCTGCGGGGCCGACGGCTGGTTGGGCCGCGTTACCGGCGCATAGGTGGGCATCTGCGCAAAAGTCGGACCGCCGTTTCCGAAAATCGAGCGTTGTCCGCTATTTGGCTGACCTGGCCGATCCGCTCCTTGACCCATGAAAGATACCTCACTCTTTTGAATGTTGGCCGCGTCCGCGTCCCAGCTCTCCCCCGGTGCGCTTGCGGCGTCTCGCCTATCGGCAAAATCTGATTCAAACTCAGGGGATTGGCCGACTCCGCCGCCGTATCCGCCATAACGCGTTGACATGGCTACTTCCCTCGAACCACCCCCCGCGCCCTTGCCCGGCTAATGCAACTCGTGCATGGCATGAACGCCGAGGATCCCCAAACCCAACGCCAACACACGCTTCGTGGCGGCTACAAGCGCTACACGAGAACGTGTTAACTCTCGGTCACTATCGTAAATAAAACGTAATTGTGGCAAGTCTTTGCCTCTGTTCCAAAGACCATGGAAGTCTCCGGCAAGATCGTAAAGATAGAATCCGAGGCGATGAGGCTCATGTGCTTGTGCCGCACCATCCACAATACGTGGAAACTGCGCCAGACGGCGGATCAGAGCGAGCTCCGCATCGTCATTCAACCGATTTAGATCGGCCTGCGCCAACGCACCCTCCGCAACATCGAGGTCCGCAAAGGTCCCCACCACATTACGCAGAACTGAACTCGCCCGGGCATGGGCGTACTGAACATAAAACACCGGGTTGTCCCGCGACTGCTCGGTGACTTTAGCAAAGTCGAAATCGAGCGGCGCGTCGTTCTTCCGATAGAGCATCATGAACCGGACGGGCCCGGCGCCCACCTCGTCCACGACATCCCTCAGAGTCACGAAGGTCCCGGCACGCTTGGACATTTTGACAGGCTCACCCGCCCGAAACAAGCGGACGAGCTGACATATCTTAACGTCGAGATCGGATTCACCGCCCGTGAGCGCCGACAGCGCCGCCTGCATGCGCTTGATATGGCCGCTATGGTCGGCGCCCCAGACATCGATCATCGACTTAAAGCCGCGTCTGAACTTGTCGAAGTGATAGGCGATATCGGAAGCGAAATATGTGTATGAGCCGTCCGATTTCATCAGCGGCCGGTCCTGATCGTCACCGAACTCCGTGGCGCGGAACAGAAGCTGCTCGCGGTCTTCCCACTCCTCGTCGATCTTGCCCTTGGGCGGGGGCAGACTCCCCTCGTAGATCAGACCCTTGGCGCGGAGCTCCGCGATGGTCTCGCCCACTTCGTCCCGACCTTCGGTCAGCGAACGCTCGGAGAAGAACACGTCATGGCGGATGCCGAGCTGCGCGAGATCGCTCTCGATCATGCCGAGCATGGCCTTGAGTGCGGTGGTGCGCACCAGCGGCAGCCAGTCGGCCTCGGTCATGTCCAACAGATCGCGGCCATGATTGGCGGCGAGCTCGGCACCCACCGGCTTCAGATAATCGCCTGGGTAGAGCCCTTCGGGGATCGCGCCGATCTCCTCGCCAAGCGCCTCGCGGTAACGCAGAAAGGCGGACCGCGCGAGCACGTCGACCTGGGCGCCGGCATCGTTCACGTAATACTCGCGGGTCACGTCGTAGCCTGCATAGTCGAGCAGGTTGGCGAGCGCGTCGCCAAACACCGCGCCGCGGCAATGCCCCACATGCATCGGGCCTGTCGGGTTGGCGGATACGTACTCGACGTTCACCGCTTTGCCCGTGCCGATGGCACTCCGCCCGAACGCATCACCCTGCTCCAACACCATGCGCAACACGCTCGGCCAGAAGGCATGGGCAAGTGTCAGGTTGATGAAGCCGGGCCCGGCAATCTCGACCTTCTCGACATAGGGGTCGGACGCGATCAAGGGCACGATGCGCTCGGCCAGGGCGCGCGGCGCGACGCCGGCAGGCTTGGCGAGCACCATGGCCGCATTGGTGGCGAGATCGCCGTGGGTCGGGTCCTTCGGACTGCCGAGCGTGATGCCGTCCACACTCGCCTCACACGGCACGACGCCATCATGCTTAAGCTGCTGGACAGCCGCCAATACGTGGCCGTGAAACCCTGCAAAAACGTCCATGGAAGCTCCGGAAAAGGGAGAGCCGCGACTATCGTAAATCCGGGGTCGCGTCAAACAGCCGGCGGTGCTCCGCCAGCGCGTAGCGGTCGGTCTGACCGGCGATGAAGTCGGCGACGTGGCGGGCATAGGCTTGCGCGTCATGGGCGGGCGCCTGGTCCGACCATTCGGGCGGCAACGCGTCCTTATCGCTCACATAGCGTCGGAACAATTCGACCACCGCGTCTTCGGCGTCGCCCATGATGCGCATCACGCGCGGGTGACGGTAGACGCGGGCGAAGAGGAAGCCGCGCAAATCATCGAGTTCGGCTTTCATGCCGTCCGAAAACGCGACCATGGCGCGGCCCGCCCGGCGCACCGCGTCCGCGCTCGAAGGGCCAAGCGCCGCCAGCCGGCCGCGCGTCTCGGCGATGCAATCATTGACCAGGAGCGTGATCAGCCGCCGGTTGACCTCGTAGAGACGTCTTGCGTCCTCGAGCCCCGGATAAGCCGCATCGACCTCGCTCAGGAGACGTCCGGCGATCGGCGCATCGTAGAGTCCGGCGAAAGAGAAGCAGCCGGCGCGATAGCCGTCGTCGAGATCGTGGGCGTTGTAGGCGATGTCGTCGGACAGCGCGGCGACTTGCGCCTCCACCGAAGGATAGGTGTCGAGCTCCAGATCCTGTGTGGCGCAATAAGCACGCACCGGCTCCGGCACGGGCGCGCGGAGCGGGCCGTTATGCTTCACCAGGCCTTCCAGCGTCTCCCATGTCAGATTGAGCCCGTCGAACTGGGCGTATTTTCTTTCGAGCTTAGTGACCACGCGCAAGGACTGGGCGTTGTGGTCGAAGCCACCGGCATGGCTCATCGCGGCATCAAGCGCCCGCTCGCCGGCATGTCCGAAGGGGGGATGGCCGAGATCGTGGGCGAGCGCGATCGCCTCGGTGAGATCTTCGTCCACTTCAAGGGAACGTGCGATCGAGCGCGCGATCTGCGCCACTTCCAGGGTGTGGGTGAGCCGAGAGCGGTAGTGATCGCCTTCGTGATAGATGAAGACCTGGGTTTTGTAATTGAGCCGCCGGAAGGCGGTCGAATGCAGGATCCGGTCGCGATCGCGGGCATAGAGCGTGCGGGTCGGACTTGGCGCCTCGGGGATGCGCCGGCCGCGGCTCTCCCGCTGATCGACGGCATAGGCGGCAAGCGCCTTTCCCTTCGCGGGCGCGCCTCGAACCGCGTCAATAGCACGCTGAGCTTTGCGGTTCCGGTCGATTGAACAAGGCCTCTAGGAAGCTTATCTTTGAGGAGCCCGGCTTATCTTTCTCTGAGAAGATTGGCTATACCGAACATGAGCGAAGCAAACATCACCATCAGTTCCCGCGCCGCCAAGCGCATCAACGAGCTCGTTAATGAGGATCAGGCGGCGAGCCTGTTCCGCGTCAGCGTCGAGGGTGGCGGCTGCTCGGGCTTCCAGTACAAGTTCGAGCTGGCGACCGATACCGCCCCCGATGACATTCTCATCAAACGGGACGGGGCCACGGTGGCGATCGACCCGGTTTCGGCCGATTTCGTCAACGGCTCGGAGATCGACTTCGTCGACGAGCTGATCGGCGCCCATTTCAAGATCAGCAATCCGAACGCCACCGCCTCTTGCGGCTGCGGCACCAGCTTTTCGATCTAGTTCACCCTCATTGCGTCATTTTCATTCCGGCGCAGGCGGGAATCCAGTATTCACCGGACTCGGATTATCGCCGAGGCTTGCCTACAAGATTGCCTGGGTTACTGGACACGAGGGTCGATGAAGATCGCCACCTGGAACATCAACGGCGTCAAGGCACGCATCGACGCCGCCACGACCTGGCTGAGATCGGCTGCGCCGGATATCGCCTGCCTGCAAGAGATCAAATGCATGGACGAGGCCTTCCCGGTGAGCGCGTTCGAGGACCTCGGCTACAACGTCGCGGTGCACGGCCAGAAGGGCTTCAATGGCGTGGCGCTCTTGTCGAAGCTGCCGCTCGACGAGGTGAATTCCGGGCTCGCGGGCGATAGCGAAGACGTGCAGGCCCGCTATATCGAGGCGGTGATCTCGGTGCCGTCCGGTGTATTGCGGGTGGTGAACATCTACCTCCCCAACGGCAACGGCTCACCGGAGAAGTTCGCCTATAAGCTCGCCTGGATGAGCCGGTTGCGCGAAAGGCTGAAGACGCTGCTCACCTACGAAGAGCCCTTCGTCGTCGCCGGGGACTACAACGTCATCCCCACGCCTGAGGATGTCTACAATCCGCAAGCGTGGATGAACGACGCGCTGTTTCGGCCCGAGACGCGCGCCCAGTTTCAAGCCCTGCTCAATCTGGGGCTCACGGACGCGTTTAGGGCGTGTCATGACGAGCCGCATCAGTTCACGTTCTGGGATTACCAGGCCGGCGCCTGGCAAAAAAACCACGGCCTGCGCATCGATCATTTGCTGCTCTCGCCGCAAGCGGCCGACCGGCTGGTCGCGTGCGAAATCGACGCCGATCCCAGGAGCTGGGAGAAGCCGTCCGATCACGTGCCGATTGTCGTGGAGTTGTCGCTCTGAGGCGTCCGGCTTGTGGCTGGAGCCCGGTTAGGGCTGGAGCGCGCCAAGCCCGTCCTCGGAGGCACCGAAGCCGACCGACATGCCCATGGCCGCGGGCGGAATGACATCCACCGGACCCAGGCGCGGTTCGTCTCTCGCAGACAGCGACGGCTCAGGCTTGGTTTGCTTCGCCAATGCGCGTGTCGGCGGCGCCGCACGGCCGGTCGGTGAGATCTTGACCGTCTTCGCCGTCGCCTTGTTCGGACCGCCGAGCTGCGGGAGAAGCGCCTCGGCGTCCTTGCGGGTGTCCTTGTCCGCGAGCGCGAAGGCGTCCTGGTAGCGTTTTCCGATCCAGTCGGCGTCCTTGTCGTCCATCCTGGCGTTCTCATTGGCCAGCGTCAGGAGGGCGAGCCCCCTCGCCTGCCGCTGGGAAATGCCGTCGCCACGCCACAGCATCTCACCCAAAATAGCCTGCGCCCCGGGGTGCTGCTTGCGCGCAGCCATGGCCAGCCAATTGGCGGCGATGGTCGGGTTCATCTCGACGCCCGACCCTGCGAGATAGAGCCGGGCCAGCTCGTACTGCGCCTCGGCGTTGCCGAAATAAGCGCCCGCATGACGGAACAAGCCCGCGGCATACACCGGATCGGGGTGCAGCGGCATGGCGGCAATCCCATTCACGTAATACCGGCCAAGGGCACAGAAGGCCTCGCCGACATATTTCGCAATCGGGCTCGACGGCTGAATATCGGCGTATTGATCCGCGATGTTCTGGAAGTTGTAAAACGCTTTGGCCTCGTCCTTGGGCAAGTCCCGTCCGGCCGCATAGAGCCGCGCAAGCTTGAGCTGCGCGCCGAGCACGCCGCGCTTCGCGGCGTATTCAAGCGCCGGTACGGCGACGGCAATCTCACCCGACTGTATGGCGCTGGCGCCCTGACGATAGGCTTCCGTGGCCGAGGCGTATGGAGGCGGTTGGTCGGCGCCGCCCACACCCGCGGGCGTCAGGACGATGAAGGCGGCAAGCGCGCTGCCGATGTGAGAGGCGCTAAATATCGGCATAGCACTCCCCTTCCGCGGCGCCACCGGGATGGGTCACGGCGCCAGTCCGCGCAGCGCCAACCTCTTGGGCGTATTTCCACAGATAGCCGCTTTGGAATGCCGTGGGCGGCACTTTCCAGTCCTTGGCGCGCGCGGCGAGCTCGTCCTCGCCGACCTCAAGGTCGATGATGCCGTCTTCGGCATCGAGCATGATCATGTCGCCGTCTCGCACGAGGCCGATCGGCCCGCACACCGCGGCCTCGGGTCCCACATGCCCCACGCAGAAACCGCGCGTGGCGCCGGAGAACCGTCCGTCGGTGATGAGCGCAACCTTGTCGCCCATGCCTTGGCCGTAGAGGGCCGCGGTGGTCGACAGCATCTCGCGCATGCCGGGGCCGCCCTTGGGGCCCTCGTAACGAATGACGATGACATCGCCCTCGTCATACTTCTTGGCGCTGACGGCGGCGAAAGCCTCTTCCTCGCCGTCGAAGCAGCGGGCGGGGCCACGGAATTTCATGTTGGTCAAGCCGGCCACCTTGACGATGGCGCCCTCTGGCGCAAGTGTCCCCCTCAACCCCACGACGCCGCCAGTCGGCGTCAGAGGATTGTCAGCAGAACGCACAACATCCTGGTCCGGGTTCCACGAAACCTTCGAAAGATTCTCGGCGATAGTGCGGCCGGTGACGGTCAGGCAGTCGCCGTTCAGATAGCCGTTATCGAGGAGTGTTTTCATGAGGAGTGGCACGCCGCCAGCCTCGAACAAATCCTTGGCAACATAACGGCCACCAGGTTTCAAATCCGCGATGTAAGGTGTTCTTTTCATGACCGCGGCCACGTCGAACAGGTCGAACGCGATCCCGCACTCATGGGCGATAGCCGGCAAATGCAGTGCCGCGTTGGTCGAACCGCCCGAGGCCGCGACAACGGCGGCAGCGTTTTCCAAGGCCTTCAGGGTGATGATGTCGCGCGGGCGGATGTTCAGCGCGATCAGATCCATGATCTTCTCGCCCGCCATCATGTTAAGTCTATCCCTGATCTCGTAAGGCGCGGGCGCGCCGGCCGAATAAGGAAGCGCCAAGCCAATCGCCTCGGAGACGGTCGCCATGGTGTTGGCGGTGAACTGGGCTCCGCACGCCCCCGCCGACGGACAGGCCACCTGCTCCAGCTCGTCGAGATCCTCCGACGACATCTTGCCGACCGAGTACTCACCGACTGCCTCGAACAGGTCCTGCACGGTGACGGGGCGTCCCTTGAAGGAGCCCGGCAGGATCGAGCCGCCATAGATGAAGATCGAAGGCACGTTGAGCCGGCACATGGCCATCATCATGCCGGGCAGCGACTTGTCGCAGCCGGCAAGGCCGATGAGTGCGTCGTAGCAATGGCCGCGCATGGTCAACTCGACCGAGTCGGCGATGACCTCGCGGGAGGGCAGCGAGGACTTCATGCCCTGGTGGCCCATGGCGATGCCGTCGGTGACGGTGATGGTGCAGAATTCGCGCGGCGTGCCGGACTTGGCCGCAACGCCCTGTTTCACGGCCTGGGCCTGACGCATCAGCGAGATGTTGCAGGGCGCCGCCTCGTTCCAGCAGGTGGCCACGCCGACCAAGGGCTGGTGAATCTGCTCGCGCGACAGCCCCATCGCGTACAAGTACGAGCGATGCGGGGCGCGTGATGGCCCTTCCGTCACATGCCTGCTCGGCAAACGGGATTTATCGAACGTCTTTGCGTCCATCAACCAATGCCGGCCGAACTTCAATGAGCGGACGTTTCCGTCATCGCTCTACGCCACAGCCGGGTCGCTCCCAGGCCCGCCCCCCTCGCTTACGGATGCGAGTGTCTTGTGAGGCCAATGATCCTCTGTATGGGAGGGATTTCCCAAAGTTTTATGGCGCAAAGGAGGCGCAAATACCTCAGTCTGTTGTAATTTAGATACAGGTTCGAAGGTTTCTCGGGACGTGGTTGCAAAGATGCAAACAAAATCCTGAGGCTGCGCCGCGCTTAAGCCCTAAAGCACGGCTTCGAGACGCTTCAGGGCCTGCGCCAGCTTGGTCGCCGTGGCTTCGGCCTCCGACTTCCGCTCGCGCTGCTCCTCGACCACGTGCTCGGGCGCGCGGGAGACGAATTTCTCGTTCGCGAGCTTGGCGGTGATCTGGGCGATTTCCGATCCCACCTTGTCGATCTCGCGCTTCAGGCGCTCGGATTCCGCGCAGATATCGATGACGCCTTGGAGCGGCAACGCCAGTGTGGCCTCGTCGAGGACGATCTGGACCGAGCCCGTGGGCGGGGCGCCGGCGAAATCGAAGGTCTCGATCCGGGCCAGCCGCTTCAGCGTCCCCTCATGAGCGGCGACCCGCGCCTTTGTCTCGCCGGACGCGCCGACAACGACCAGCGGCACCTTGGCGCCGGCCGGCACATTCATCTCCGCGCGCACCGAGCGCACTTCGGTGACGAAGCGGATGACCCATTCGATCTCGGCGTCGGCTTGCGCGTTCTGGGCCCCGATATGGGTCGGCCACTCGGTCAGCATCAGAAGGCACTCGCGGGCTTCGCCCTCGGGCACCCTCTTCCGCCACAGCTCCTCGGTGACGAACGGCATGAAGGGATGCAAAAGCTGGAGCGCGCGGTCGAGCACAAAGGCGGCCATGGCACGCGTCTCGGCCTTCGCCGCCTCGTCCTCGCCCATGAGGATCGGCTTGCTGAGCTCGAGGTACCAGTCACAGTAGATGTGCCAAATGAAGTGGTAGATGGCGCCCGCCGCATCGTTGAAGCGGAACGCTTCGAGCGCCTCGGTGACGGCGGCGGTGGTGCGCTCGCTCTCACCGGCGATCCAACGGTTGAGAGTGACTTGCGCAGCGGCGGGATCGAACCCGGCTTGCGGAACGCAATCGTTCATCGCCGCGAAGCGCGAGGCGTTCCACAGCTTGGTGGCGAAGTTCCTATAGCCCTCGACCCGAGAACCGGCGAGCTTGATGTCGCGGCCCTGCGCGGCCATCGCGGCCAGCGTGAAGCGCAGCGCATCGGCGCCATAGGTGTCGATCAGCTCGAGGGGATCGATGACGTTCCCCTTCGACTTCGACATCTTCTGGCCCTTCTCGTCGCGGACCAGCGCATGGATGTAGATGTCGCGGAACGGCACCTCCTCCATGAAGTGCAGACCCATCATCATCATGCGGGCAATCCAGAAGAAGATGATGTCGAAGCCGGTGACGAGCACGTCGGTCGGATAGTAGCGCGCGAGCTCTGGCGTCTTGTCGGGCCAGCCGAGCGTTGAGAACGGCCACAGCGCGGAGGAGAACCACGTGTCGAGCACGTCCTCGTCGCGCGTCAGCGTCTCGTCCTTACCGTAATGGGCTTTCGCGGCGGCTTTGGCTTCCGCTTCGCTCTCGGCGACGAAGACCTGACCGTCGGGGCCATACCAAGCGGGGATTCGATGGCCCCACCAGAGCTGGCGCGAGATGCACCAGGGCTGAATGTTTTCCATCCAGTGGAAGTAGGTGTTTTCCCAGGTCTTGGGCACGAAGGTAGTGCGGCCGCGCTTTACCGCATCGATGGCGGGCTTCGCCAGAGTCGGCGCATCCACATACCACTGGTCGGTAAGGTACGGCTCGATGACGGCGCCGGAGCGGTCGCCGTGAGGGACGGTGTGGGCATAGTCCTCAATCTTCTCGACCAGGCCCTCGCCCTCCAAACGATCGACGATCATGGTGCGCGCGGCGAAGCGGAACACACCGTTGAATTCGAGAATCGTCGCATGGAGTTGCGGCGACAGCTCGACACCTTCCGTGAAGTCCGGATTGGGGTGGAGCAACAGCCGCGCGTCCTGACTGAGGACGTTGATCATGGGCAGCCCGTGACGCCTGCCCACCTCGAAGTCGTTGAAGTCGTGCGCCGGGGTGATCTTCACTGCGCCGGAGCCCTTCTCCGGGTCCGAATATTCGTCGGCGATGATTGGGATGCGTCGGCCGACGATGGGCAAGATGACGTTCTTGCCGACAAGTTGCGTGTAGCGTTCATCGTCGGGATGAACGGCCACGGCGGTATCGCCGAGCATGGTCTCGGGCCGCGTGGTGGCGACGACGATGAAGGTGCTCGGGTCTTCCGGATCGAAGGTCACCCCTTCGATGGGATAGCGCAGATGCCATAGATGCCCGTTGGTCTCGACTTGCTCCACTTCGAGATCGGAGATGGCGGTGCGCATGTCCGGGTCCCAATTGACGAGCCGCTTGTCCTTGTAGATCAGGCCCGCGCGGTGCAACTCGACAAAGACCTTGCGCACGGCCTTCGACAGCCCGTCGTCCATGGTGAAGCGCAGCCGCGACCAATCGCAGGAGCAGCCCAGCCGCTTCAACTGGCCAACGATGGTGTTGCCGGACTCTTCTTTCCATTGCCAGATGCGCTTGATGAACTTCTCGCGGCCGAGCGCGCGCCGGTTCGGCTCCTGGCGCTCCATCAATTGCCGTTCGACGACCATCTGCGTGGCGATGCCGGCGTGGTCGGTGCCCGGCTGCCACAGCACATCGCGGCCGCGCATCCGCTCGAAGCGGACCAGCACGTCTTGCAGCGTGTTGTTGAGCGCATGCCCCATATGGAGCGAGCCGGTGACGTTCGGCGGCGGGATGACGATGGTGTAGGGCTTGGCCGTCTCGCGATCGCCGCGGCCGGCCGCAAACGCGCGCGCGTCTTCCCAGGCGCGATAAACGTCGCCTTCGAAATTCTTCGGTTGATAGGTCTTATCGAGCATGAACGCGGGCGGTTGGCGAAAAAAGGGTCGCCGCGCGTCCTACGCTTTCGGCTTCCGCGCTGTCAACTTTCGCAAGGTTAGTCCTGGTGACGGCGCACTTGGTCGGAGTCGAGCTCGTCGCGGATCATGCGGGGCATGTTGTCGTCAAGCCATTGACGAAGCATGGGCCGCAGCATGTCCTTGATGCTGTCTTCCAGCGTCCTGCCTGCGACGTCATGATGCGCGCCACTGCCGTTGACCTGGGCCGCGACGGGCTCCGGCTCGTAGGACGGCTCCGGCTCGGAAACGGGCTCGGATTCCGCAGGCTCCTCTTCGCCTTGCGCTTCGACAGGCCAGAACGGAGCATTCTCCGCCTCGGGTTCGGCCTCGACGCTTTCAGCCTCGGCGGTCACCTCAACCTCGGCCAGCATGGGCTCGGGCTCCTGCTCGGCCTCGGCCATGGGTTCAAGGTCAGAAGGTTCAAGGTCCGTGGGTTCAACGGCCATGGGATCGCTGGTCATGGGATCGAGCGTCGGAGCGACGTCGGGCTCTGTCTCGAAGCTCGGCTCCGCCTGCTCCGCACCGTATTGAGGCTCCGGCTCCGGATGGGTCTCACCCTCGGCGGCGGGCTCTTCCATCGGCACCGACATGGGAAGGGGCTCGGGCTCCTGCTCGGCCGTTTGCTCCGGCTCCGAAGCCGTCATTGCCTCGGGCTGTGGCGCGGCCTGGAATTGGAACGGCTCGGCCTGCGGTGTCGTGGAGGTGGGTACTTGGCCGGCCCGCAGCGCGGCAATGGCACGCTCCAGCGCGGAGGCGGCTTCCTCGCCCGCCGATTGCTTCGGCGCGGCGGCTGGTTCCGGCGCGGGAGGGGCCGGCGGCTCAGGAGCTGCCATCTGAGGCGGCGTCATGTCTTGGGCCGGCTCTTGCGAGGCCTGGTATTCCGGCGGGGGCGATGGCTGAGGCGGGGCCGGTGGCTCGGGGGGCGCCACCTCCATCATCGATGCGTCGCCCGGCTCGGTGAACTCGGGAACGTCCTCAACGACCTCCTCCAGCTCCAAGACCTCGACAACTTCTTCATCGACTTCGAAGACCGCATCGCCATCGTCGTCCTCGACGATCTCAAGTCCGCCCAACTCGGAGGTGAGGTCGAGAATCTCCTCTTCCTCATTGGCGGGGGCTTCTGCGCCCCCACTCAGGACGCGCGCGATGTCGTCAATGATCTGGCTGTCGGCCTCGCCCTCGTCATCGTCCGACTGGGCTTGTGCCGTTGCATTTTGCGCTTTGGCCTGACCGGCCTCGTCGTCCGTGATGATCCGACGAATGGAGGCAAGAATTTCCTCCATAGTCGGCTCAGGAGCGCGCTCGGTGCTGCTCATGACTAGATCCCTTGCCGCTTTTCAAACTGACATCACCCGCGGTGTACACCAGGGTTACCTCATTCAATAACTTAACACGATGTTAAGACCCGCGTCTCGACCCGCCTTGGAGAATAACCCCAATGGTTAACGGGTAAAGCCCCGCAATGGTTCAATTATCGGCCGCGGGCGGGGTTGGGGGTCGCAGGCCGAACCATTTATTTTTGACGATGTCATAATGCTCGATCGGATCGTAATAAGGCACTGACAGACCTAGCGTTTGGGCATCCATACGGCCGATGGCGGCATAGAGCGAATACTCCGCGACCACCCGATCGCGCAGCGCCGAGACGAGGCCGATCTGCGAGTTCAGCAGCTCGCGCTGGGCGTCCAGCACGTCCAGCGTGGTGCGCTGACCCACCTTTTCCTCTTCGCGGACGCCGGTGAGCGCGATCTTGTTGGCGGAGACCGCGGACTGCGCGGAGTTGATGGCGGGACCGGAGGATTGCAGGATGCCCCAATTGGCGATGACGTCGGCATGGACCCGAAGCCGCGCGTCCTCCACTTCCCGCTTCAGCTGATTGTTGGTCTCCTTGGCTTGACGGACACGGGCCGAAACGCCGCCGCCTTGATAAAACGGCACGTTGACCCGTCCGGTGACCGACGTCGTCTCGATTTCATCGATGGCCTGGCTCTGGCCGAAGCGCTTCTCGTATTGCGCTTCGAGAGTCACTTCGGGCAGCAGTTCGCCCATGATCTGCTCGACGGCGTAAAGCGACGCTTCTTCGTTATAGACCGAGGTGAGGATGACCGGGTTCTCACCATCGCCCAGCGTCATGGCCGTGTCCAAGGTCTGCGGCAGCAGATGGCGGATCGACGGCGGCGTCTGAAGATTGCCCGGCGGATGGCCTATGATCTGCTCGTAAGCGGCACGGCTGGTCTTGAAATTGGCTTGCGCCACGGCCAAGGTCGCCAGCGCTTCGGAGCGGCGAGCTTCGGCTTGGGCTGTGTCGGTCCGCGTCACCTCACCCACCTCGAAGCGATCGCGCGTGGCTTTCAATTGCTCGGAGAGAACGCTCACGTCGTTCTCGCGCAGACGGACGACGGCCTGATCGCGCACAACGTTGACATAGGCTGTGGCGGCGTCGAGCAACACGGTTTGCTCCGTGCTGCGCAGCGCCTCACGCTGCGCCTGGACCTGCGCCTTGGCCTGCCGGACTGCGTTGAGGTTTTGGAAGCCCTCGAACAAAGGCTGCGACAGCTGCACGGCATAACCACGCGGATGCGTGACGCCGTCCGTGGTGAGTCCGGCCGCGCCAAAGTCGACGCCGCCGAGGCCGCGCCGATCACTGTTCTGATTGACGTAGTTCGTATCGCCCGTGGCGCCGACAAAGGGGCGCAAGCCGGCCTTGGCGACCGACACTTGCTCGTCGATAGCCCTGAGCCGCGCGCGCTCGGCATTGAGAACAGGATTGAGGAGATACGCGTCGGAGAGCGCCTGCTCCAAACTCTCGGCGTGGGCCGGAGCGGAAAAAGACACCACCCCGATCGCAATCAGGGCCGTCGCGGCACGCAACCACCGCCGCGAGAAAGTCGCGCAGCACGAAAGTTCGCGCCTGCCCTGTTCACCAAGCACTACCATTCTCCCGCAGTCAGCAGCGCCCCCGCCCCTCCTGCTCGCAGAACCATAGAGCACCGCAAGGCGCCAGGGATACCCAGGAACAGCTGTTGCGCACCGGATTCGGCAAAAAACTCAATGCACTGTGGGATCGGCGCAACAGTGTCGACAACGGCGCCGGACAGCTAGAACGTGAAGGCCGGCGCGGGCGCGAATCCCGGCAACGGGCTTGCGCCTGCGTCGAAATGCGCGACCCCACCGGCCTCACCGTCCACGCGCACGAAGAGATAAGCCTTGCCCTGCCGCATGTTAGGCGCTCGCGTTCGTACGACGACGAGGCGACCGCCCTCTTTGAGCTGGTCGAGCAAATTCTCGGGCACGTCTGGCACGCTGCCTTCCATGACGATGACGTCATATGGCCCGGCCTTGGCATATCCAGCAAAAAGATCGCCTGCGACAATCGTCGCGTTGGTGAGGCCGAGCGCGGCGAGGTTGGCTGCGGCGGCCTTAGCGAGCTCCGGCTCCGGCTCGAGCCCGATCACCCGTACGGCAAGCTGCGCTAGAATCGCCGTCGAATACCCGGTGGCGCAGCCGACATCGAGCACCGTGTCCTGCGGCTCGATCTCGGCGAGCTGAATGAGGCGCGCCTGAACCATGGGCGAAAGCAGGGACCGCGCGGATGCATCCTCGCGCGCGGCCAGCACCTCGATGCCTTCGTCCATATAGGCGAGCCCCTGATACGATTCGGGCACGAACCGTTCGCGCGGCAAGGTCCGCATGGCGGCGAGCAGACTTACGTCAGTAACCTCGTTGGGGCGGAGCTGAGACTCCACCATGGCGGTCCGCCGCGCTTGGAAACCGGTCATGCTCAAAACGTTCCTCTCAGGCTTTTTTCAGGGCCGTTTGCGGTGCGGGACATTGCCACGGTCCGCCGTGCGCCCAACCGATTAGCGAGATCGTCCGTGTTCATCATTCTTGCCGAACGATGATGCCCCCTGGCATGAAAGGCTGGACACTGGCGCGATTGGCGCTAGAACTCGCCCGATTGGCCACGTGGCGGAGTGGTGACGCAGCGGACTGCAAATCCGTATACCCCGGTTCGATTCCGGGCGTGGCCTCCAATACCTTCATCCCACATTCCCCGATTGCCCCTGCTGCGAGAAGCCGCCGTAGCGGTGGTAGAGGTAAAGCAGCATCAGCAGCCAGACGGCGATGAAGCCGTCCGAAAAGACCATCAGGAAATTATACGGCGCGTAATTGCCGGCGGTGACGGTTTGGTAGATGTGGCCACCCGCGGCGCCGAGCATGAACAGTGACCAGCCGAGCCCGATGGCGAGCCAAAACATCCCGCCGATCCAGATGCACAAGAAGCCCAGGACGCCCCAGGCGCCGTCATGGACGCCGACCTCGAACTGGAACGGGCTGGGCGACCAGCCGATCGCCTTGGCGGCTTGGTCGGGAAAGAAGACGTGCGGAATGAAGCCGAACAAGAACCCCATCACCCCGACGTCGATCACCAGAGCATAGAGCAAGAGGATCCGGACGATGCGTGCCTTGGTGCGCGGGGCGCGGGTGAGCGCGAGATGGAGCAGAGGCAGAACGACGCTGAGAACGGCAATGGCGATGCCAATCATGTTCCCGGCCTCCTCGCCCGTTTCGGCTCTTTAAGCCACGCAAGGGTTCACTCTGCCTTCGGCTTCGAGCCGGCGTCAACCGACCCCGCGGCTTCCCCGTTGCGCTCGTTCCGCCGATGCCACCAAACGGTGAGCTGACGCCGCCAACGCCGCACCGAAGGAAGATCGACGGAGAGCACGAGAAGCCCCAGAGGGATCATCCAGAAGCCGAGGATCGGGAGGAAACCAAGAAGCCCGCAGCCGATCAGCAGGATGCCGAGGCCGATGCGCAGCGGCTTCGACTTTGGCAGGTGCCATTGGCTGTTGAAGACGCGGACCTTGTTGGCCATGTGCCTTTCCAGAGTGCTTATCCAGTCTCAAGAGGCCGGATGACCGACATAGGGGCTTGGGCGAGGCGCCGCAAGGCGCTTGAATTTCTTGCCGTCCGCGGCGCGTAAAGCTCTGGAAAGCCACCCGGTGTTTTGCTATCTAGCCGGTCAGCGACGCTTGAATATCACAAGCGCGCTGTGCTCCCCGGTAGCTCAGTTGGTAGAGCAAGCGGCTGTTAACCGCTGGGTCGCTGGTTCGAGTCCGGCCCGGGGAGCCAATCAAATTCACACTCTCGTACTGGATCTTTGACACCGCGCGGGCGCCCTCACCCTTCTTGATGAGCGAAAGGGGCCGTTGCCGGCCCCTTCACCCCCGTACCCGTACGGCGGGCGGGATACGCAGAACAGGCCCCGCCAGGAGTCCAGAACGTCATGACCGGGGGATGGTTCCGCCGTTTGTTCTGAGCGATGTCAGCCGGCCCAAAAGGGGTGCGCGGCCCCTTCTGGAAGGGACCGCGCAGGGGGGAGGCTAGGCGGGGATGAACTTGAGCGAGACGCCGTTGATGCAGTAGCGCAGGCCGGTGGGCTTGGGGCCGTCATTGAACACGTGACCGAGATGGCCGCCGCAGCGGCGGCAATGAACCTCGTCCCGGAGCATGCCGAAGGACCAGTCCTGGCTCTTCTCGACCGCACCTTCGATCGGCGCGTAGAAGCTCGGCCAGCCCGTGCCGGATTCGAACTTGGTTTCAGACTTGAAGAGCGGCAGGTCGCAGCCGGCGCAGGCGAAAGTGCCCTTGCGCTTTTCTTTGTTAAGCGGACTCGTCCAAGGGCGCTCGGTATCCTCTTCGCGCAGAACCGCGTATTGCTGTGGCGTAAGCGTTTCGCGCCACTCTTCAGGCGTCTTGGTGACCTCGAAGTGGCCGTCCGTGGCCGCCGTGGCCTCGTCCGAGCCGCGCCATTTCAGGATGCCGACGCCGGCCGCCGCAACGGCGGCGACGCCGGCGGTGCCCAATAAAATGTTTCGTCGCGTAACCATGATGGCTCCTCGTGCGTTACCCGTGAGGGCTAAAATCTCATGTTGAATCTAGGGATTCCGCCGGAAGCTTCAATTCAACTTGCGCGCACGGCCGTTCACGAGCGTTTTATCAGGCGCCCGGCGCTCCAGGTCTTACCGTCTTAAAGGAGGCGATGTTTCAATTTTGCGCGTACTGATCGCCATCAACCCGAAGGCTTCCCGGGCCGAAGCGGCGCTTGCCGCCCTGCCCGGCTGGTTCGCCGAGCGCGCGGACGCCACCCTCGTCACCACCGACTCCCAAGAGGGACTGAAGGGGCTCCTCAGCGAACAAGGATCCCAGGCCGACCGCATCGTCATTGGCGGGGGCGACGGGACCATCTCCGGCGCCCTGCCGGAACTGATGGCGCTTGGCAAGCCGCTCGCCGTGCTCCCGCTCGGCACCGCCAACGATTTCGCCAATACGCTCGGGCTGCCGGTGGATGTTGTCCCCGCTTCGGAGGTGGCTCTCGGCGGCCGTCCGCACGAGATCGATGTCGGGCTCGTCAACGGCCATCCCTTCCTCAATGTGGCAAGCATCGGGGTGGCGGCCAGTGTGGCCCATGCCCAGACCGCCGAGCGCAAGCGCCGCTGGCGCATACTCGCCTACCCGATCAGCCTGCTCCGCGTGGCGCGGGATTCGAAGCCGTTCGTCGTCACGATAAAAGTCGACGACAAGCGCCGCTGGAAGGGGCCGGTCTACCAGGTCAGCGTGGGGAACGGCCGGTTCCATGGCGGCGGCCTGACCGTCGCCGATCACGCGGCCATCGACGACGGCAAGCTCGATCTCTACCTCGTCTCGCCCGGCCCGGTGTGGCAACTCGTGGCCTGCGTCACGCATCTGAAGTTCGGCTTCAGCGCACCAGTGTTGTTGCAGCGAAGCTGCGCCGAGCATGTCTCCTTGACGACGTCGCGCCCTCGTCACGTCAATGCTGACGGCGAGATCAAGACCGAGACACCGGCTGAGTTCACCGTGAATCGTCGCGGGCTGACGGTGGTCGTGCCGGAGTCGCTTCCGGCCGAACATCGCGGCTTGGTCGGGATCGACTAGCGCCCGGCGCGCGAGCTTTGACCGCGCAACGTCACATGCGACGCCGGGATGACGATCTCGCAGTGCACGCCCTTGGCCGGGAAAGAGAGCGTCACGTCGCCGGCGAGCGCCTTGCCCACGACGTTCTCGAGCATCGCCCGGCCGAAGCCGGACCGCTCGGGCGCGTGCACCTTGGGGCCGCCGGTCTCCTGCCAAACGAGCTTCAGCATCTTGCCTGCTTCACACATATCCCAATTGATGCTGATGCCTCCGTTGGGATCGGAGAGCGAACCGTATTTCTCCGCGTTGACGGCGAGCTCGTGTAGCGCCAAGCCGAGATTGTGCACGGCCTCCGGCTTCAAGACGATGTCGTCGCCCTCGATGGCGATGCGCGTGCCGAAGCCTTCCGCGTGAGTCTCCAATTGCTGCTCCACCAGAGTGCGGAGCGAGGCGCCGTGCCAATCGTCGGCGATGAGGAGATCGTGGGACGAGCCGATGGCGTAGAGCCTGGCGCTGAAACGCTTGAGAAACTCTTCGATCGAAGTGGTGCGGGAGGCGGTCTGGCGCGCGATGGCGTTGATCACCGCCAGAAGATTCTTGGAGCGGTGGGTCAACTCCCGAAGTAACAGATGAAGCTGATCTTCGCTGGCCTTTCGCTCGCTGGCCCGGGCCTCGAGTTGAAGCCGCGCATCCTTCAACGCCTTCTTCGCTTCACGATGGGCGCTGATTTCACTCTGCAATTGGTTATGGGTCGGAACGCTAATGAGACGCGGCACCAGCCGCCACGCGACAACGGCGGCTGCAAGCGCGAGGATCGCCGCCGCCACCTTCAAGACGATAGATGTCCCTAACGCGGGCAGGACGGGTGCGAGCGCTGAGGCGCCATGAACCAGTGCCACCGCGACGATGGCAAGGATGCCCAGCATGATCGGCCAGTTCGTCCGGGGGTCGCTCTCTCCCCGCCGCCGATACACGTAAAGCGCGGCTGCCGCCATGAGCAGTAGACAAACCGCGATGATGCCGTCGGCGACGGCTGGGAGCATCGTAAGTCCAAAAGGTTCAGGCGTCCCGGCCATCACACCTCGGCTACACGATTGCGGCGATCAGCGTCACGAGAAAGACGATCAGGAAGATAAAGAAGAGAATCCGGGCCACGCCGCCCGCGGCCGACGCGACACCGCCGAAGCCGAACACCCCGGCCACCAAGGCCACGATGGCAAAGATGATCGCCCAATATAGCAGCATGTCTCACCCCTTCGATCTCCAACCTATGCCTCCGGGAGTCCGCGCTCCATCTTGCCATGTTCTGGAGCAAACGCTCCTCTGCGCGATTTCGTTGCAACGCAACACGATCAAAACCCAGCGATTGCCGCGAGGAGATCCTGATCGGTGAACGGCTTTTTCACGAGCGGGGCGGTCCGATAGGCCGGCGGCAAGCTTTCGCGCCCATAGCCGCTTACGAACGCAAAGGGGAGCCCGCGCGCGACAAGAGCATCGGCGATGCGCGCGGCCGACTCGCCGGCAAGATGCGCATCGAGCAATGCGCCGCGCAGCGGCTCGCGCTCGATGGCGGCAAGTGCATCGCTAACCGTGCTCGCCGGACCGGACACCGGTACGCCCGCTTGCTCGAGCGCGGCGACAATATCGAGTGCGATGAGGAACTCGTCCTCGACGACGAGAATGGGATTCACGGTCACCTCCCCTCCTGCTTTGGCACGCTTGCCACGTGAGACGTGGACCACACAAAAGCAACGCCACCGGAAGCCGTGGAACGCCGACGCGGCGTCAGGCGTTTCATAGGCCTATGTGAACGGTCCATCTCCCCCCAGGACCAAAACGGAAAGGAGTACAATTCCATGAATTGGGATCGAATCGAAGGCAATTGGAAGCAATTCAGCGGCAAAGCCCAGCAGCAGTGGGGCAAGCTCACCAACGACGACTTGGACGTCGTCGAAGGCCGCCGCGACGAGCTGGTCGGCAAGATCCAAGAGCGGTACGGCATCGGCAAGGACGAGGCCGAGCAGCAGGTCGATAACTGGCTCCAGAACGTGTAACGCATCACGCGCTCGCCGCCGCGCCGGTGGAGGCCTATAAGCCTCCACTCGGCGCGCGGCAGTCTGGCTCTACCCGTGGAATGGGCTATGGTCTGCGCTCAGCAGACGTTGTTCGGGGGAAACCATGGGCTCCACGATTCTTCTCATCATCTTGATCGGCGTTCTTCTCGCCGTGCTGCCCGCGTGGCCCTATAGCCGCGCCTGGGGGGTGTTTCCCTCAGGTCTGGTCGGGTTGATTATCCTCCTCCTGCTCGTGCTCATGTTCCTGAACATGATCTAGCCGAGAGGCTAGCGTTCGGGCCTATGCGCCCCGCGCCTATGCGGTTGCCGACGGCTCATCCTTGAGCTGGGCTCGGCGCTCGAAGAATAGCGCTTGAGACACAATCGCCTTCACCGTGTCCGGCTGGTACGGCTTGGTGATGAGGAAGGCCGGTTCCGGCCGCTCGCCGGTTAAGAGCCGGTCGGGATAGGCGGTGATGAAGATCACCGGCACTTGCATCGAGACGAGCATTTCGTTGACGGCATCGAGGCCTGAACTCCCGTCGGCGAGCTGAATGTCGGCCAGGACGAGCCCGGGCTTTTCTTTCGAGACGGCACTCAACGCCTCGGTGTGGGTGCGGGCGACACCGGCCACACGATGGCCCAGTCCCTCGACAATGCTTTCGAGATCCATGGCGATCATCGGCTCGTCTTCGATGATCAGCACGTGGGTTGCGACTTGAGCCGCGATCTCGCGTCCGGCGTCGTCGATCAAGGCCTCCACATTCCCTGCGCTGGTGTTGAGGATGATCGCGGCCTCCTCGGCACTGAAGCCCTCCACGGAGCACAGCAAGAAGGCCTGGCGCGGCAGCGGCGTGATCTGCTCTAGTTTGCGATCGATCAGGGTCTCTCCGCCTTCAGAGATGTCCGGCTTCAAATTGATCCCCACCGAATTCCACAGGCTGAGAAAGGTCCGGTAGAGCGCGACTCGCGGATCGAGGGTCGCGTCGTATAGCGAGGGGTCCTCGGCCAACATTTCCAGCGTTGCGGCTACATAGGTATCGCCCGCCTTCTGCGTGCCTGCGAGCGCGCGGCCAAACCGCCGCAAATATGGGAGGTGTGGCGCGATCATTTTGGACTGAGGCATCGTTCTGACTTTCTCTCTGGACAGCAAGCAACCGCGTCATTCAATGATGTCATAGAGTTGCTGGGAGGGTGACAGATTCAGGCGTCTCGTCCAACGATCAATGCGTGTTGGCAGTGAAAGGTTCCCCCGATGGTGGAACCTTTTGAACAGTCCTGTGTTTTTTGGGTCTGAAGTGCGGCGGAATCCGCTAGACTGCGATTATCGGCAGCCAAGCCACGAAGGAACCGCTGTGGACCGCAATGACAATAAAAAGGCCAAACGGCGAATGACGGTAGACCCGACCAAGGGCGAGAGTCAGGACGCTGACAAGGCCGCGCAAGCAGAGGCAGAAGGAATGTCTCCAACGCTCCAGGCCCATATCGGGCGCCAGGTTCGCGCGGTGTTCGACGAGGTCGCGGAAGAGCCTGTCCCCGAACACCTTTTGAGACTGCTCGAGGATCTCGATCAAAGCGGAGAGAAGTAGTTTGCCGCGCAATGTGTCCTCGGGCCTAAGGGACGACCTCGTGGCCCAAATCGGTAGCTTGCGGGCGTTCGCGGTTTCCCTGTGCGGCGACCGCGAGCGTGCGGACGATCTTGTCCAAGAGACCCTCTTCAAAGCGTGGAACCATCTCGATTCCTTCAAGGAAGGGACGAACCTGAAGGCTTGGCTCTTCACCATCTTGCGCAACACGTACTTTTCCGAACGCCGCAAGCGAAAGCGCGAAGTGGAAGACGCCGACGGCAGCTACGCGGCACGGCTCTCCTCCCGGCCTGAGCAAGACGGCCACATGGACATGAGGGACTTCCAGGAAGCGCTTTCGCAGCTTCCCGACGATCAACGCGAGGCGCTGATCCTGGTGGGCGCGGCGGGATTCTCCTACGAGGAGGCCGCAGAGATTTCACGCTGTGCCGTCGGCACCATCAAGAGCCGCGTCAATCGCGCCCGCAATCGTCTGGCTGACACGCTTCAGCTCGACGAAACCGACGAGGACCAAGGTATCTTTCCTCCGCCGGTCACCAAGTCCGCCTGACCCCTCCGCTCTTATGGCTCGCGGTGGCTACCCTGCCCGCCACGGCCGCATGGAACATAGCGGCCGTTGCGAAAATCTAACCAGTCGGAGGCTCACCTCATCATGAAGACCCTTTCAGACGCGGAGCTCGACCAGGCGAAGCTCGATCCCGCTTCGGTCTTTCAGGAACCGGAGGCGGTGCTCGCCGCCGCGCTTTCGCCAGAGGACAAGAAGGCGATCCTGCGCCGCTGGGAGGTGGACGCGGATGCCCTGATGCGGGCCACGGAAGAAGGCATGCCGGGCTCCGACAACCGGCGTAGCCCCGCCGAACTCGTGGCCGCGATCCAAGCGGCCCTGGAGACGCTCGACCGCCCCTAACCCTGGTCTTGCCGCTTTTCCTTATTGATTCCGCCCGTTGCGCGGGAACCTTTCCGCGATTTGCGCGTTATCCCAGCACTATCCGTCCATCTTCAGCACGAAAGGAGGGCGTTCATGGCAACGACAAAGATCGACCGCAAAGGCGAAGCCCATACCGAGATGACCACGACCGAAGCCCGGCAGGGAATGCATGCCGGTGTGATCTGGGTGCTCGGCGTATCTCTTGCCTTGGCTGTCGTCGCAGGAATCGCGCTTGGATTCGGTTGGATTACGCTTCCTTGGGGCGTCTGACCCCTTGATGTCTGGGCTTGGAACACAAATCTCTATGGTTAAGGCGCCTCCCGCCAACGGAGTTGAACCATGGAATTTCGTTCTGGCCGCATCATCGGCCGCTTTGGCTTCGCACTCGTTGCGACGATAGCCTTGCTGGGCGCAAGCCCGGCTAATGCGGCCTCTCAAGATTCTCAAGCAAATTCGTTCCAGGAGCAGCTTGAAAGCGCCGCCGCCACGCTCAAACAGAAGAGCGAGCGGGCGATCGCCGCCGCAAGCGAAGCGGCGCAGCGCATGGTCGAGGACAACAAGGAGGCGATCGACGACGCCAAGTCCGATTTGACCGCCCAGCTTCAGTCTTTGCGCGCGATGTTAAACGAGCAGAAAGCCAAACTCGACATGATTGGCGAGGACGCTGCTGCTAAGCTCGACGTTTGGACGCAACAGGCCACATGGGCCGATGCACCGCACGACCCTCGAAGCATTGGATTGGCTTCAAGACTGGCTTGAGCAGCATTCCGGCAGCCATGACGAGCCAATCGAAGTTTAGTCAATTCCCCTAAGTCAGAGAGAAGAGACCATGACCGACGAAACTCAGAAATTTGAAAAGGCCGAAAAAGAGTGGGCCGATCTGCAGCGCGACCTTGACACTCTGGGTGCGCAGCTGAGCTCGCTTCAAGAGCACACCGCCGCCCTTGGTGGGACGGTCGTCAAGGATATGGAGAGCCGTTTCCAAGACGTTCGCGCACACGCGCTCGGCTTCCGCTCCGCCACGGAGGAGCAGTTCGAGTCCTTGCGCAAACTCGCCATGGAGCAGGCTGCGCAGACCCAAAACACGCTGACCGAGAGCGGCATGAAGTCCGCCGAAATGGCCAAGGACACAGCACGGCAGATGTGGGAACGGTCCGAGCCGCTGCGCCAGGGCGCGCAGGAGGTTGGTCAGGGCTTCATTCGCGCCTGGTCGGAGATCGCCGCCTCGTTTGGCACGGCTGCCGAAAAGGTTCGGACCGAAAAGGAGAAAGCCGCAGCGGCCGAAGAGACGCACAAGACGAGCTAACAGTTTAGAGAGCCTGCACCTAGAACAATGCCCGGGGTTTCAGAGCCCCGGGCATTTTTGCGTTCGGGCCGGCTTTGCGTTCAGCTGGCGGGGACCCGCTCTCGGGTGCCGGCGTCGGCCGGCTGCATCTGTTCGGCCCGCACGAGCCCGCGCACGGAATTGCCGAGATAGATGCGCCCGGCCCGGGCCAAATCGGCCGGTGTCAGCACGGCCTCGCTGGCCGCCGCACGCGGCAGGTCAAGCAATTCCTCCCGCAGCGTGCCGGGCAGAAGCCCGCAGGCCAGCGCCGGCGTGAACAGGCGCCCGTCTTGCTCCAGAAACAACGTGGTGCGTGTCCCCTCCGTCAACTCGCCGCGCGTGTTCAAAAACACCACCTCGTCGCAACCGGTCAGCGCCTTCTGCCGCTCCATCTCTTGGTCGTAAAACTCCCGCCGCGTGGTCTTGTGATAGAAGAGCGGGTCCTTCTCATCGACGCGCTTATCGGAGATGACGAAGCGCCAGACCGTGTCCTTGGTCGGCAGCTCGATCTCCCGCGCGGTGACGGTGATCGTCCCGTCCTCCGCCAGCAACAGGCGCACCAGCGCAACCTCCGCCGTGATGCGGGCGGCCTCGGCGTTGAGCGCATCGAGCACGGCCTCGCGCGAGAAGGGATAGCCGAAATGATGCGCCGAGGCCTGGAGCCGCGCCAGATGGCGCTCTAGAAGGTGGTAGCCCCTCTCCTTCTCGTAGCGCAGAGTCTCGATCAGCTCGAAGGGCGCATCGGCCTTGGTCAGGAAATGCGCCTTCAACAGGCACTCCTCGTATTCGGACTCCTCCTTGGAGTCGGCGACGATGCCGCCGCCTATGCCCATCTCGCCCCGCGCGCCCTCGAGCACGACGGTGCGGATCGCAACGTTGAACTGGCAGTCGCCGGACGACGCAATATGGCCGATGGCGCCGGTATAAACGCCGCGCGGCCCGCCCTCGATTTCGCGAATGATCTCCATGGCGCGGACCTTGGGCGCGCCGGTGACGGAGCCGCAAGGGAACAGCGCACGCAGCATGTCGGCGAGCTTCATGTCGGAGCGCAATTCGGCGCTGATCCCCGAAGTCATTTGATGCACCGAGCGGTAGGTCTCCACGGTGAACAGGTCGGTGACCTCGACGGAGCCGATGCGCGAGACGCGGCCGAGATCGTTGCGCAACAGATCGACGATCATCAGATTCTCGGCGCGCTGCTTCTCATCCATGGCGAGCCAAGTCTTGAGGCGGGCGTCCTCGCGCGGGGTGCGCCCGCGCGGCGCGGTGCCTTTCATGGGCCGCGTCGACATGTGCTGACCTTCACGGCGGAAGAACAGCTCCGGCGACAGCGACAGTACGTTCAGCTCCGGCGTGGCGATGAGCGCGCCGTAGGCGACGCGCTGCTTGCGGCGCAGCGCGGCGTAGAGCGCGGTCGCGTCACCTTCGAAGTCGAAAAAAAATTTCTGGGTGAGATTGATCTGGTAGACGTCGCCCGCGGCGATGAAATCCTTCACCGCGTTGAAGGCGGCGGCATATTCCTCGCGCGTCCAAGACAGGCGGAGATTTCCGACCTTGGCGCGTTCTCCCCCGCCATGCGCCTCCAGCCAGGTCCTGGTCTCCTCGTCGTCGAGGTCGCGCGGCTCTCCGAACAGCGCGATCCAGAAGAGTGGCGCGCGGCGTTCCTCCGGCAGCAAATGCCGGAGTTTCGGCTCCAGGCAATAGCCGAGTTCATAGGCAAAATAGCCGACGGCGTGGAGCCCGCGCGCGAGACCCTCGGAAACCTTGTTGAGCCCCGCCTCGACCTCGGCTGGATCGCTGACGGAGACGACCTCTTCCGGCACGGTGAACAGCAGGCTGCGTCCACCTTGTGTCAGGCTGTCGTCGAGAAGCACGTATGGCAAAGCGGTCATCAGATGCGCCGATCAGAGAACGAAGCCAGAATAACGAATATGGGCGTTGGATGAGTCAACATCGAGACCCGATCGAGCGTTGATCGAGCGTTGATCGGCCCCTAGACGAGGATCAGCATCTCGCCCTTGCCGAGTACGGCCATGTCGCCCATGAGGCGGCGCGCCCGGGCGCCAAATCTGATGCGCAGGCCTTGCTCGCGGAGCCACTTCTCCAGGATGCGCAGATAATCGAACTCCATCACGCCGCTATCGCTGAATGTGGGCAAAATGTCCTTCGGCTTCTCCAGGAAGATGAGGCTGCCGCGGCGGTTGCCGTAGCCGGCGTAGCGCCCGGCGCCTTGCTTCAAGAGCAGCGTGCCTGCGATCATCCGCGCGCCCGCATAATCTCCCGCCTTGCCGCCGACGACGATGAGCCCGCGGCGCAGACGCTCACCGAGCAGCGCGCCGGCATCGCCGCCGATGGAGATGAAGCCGCCCTTCATGCCCATGGTCTCGCCGAAGGCCACGCCGGCCGCCTGATCGCCGACATCGCGATTTACCGAGATCTCGCCGCCCGACATGCTCGCGCCCGTGAGCATACCAGCGCTCCCGGTCACGCCGATCTTGCCGCTTTTCATCTTGGTGCCGAGCAGCGTGCCCGTGTCGCCATCGACAAGGATCACGCCGCCGGCGAGCCCTGCCCCGATCTTGTCGCAACGCTCGTCAGTGCCCTCGAAGCGAATGTTCTCGGCGTCCTTGCCCTTCACCTTGAAGGCATCGCCCACGGTGAGCGCTTCCCGCGTCGTGTTGATGGCCAGCGCCTCGATCTCTTTCCGGTTCAATCCGGCAAGCTTCGCCGGCACCAGCGGCGACAGGTCGAGCCGCTGATCGGGCGTGTGCTTCAGCTCGAAGGTCAGCGCGCTCACCCGACGATCTCCTTGAGGTGGAAGTGGTGTGGACCGAGATTGCCGCCATAGTTGCCGGCGGTGATATGCGTTACACCTTCGCGCGACCCGCCCTTGGCGATCGCATGAATGCCCGCATGCATCGCTTCGGAAATCGCGTCCGCGCTGAGGCCGTCGATGACGATCTCGAGCACCGCCTCGATATTGAGCGCAAGATCGGATTTCACCGCGCCTTTGAGGCTCGGCGCGTAAGCATCGTTGGTCGAGGCGATCTGGCCTTTATATTGGGAGCCGACCTTGGACCCGGAGCGCACGATGCCGCCGGGGAACGGCGTGATCACGTCGGGAATTTCGGCCATGGCCTTGACCGCCCGGGTGCACGCGGCGAGCACCGCTTCGTGCGACTTGCCGAGCACCAGCAGATTGCCGCCGCCCACCGCCTGCTTGGTCAGGCCTGTCGTATCCTCGCACACGAACTCGCCGCCCATCACGGGAATGCGCCAATAGCGCCGGCCACCGAGCACTTTCGACATCTGCCAGCCGTCGCCGAAGAAGCGCAGCGAAGCGCCGAGCTTCAGCTTCTTCTCGCCTTCGAGTCCGGCGAAGCAGGCCGAGCCCGGGCTGGTCAGCACGCATTGGCCGACACGGTTCCTGAGCTGGGTCTGAAGCTTGTCGGTGTTCATGGTGAAAAGCAGCACGGCGACGCCAGGGCGCCCGTCCGGCGTCTCCTTGCGGGAGAGCGTGCGCTCGATACCACCCTCGGCACCGCAGGCAATCACCGAGGTTGCGAAGCCGGTCATGGTGCGCGCGGAAATCATCGCCCACTCGAGAGTGGGCGCCGTGATGATGACGCGCGTGCCGACCATGGGGAAGGCCTCGGCAAACGTCTCAACAATCGTGACGCCTTTGACTTTCAGCTCTGGCATGTCAGCTCTTTAACGGGATTGTCGCGAAACGGTCGGGACGGTGGGTGACGGCATCGGTGACGCCGAACCAGGACGGATCGACGCCGAAATAGCGGTCATAATAGGCCTTCACGCGCTTCTCGATCTGCGCATCAAAGCCCGGCTCCACGTGATAGCAGCGGCCCCAGGTGACGCGCACGACGTTCCCCTTGCGCACCACGAGGTTGCCCGCCTTGAACACGAAGTCGGCCGCAGAGAACATCTTGGTCTTGTTCTTCTGCTCCGTGTAGACGGCGACGTCGGCGATGGCGCCTGGCCCCAAATGACCGCGGTCGGTGAGGCCCAGCAATTTCGCCGGAGCGCCGCGCGTAATGACGGCAAGCTCCGACAGGGTAAGCTCACGCGTGATCTCGGCGAGATTGGAGTGCTGGCGGGCGGCTTCCGGCAGGCCGTCCAGCCAACGGGCGCGCTCGTCCTTGTCCATGAGCAGATGCATGATCTCCGGATAGCGCACGAACAGCGCGCCGTTCGGATGATCGGTCGAGAACAACACCCGCCAGGGGTCCTGAGCCAAAAGAAAGATCTCCAGCCCGATGGCCCATTGCATCGCGTTGACGAAGCTCTTGGACTTGTAGTGGTACGGCACCACGCCGGTGCCGTTGCCCTCGCCCTGATTGAGCGCCCATTTCTTCGGGTTCGCCGCGCGTCGCCCGTCGAACTGGCGCAGGATGTCGCCGGAGACGGTGATGGTCTGGCCGAACATGACCTGGCCGACATCGACCGTGGCGTTCTTGTGCTTGTTCACGGCCTCCATGAGGCGCGCCGCGCCGGAGGAGAAGCCCTTCTCCCCTTCGTCGCCGTAGCCATAGAATTGGATGTGGGCGAAATGGATGGGCAGGCCTTGCGTCGCTTCCAGCGTGGCGACGGCCGTCTCCACATTTCCGGCGATACCGAGGTTGTTGCAGTGGACATGCGGCGGGTGCGGCACGCCGAGATCGGCGACCGCCTTCTGCATCGCATCGACGATGCCGCGGGAGGTTACACCGTAATCCGGCACCTCCTCGTCGAGGTCGAAGGTGCGCGCGTTGAACTTAAAGGCCTCGGAGCCGCCGGCATTGATGACCTTGAGCCCGATGGCCTTGGAGTGCGACAGCGTCCAGGCAACGTAGTCCTTCAACTCGTCGCTCTTGACCCGTCCGCCGCGCAACAGTTCCAGCGTGTAGTCGTCATTGCCGAGAATGACGAGCCCGGCCGTGTCGATGATCGGGATCGCGGCAAGCTCGGTCTGCGCCTCGATGGCATGCGTGGGGATCATCGCCGGCTCGATCACCGTGGTGTAGCCCATCTCGGCATAACGGATGCCGGTCGCATATGAGCCCAAGGCGGCCGGCGACGGCAGGATCGGCTGTCCGCCTTCGGCGGCGAGCAGCGGCAGCTCCGGCATCAATTGGCGCCCGAGCGTGACATTGGTGCCGGCGATATGGGAGTGCACGTCGATGGCGCCGGCCATGACGATCTTGCCGGTGACGTCGTGAACTTCGTCGGGGGTGCGGCCTTCTGTGTTACCGACGATGCGGCCGTCCTCGATGAAGACATCGCCCACCCCGTCGCGATTGTTCACGGGATCGATGACGCGGCCGCCTTTCAGCTGAATGAGCATCAGGCGGCTCCCTTTTTGCCGAGGCCCTTGGACTCGATCAGTTCGGCGATGCGATTCAGCACTTCGGCGACCGTCGGGTTGTCCTTGTTCGGCTTGGCGGCCTTGACCACGCCGATGCCTGCGATGGGTGGCAGATACAGCGCCGCGTCGTGGTCGCGTGCGGCGCAGCCTACCTGGATCACGACGTCGCCTCGCCCGGCCTTGGCTGGCTTCGAGGTCAGCACGATCGCGGGCGCGCCCTTGGGCGCGTCCTTGGGCCGCTCGACCGGCTCGCCCTCCAAGGCATCGATCCACACAAGGGCGTCGGCCTCGCCGCTCTTGAGCAGACGGCCGGTGTCATAGGCCCAGAGATTATTCTCCGGCACTTTCCGGGCAAAGCTCGTGCGCACCGGAAGCCCGCAGGTCCACGTGGCGCAGAGATTGACGCCATCGCCATTGCCGGGGGCCGCGAGCGAGAACGTCGCCGCGCGCGTGGTCTTGACGAGATGGCGCACGGTCTCAAGCACGGTGTGAAGCACCGGCTCGTTGAGCTCGGCCGGGTCATAAACGAACACGGCGAACGCCGAATTCCGCAACCGCTTGCCTGCCGCCTCGAGTTGGGCGCGCAGCGCCTTGTCGCGGATGTCGAACCGCCCCTCCCGCGTCGCCGCGGCGAGAAGCGCGACGAGGTCGGGCAACGACGCTTTGCCGTTGATCGCAGTCGTCGGCACACCCTTGGGCATCGTGGACGCACTGGGCTTGTCGAGCCCTAGAAGGATCAGCTCGCGCTTGTTCTTGCCGGGGCGCGGCAGACCGGGCTCGCCTGGAAACAGCTTCTTCAGAAGTTCGGGATCGCGGGTGAGCGGGCTCTTACCGATCACCACGATCGTGTCGGTGCGGTTGCGCACCTCGCCATAGCTTGCGGGGGTCGCACCGGTCTCACGCATCACGCGGGTGGCGCGCAAATGTCCGCTGCTGGCCGCATGATCGATCACGCCGCCAAGCTTCTGGGCGAGCGCGAGTGCTGCCGTGGCACCGTCGATGTCGGTAAACAGACCGCCGAAGAGGGGGAATCGCGCGCGGGCAAGCAGTTCTGCGGCACGTTCGAGCGCGCTGTCCAAGTTCAGTCTCCTCCCCTGCGCTTTCTTGAGCGCAGACATAAACAGCTGGCTCCGGGGTGGCAAGCGCGGCAATGCGCCTCTCCAAGGATAATCGCCCCGTCGAGACCAAACTTTCACTCGATCATGGATTTCGGCGCTGCATGCTCAGTCAATGGGCACGCAGCAATGGCGCCTAAGCCTTTGGCTTATCGTATTTGATATATGCGAAGCGTTGATCGTCGGCGGGCGTGCCCTCCAGCGCGCCGCCCTCGCCACCGGGCTGCCAACACACCACGTCCTCGATCTTCTTGGCGAGCTCGAAGTCCTTATCGCTGATGCCCTTGGCCGCGTGATTCATCAGCCTTACCTCGACCCAGGCATAGGACGCGGTGATATCGGGATGATGCCAAGCGGCTTCGGAGAGATGGCCGACGGTGTTGATCACCATTAGCGTGCCCTTCCAGCTATTGGTCTTGTATTTGCGCCGGATCCAGCCGCCTTCGAAATGCCAATGCGGCAGCTCCTTCTTCAGGCGCTCTTCTACTTCTGCGTCGCTATAAGTTCGCTCTGACGTTGCCATTGCTCTCGTCTTTTGAAACAGTGGGCCGCATTTCCGCTATTTCGCAGAGCATATCAGAGGCACCCTGGCGATCAAAGGAGTCCTTTCGTGGCGAACCGGCATGTCAGAGCTTGAACGCAACAAGGAAACAGCCGTGGCCTTTTATGACATGGCTTTCAACCAGTCGCGGCCACGCGAGGCCATGGCGCTTTATGCTGGCGCGGAGTACATCCAGCACAATCCCGGGGTGAAGGACGGCAAGCAAGGGTTCATCGAATATTTCGAGGAAATGGACCGCCGCTATCCGGGTAAGCGCGTCCATTTCAAGCGCATCATCGCCGAGGGCAATTTCGTAGCGCTGCACTGCTTGCAGGAGTGGCCCGGCGATCAAGACTGGATTGGCATCGACATTTTCCCGTTGGATGACGCAGGAAAGATTGTAGAGCACTGGGACGTGCTGCAGGTCGCGCCGGACTCCGCGGCGAACCCGAACGGCATGTTCTAACGTCCACTTCTAACGCCACCCATTTTCGCTGAACCGTTTTGACCGAGCCGCATCCCATGCATGCTTCCCGTTCCGTCGCCGTTACCACCACGGCACGGCTGCATTTCGGATTCCTCGATCCGAGCGGGCGAAGCGCACAGCCTTTCGGAAGCTTCGGACTGTCGCTCGACCGGCCCTGTACGCGGCTCACCCTCGCCCCGGCGGAGACATGGGATGTGCGCGGACCGGAAGCCGAGCGGGCGGGCCGTTATCTCGAAGCGATCGCGGAGAGCTGCGGCGTGGACGGGGCCTACCGGCTTTACGTGGAGGACGCGATTCCTTCACACGCCGGCCTCGGCTCCGGCACTCAGCTGGCGCTGGCGGTGGGATCGGCCTTCGCCGCGGCCGAAGGTATTACTTTATCGCCGCTCGACATCGCCGCCAGGCTGGGGCGTGGCGCACGCTCCGGTATCGGCATCGCCACCTTCGAGGCGGGCGGCGCCGTGCTCGACAGCGGGCCTTACGAGGGCGACCTGCCCCAACTCATCGCCCGAGTCCCCTTCCCCGACGACTGGCGGGTGCTGCTCATCTTCGATCCCGAGGTGAAGGGGCTCGACGGCGCGCGCGAGGTCGCGGCCTTCGAGGCGCTTCCCGCCTATCCAGAATCAAGGGTCGCCGATCTGCGTACCCGCATCGTCGAACGGGCATTGCCCGCGCTGGCGCGGCACGGTTTCGCGCCCTTCGCCGCCGAGGTCGGGCACCTGCAAGACTGCATGGGCGCCTATTTCGCGCCGATCCAAGACGGACCTCACACCAGCCCGCGCGTGGGCCAATTGCTCGATTGGCTGCGCAGCGAAGGCGTGACCGGTCTCGGTCAGAGCTCCTGGGGGCCGACGGGCTTCGCCTTCGCGCCGTCGGAGGACGCGGGGCAAGCCCTGCTCGCCGCGGCGAAAACCCATCCGGACAGCATCGGCTTACGCTTCATGCTGGCCCGCGGGCGCAATGAAGGCGCCGAGATCGCGGCCGACTAGCTGAGGAAATCGGTAACGGTCGGGACTTGAGGCGCTTTGCCGTCGCGCTCAGTGTGCTAAAGCGAGGCCTTCAAAACCTCGATTGGACGTTTGGTTCGCGTCCGACACTCATCAAGCTGGGAGATGTTAGCGATGGCCCCGCCACGCATTCTGCACATGATCACGCCGCTCAAGCATATGAGCCCGTTCGACATCAATATGGGGCTCGACGCCGGCTACGACGACGCCATCCCCTACACTAACGTGACCATCGAGGACGTTTACGGCCTCGTGCAGGACGCCATCTTCTCGCGCAGCCCCGACGGCATCAAGCGCACCGCCATGTTCATCGGCGGGAAAAAGGCCATCGAATCCCTCAACATGATGGACAAGGCCAAGAAGGCCATGGTGCCGCCGTTCGAGATTTCCGTGTTGGCCGACCCTGCCGGCTCCTTCACCACGGCAGCTGCCATGGTCGCCTGCGCCAAGAAGGCGCTGAAGGCGAAATTCAAGGACGACCTCAGAGGCAAGCGCGTTGTCGTGTTCGGCGGCACCGGTGTCGTCGCCTTCGCCTCCGCTGTCATCGCCGCGATGGACGGCGCCAAGGCGGTTCTCGTCGGCTATGACGGACCGGAGCGTGTGCGCCGGCTGACCATGGAAGCTAATGACCGGTTCGAGGTTGATCTCGGCTACGCGGACGGCACCACCGAGGACCAGAAGGCGGAGCTGGCGCAGGGCGCCGACATGATCTTCTCCGCCGGTCCCGCGGGACGTCAGATCCTGAGCCTCGAGCAGATCAAACCGGCCAAGGACCTGAAAGTGGTCGCCGACGTGAATGCCGTGCCGCCGCTCGGCATTGAAGGCGTGGGCATCAAGGACAACGGTGCGCCCATCGAGGGCACGGATGCGGTCGGGATCGGCGCGCTCGCCATCGGCGACGTGAAGTACAAGACGGAGTCGGGCCTGTTCAAGGAGATGATCGAAGCCGAGAAACCAGTCTATCTCGATTTCCGTGCCGCCTACAGACTTGCCCAAGCACTCATCTCCTAAAGGACCCGGCTCGCTTCTGATCGCCGCGATCTCGGGGCGGGCGTTGGCGCGCGCCGCAGTGGAGGCGGGCTTCGAGCCCCTCGTCGCCGACTTTTTCGCCGACACCGATACGCAAGACCTGGCGCAGGCCTGCCGCAAGATGCCGGGCTACATCGCACGCGGCTTTCAGTGGCGCAGCTTGGGGCCCGCGCTGACGGCGCTCGCCAAACAAGCGCAGCACCCCGTGCTCGGCCTCGTCTACGGCTCCGGCTTCGAGGATCGCACCGCCCTCCTCGCCCGCATCGCGGAGCACTGGCCCTTGCTCGGCAACGACGCGGCGACCGTCGAGACAGTGAAGGCGCCGGAGACATTCTTCGCCACGCTCGATGCGCTGGCCATTCCCCACCCGGTCACGGTGACCGCGCGGCCGGCCAAGAGCGCGGGCTGGATCGCCAAACGCCGGGGCGGCGCCGGCGGAAGTCATGTGGTGCGCGGCCGGCCGCCGAAGAGTGCAACCAATATCTATTACCAGGCGTTGCTCGAAGGCCGCGCCATCTCGGCGCTGTTTGTCGCCAATGGACGGGACGCGCGTGTGCTGGGCTTCAGCGAACAATGGACGGCACCGGCGCCGCGCAAGCCGTGGCGCTATGGCGGCGCGGTGCGGCCCGCATCGATTTCCGGTGCTGCTGCGGAGGGCATGGAACAGGCCGTGGCGCGCGCCACCAAGGCCTTCGGACTGCGGGGACTCGCCTCCGCGGATTTCGTTCTCGTCGAGAATCAGCCCCACATGCTCGAGATCAATCCGCGACCTGGCGCCACACTCGACATCTTCGCAGGCGCGGTAAAACCACTGCTCAATCTCCATCTCGACGCGGTGCTCAACGGCAAGCTTCCTTGGAAAACTTCGATGTTCGAAGGGGCTGCAGCCTCGGGCGTCGTCCACGCGTCAACGACCGTGATTGTGCCCCGCAATATGAAATGGCCTTTATGGTGCGCGGACTTACCAAAGCCCGGCGAGCGGATCGACAAACACCGTCCGATATGCACTGTACTGGCCCGCGCCGGGACCCAAGGGCGAGCAAAACGCCTGGTCCAGAAGCGACAAGCCAGCCTGCTGGCCAAAATCAAAAAGTTGGAGGGGGAAACAGCGTGAACAAGAAGAAGAACGAAGAAAGAGCAACAAACAAGATGAAAGCGCCGAGCCTGAATACGCAAGTCGCACCTTTGGTGCGCGACCTGATCGACAATGCCGACGCCTTGCGTGTTGGTGTGGCGAAGGGCTCGCTGGGCGAGACCTTGATCGACTGTGGCGTTGATGCCGTAGGTGGTCTGGAAGCGGGACGCCGCCTGTCCGAGATCTGCCTGGGCGGTCTCGGCGTGGTCAGTTTCGAAACCGCCAACACCGAAGATCCCTGGCCGTTCATGGTGACGGTCCATACCAGCCAGCCCGTGCTCGCCTGCCTCGGTTCGCAATATGCCGGGTGGAGCCTGTCGGGCGAAGACAACGGTAAGAAGTTCAACGTGCTTGGTTCGGGGCCTGCCCGCGCCATGGGTTCCTCGGAGAAGCTGTTCGACGAACTCGCTTACCGCGACAAGGCGAAGACCGCCGCGCTGGTGATCGAGGCCGACAAGGCGCCGCCCCCCGCCCTCGTGGAGAAAGTCGCCGAGGCCTGCGGACTTGCACCCGACAAGCTGACCATCCTCTATGCGCCGACGTCGAGCCTCGCCGGCACGGTGCAGATCGCCGCGCGCTGTCTCGAAGTCGCGCTGCATAAAGCGCACGAGTTGCACTTCCCGCTGGAGAACATCGTCGATGGTATGGCCACCGTGCCGGTGCCGCCGCCGACTCCCGGCTTCATCGAAGCCATGGGGCGGACCAACGACGCCATCATCTATGCGGGCCGTGCGCAGCTCTTCGTCGAAGGCGAGGCGGACGCGGCCAAGAAGCTGGCCGAGGAGCTGCCGAGCGCCAACTCGAAGGACTACGGCAAGCCGTTTGCCGAGCTGTTCGCCGCGGTGAAAGGCGACTTCTACGCCATCGACCCGATGCTGTTCAGCCCGGCCAAGGTCACGGTGACGTCGCTCAAAACCGGCGAAAGCTTTCAGAGCGGGAAGATCGACGACGCCGTGCTCCAGCGCTCCTTCGCCTGACGTCCATGGCCACCGAGACTCCCACCAATCCGTCCATCGTCCTTTTCGGCGATGGACGGGATTGGCATGGGAAGAGCCTGCTCCGCGCCTTCAAACGGCGGGGCATCCAGCCCGTAGTGGCTCCACTCGCGGTTTGCGGCTTCTCAACGGAGACGTCGACGGGGCTCGCCATTCCCGGCCTGGGAGACCACCGGCCCGAGGGCGCTTTCGTGCGCTTCATTCCGGGCGGCAGCTTCGAGCAGGTCACGCTCTATCTCGGCCTGCTCCATGCTCTGCGCGAGCTCGGCGTGACAGTGTGGAACGATGCCCGCGCGATCGAGCGCTGCGTGGACAAATCCACCACCACATTCTTCTTGCAGAAGGCGGGCCTGCCCACACCGCGGAGTTTCGCCGGGGCCGACAGAAGCACAGCGGAAGCGATCGTCGCGCGGCTTGCGGCGAACGGGCACCGTCTGGTGGAGAAGCCCCTGTTCGGCGCGCAAGGGAACGGTTTGCGCCTGATCGCCGCCCCCGCCGATTTGTCGCCGCCCGAGGACGTGAACGGCGTCTACTATCTGCAAGAGTTCGTGCCCGCGCCCGATGACCGCTACCAGGATTGGCGGCTGTTCGTCTGCGCCGGCCGTGTTGTTGCCGCGATGATCCGCCATGGCGAGAGCTGGATAACCAATATCAAGCAAGGCGCCCGCGCCAAGGCGGCCATTGCCAGCCAGGACTTGAGCGATCTTGCTGTACGCGCCGCGGCCGCAGTGGGCGCCGACTATGCGGGCGTCGACGTCATCCAGGCGCCCGACGGGAGATTTCTCGTGCTTGAAGTCAACTCCATGCCGGCCTGGAACGGGCTCCAGCGGGTGACCAGCTTGCGCCTCTCTGACCATGTGGTCGACGCGTTTCTCGAGGCCGCCCTGCCGCCTGCCGGCCGTAAAACCAAAGAGGAAGCGTGACCGCACCCCTGACACCCGAGACCGTTGCAGCACATTTCCATGACGCATGCCTCGCCGAGCTCGAGGCCTTGAAGCCTGGCAACGTCCACCGCTTCGCCAACGGCCACAATATGAGCGTGGCCGATTTCGAGAAGAGTGCGATTGCGACGGCGCCCATCATCGGCGCGGCCGGTCTTTCGGTCGGGGCGCGAATCGAGCGCGCGATCGCTGTGACGAAAGACGCGGTCGGCCAGAACACCAATCTCGGCATCGTCCTGCTGGCCGCGCCTTTGGCGCAAGCGGCGCTCGATGCGGGCGGTGGCAGCCTACAAGACCGCCTCGCCAAGGTTCTCGAAGGTTTGACTGTCGAGGACGCTCGCGCGGCCTATCGGGCCATCCGCAATGCAGAGCCCGGCGGGCTTGGCCAAGCGCCTGCCCATGACGTGGCGGCCGAGCCGGATGTCACCTTGCTCGAGGCGATGCGTGCGGCGGAGCGTCGCGACCGTATCGCCTGGAATTACACCCATGGCTTCGTCGACATCTTCGATCTCGGCCTGAAATGGCGGCACGGCGGACGCAAGCGCTGGGGCGATGTGCCCTGGGTGGCGACCTATATCTATCTCGGCTTTCTGGCGCATATCCCCGATACGTTGATCGAGCGGAAGTTCGGCGGCGCTGCCGCAAGCGAGGTCCGCGACGAGGCGCGGCCGATCGAAGCGGGACTTTCCCAGTGCCATGATCCGCAAGATATGGCTCGCCCGCTGACGGCTTTCGACGCCTCTCTCAAGGATCGGGGACTGAATCCCGGAACTTCCGCCGATCTCACCGTGGGGACCCTGTTCGCGGCGGCGCTCCAAAAGCAGTAAATGCCGCGATAAGGAACATTTGCGCCAGACCAAAACGGCCAATAATCGACTTGCCGATCCTTCCAGGCCCGGCTTATGTTGCGCCCGCGGAACTCCGACCGGGAGTTGCGGACGGAGGAGCATTCACCCAGGAGCACTTTCGTCGGCACGTCGCCGGGTCTTAAGGCCGGCGGCCGCCGTTTTGTTTGATCATCCTAGTACTAGGGAGGGGTTGCCTCATGGCCAAAATTACTGGTGTTTGCGTCGGCGAATCGCTCGTCGGCGACGGAAACGAAGTCGCTCATATCGATCTCTTGCTTGGCCCGCGCGGTAGCGCCGTTGAGACGGCCTTCTGCAACGCGCTGACCAACAACAAGGACGGCTTCACCACGCTTCTCGCGGTTGTCGCACCGAACCTGCTCTGCAAGCCTGCGACGATCCTCTACAACAAGGTCACCATCAAGGACGCCCGTCAGGCCGTCCAGATGTTTGGCCCTGCGCAGTACGCCGTGGCCAAGGCCGTGGCTGACTCCGTGGCCGAGGGTGTGATCCCCGCCAACGAGGCAGACGACCTTTATGTCTGCGTTGGCGTGTTCATCCATTGGGAAGCCAAGGACGACAAGAAGATTCAGGAGTACAACTACACGGCCACCAAGGAAGCTCTGGCCCGCGCCATTGCCGGCGAGCCCAAGGCCTCCGAAGTGACCTCCAAGAAAGATTCTGCCGCCCATCCTTTCGCCGCTGGCTGAAAAGGAGAACCCCCAGGTCGGGACGAACCCGGCAGCGGAAATGGGCCGGGCCCGATTCGGCGGTGGCTGCAGAAGCTCGGTTTCTAAGGAACAGGGCTCACCGCCCTCAGAAGTCTAAGATCGCCGCTCTCGCATGAGAGCGGCGATTTCTTTTTGGGTGAGCGCGCCGGCGTGAAGCGCGGTCGCCGCGAGCACACCCCGCGCGCCGGCTTGCGCCACCCTCATAATGTCGTCGAGATCGCTGATCCCGCCGGCCACATACACCGCGCAGTTGCCGGCGAGATTCAACGCCCGTTGCAAGCGCCCAAGATCCGGCCCTGCCTCGGTACCCACGCGACCGAGGCTCATGAGGATGAGGCGGTCGGGCCACAGCGCCGGATCGCTCAGGACCTCATTCGGTCCGCGCAGGCCCTGCTCGTCGAAATCGAGAGAAAGGACGACATGGTCGCCGAGGCTACTGCGCATACCGGTCCAGGCGTCGAGGCTGGCGACCGTCTCGCTGCCGATGACCAGCGTCGCGCCGAGCGGCAACCAGCAGGCACAGTCGTCCACATCGGAGAAACCGGCGTCGATCCACAATTCCGTGCCTGGAAAAGCATCGGCAAGATCCCGGCAAGCATCAAAATTGTTGCCGCGCCCGAGAATCGCATCAAGGTCCGCCACATAGAGCACGGGCGAGAACGTGATACCGAGGAGTGCCCTGGCGATGGCGATCGCATCGTGGGGCGGCCCGAAGGGCGTGGCGATGGGCCGGTACTCGGCGCGCTTGCCGGCATGGGCCTGCTTGCCCGCGCGGGCATGGACGACTAACCCATCCTTGAGATCGAGCACAGGGATGATGGCGAAATCGCGTGAGACGATGGGCGCAGTGACCTTGGATTGAAGCGTCATGGCAATGTGCCTCTCGATGCTTCTTCTATCATGATTTGAATTGAGGGCTGAATGGCAGCGTCTTTTGGGTGGGATTTGGGCGGGGCGAACCTGAAGGTGGCGGAAATCGAGGACCACCGGGTGGTTTCCGTGGCGCAGATCCCTTGCCCCGCAATTGCCGACCCGACCAAATTCAACCAGGCTCTCGAGGCGGCGCTCAAGGCCTGCCCGGCAGATCGAGGCCGGCACGCCGTGACCATGACCGGGGAGCTCTCTGATGTGTTCCCTTCGCGCGCGGCCGGCGTCGCCTATCTCGTCGGGCTGATGCGCAAGGAAACAGGCGAGGACACCCTGTTCTACAGCCTGCGCGAGGGCCTGATCGGCGCCGAGGCCGTGCGCGCGCAGTGGCAGGACGTAGCCTCGGCCAATTGGCATGCGAGCGCCACACTCGCCGCTTCCTTACGCCCGGATGGCCTTTTTGTGGATGTCGGCACCACCACCACGGATCTCATTCCCCTGAAGGGTGGCAAGGCCGTCGCGAAAGGGCTGACGGATGGGGAGCGGCTCACCGAAGGCGAACTGATCTATGGCGGGGTGGTGCGCACACCGGTGATGGCGATTGCGCAAGCCGCACCCTTCAAGGGGCGCATGCAGGGCATGGCGTCGGAACGCTTCGCCACCATGGCCGATGTCTATCGCCTGACAGGCGAATTGCCGGAGGACGCCGATCCCTACCCCGCCGCCGATCAACGTGGCAAGACGATGAACGAAAGCGCGGAACGCTTGGCGCGCATGCTTGGGCGCGAGGCGGACGACGCCGACTTCATCGCCTGGAAAGCTCTCGCGCACTATTTGGCCCGGCGCCAGCTCGACCGAATCGAGGTCGACGCCCGCATCTTGATTGAGCGGGAGGGGCTCCCCTCCGTTGCGCCGGTGATCGGCGCCGGTTGCGGCCGGTTCATCGCCGAAACCTTGGCCAGGCGGCTCAGGCACCCGTATTTAGACGTCGCCACCATGATCAATTGCGCGGAAGAAGCCCGGGAAATGGGGGCGCGGTGCACGCCTGCGGTCGCCGTGGGCCTGCTTGCATCGGCTCGCCACGATGCCTAAATGCAAGGCCTGACCGGCGCCGACAGCCGCGCCACTGGCCTTTTTTCCCTAAAATGCGCTAAGTAGGGCCAACGAACGACAAGAGGATTCTGCCCTTATGCCGACCGATGCCGGCCATACCGACGCCCACCACGATGCTCACGACGATATCGTCTACCCCTCCGCCATTCCCTTCGTCTTGGTTCATCTCGCCTGTTTTGGGGCGATCTGGTCCGGCGTCACCTGGCAGGCGCTCGTCCTGTGCGTGACGCTGTACTGGTTGCGCATCTTCGCCATTGGCGCGGGCTATCACCGCCTGTTCTCGCACCGGGCCTATTCCACCAGCCGGGCGTTCCGCTTCATTCTGGCTGTCCTCTGCCAAAGCACCGCGCAGAAGAGCGTGCTGTGGTGGGCGGCCAAGCACCGGCATCACCACCTGCATTCCGACACCGAGCTCGACGTGCATTCGCCCCGTCATACGGGCTTCCTCTACAGCCATGTGGGGTGGATCTTCGCCAAGCGGCACGATGTCTACGACGAGGCGACGGTGGCCGATCTGGCGCGCTATCCGGAAATGCGCTGGCTGCATAAATACCAACTTGTGCCGGCAGTCGTGCTCGCCGGGCTCTGTTTCCTCATTGCCGGGTGGTCGGGCCTATTCGTCGGCTTCTTCTGGAGCACGGTGCTCGTCTATCACGGCACGTTCTGCATCAACTCGCTGGCCCATGTGAGCGGGCGGAAGCGCTACGTGACAGGCGACGACTCCCGCAACAACTGGCTGTTGGCTGTCTTCACCATGGGCGAAGGCTGGCACAACAATCACCACGCGTTCCAAAGCAGTGTCCGGCAAGGTTTCCGCTGGTGGGAAATCGATCCGACCTTCTACATTCTCAAGGCGCTCTCTTGGGTTGGCGTCGTCTGGGACCTGAGAATGCCGCCCGCGCAGGTGGTGCGAAACGAGCATGGTCTCGGTGCGAGCGTGGTCAACCGCGCCGCCGAGCAGCTCGCAGGTCATTTCAACTCAGAGAAGATCGCCAACTCCATCGCCGCCGCCCTGCATGGGCCGGAGCTTACGGCCCTGCGCGAGCAACTCGTCCGCGCCCACGATCGGACGGCGGAGGTCCTGGCCACGATGCATCTTCCGCAGGTGCCGCATATGCCGAGCCGCGATGATCTCGCGGCCAAGGCGCGGGCCATGTTCGCCAAGACCAAATCCCTGGAAGAGATTGCCGACCGGGCCTACGAGATGCTTCTGGCCTCGGTGGGCGCAAAGCTCGCCCGTGGCGCCGAAAGCCGCCCGTAGCGAAACGAAGCCCCCTTCCGAAGATCGCTGGCACAGGAGGAAACCAATTCTTGAGGCTACGCGGCCCCCGTCTGAACAAAAAATAGGCTCGCGCGTTATCTGTGGGACGGGGAGCACGCCAACCAAGGAGTGTCTTATGCGAATTCTTCTCACATCCGCCGCCGCCCTTATTGCGGGAGGCCTGGTTCTCGGGCTTGGCGCGGGGACCGCAAATTCCGGTCCGCTTCCGGCCATGACGCTACTTTCGGCCGATACGACCGGTGTCGAGACCGTTGGTTGGCGCAGGCGCTATTGGCGCCGCCATGGCGTTTGGCCGACCGTCCCTTGGAACGCCATCGGGGACGATGCGATCGTGGTGGCTCCCGGCGGGACCGTGGTTGTCGGCCCGGTGCGTCCCGCCAGCTGCGGCGAGTTCCACTACTGGAACGGCGTGGCTTGCGTCGACGCGCGCTATAACGACCCCTATCTCGGCCCAAAATAATCGGCGTATAAGCGGGCGATGACGCCGTTCATCGCCCTGCTCCGCGCCGTCAATGTCGGTGGCACCGGCAAGCTGCCAATGAAAGACCTCGTCGCCATGTGCGAGGAGGCGGGCTTCACGAACGTGAAGACCTATATCGCCAGCGGCAACGCCGTCTTCGCCAGCGACAAATCCGAAACACAGGTCAAGGCAGAGCTCGAAAGAGCTCTGCTTTCCTATGCCCACAAGCCTGTCGGCGTGCTCGTGCGCTCGGCCGCCGAGATCGCCGACGTGTTGGCGACCAATCCGTTTCCGGAGGAAGCACCAAATCGCACCGTAGCGATCTTTCTTGATGCCCCGCCGCCGTCCGACACAGTCAAGGCTTTGACCGGTCAGAAAGATGAGGATGTGAGGCTCGGTGTCCGCGAGATCTACATCCATTATCCCGGCGGTCAGGGACAATCCAAGCTGAAGATCCCGGCCGCCAAGACCGGCACCGCGCGCAACATGAATACCGTCGCCAAGCTGGCGGCGATGGCAGCCGCGCTTCGGGCTTAGTCTTTCGCCGGCGTGTGCTTGTAGAAGTCTTCGATCTTCTCGATCAGGAGCCGCCACGCTTCGTGCTCTTTCGGCCCGGCCGTCTTCTCCACCGCGATCTGAAGATAAGCGAGTTCCTGCTCGATCTTCTCGCGGGGCAGCAACTTGAGCCGGCTTGCCAGGATCGCGGTTTCGATTACCGCGGCTTGTGCGCGGTTGAAACCCTTGAAGGGCGCGTGGGTCGCCTCGTAGGCGATGTGGCAGTGGAAACGCGGGCGCAACTCATCCTCCTCGATGCGCTCCACGGCGAGTTCGGCATGGGCGAGCGCGCCTTCGAGCACGGCACCGGGGACATGGGTAGCGGGCCGCGTCGGCCAGTCCTTGTTGCCGGTGAGGCAGCCAGCAAACACCAGAACGTCGTCGGTGAAGTTCGCCACGGCAAAAGGCACGCTGCTGAGATTTTCGAGCGTAGTCGAGGGCCGGAACGGGGCGATCACCCAGCCCTCGCCATCCTCGATCAGCCCCAAGGGGGCGATATGCACCCTGCCCTCGCTGTCGAGTGTGGTGACGATGCATTCGCGGATCATCGGCATGATCGAACCTCGGCCAGTTTCATGAGTCCTCGCGCTTCTTCTTCTTTTTGGCCAGGAGCGTGTGGCCGGCGTACTTCAATCGCGTTCTGTCGTCGACCGGCGCGTCGGCGGCCACGCCCCAATCGAGCGGCTCGTCCTGGGCGTAACGCTTGCCCAGCCGCCAAGCGATTTCCGCCTTGGCCAACTCGGCGGCGAGATAAAACGCATGCGCGCTGTCATCGCCGAGATCGAGCTTCGGATAGAGCCCAAACACATCCTGGGCCACGTGATGACTGTCGCAGTTATAGATATGAACGCCGTCCTCTGCGACCTCGATACGGAAGTTCTTGTCGCGCACGGCGGCCGCGTTCTCGGCGATCTCCTCCGGCGTCTGGGGAAAAGGATGCTTCGCATGCAGGCAAAGCAGCGCGTCGGTGTAGCCCTTCGGGAGTTCGGCATCGGCGCGTGAGGCGAACATCAGGCGCCGGGCGATGTCGTGCTCCTCATAGGTGCGGCGCGTATGCGCGCTGACCTGCACCACCAGCACGTTTTTGATATCGAGCTCCGCGGCGATGCCGATCAGCATGGCCGTGGTTCCCGTGGTGTCGGCGTCCGTCAATTCGGTGAGGTTACCTGTCCCCAGCAGGATTTCGGCCTCAGGCCGCTCCCGGCGCAATCGCGCATAGCGCTCCAACGAGGCCATGAAGCCGAAATTGATCGGATCGAGCACGGGATCGGCCAGGTATGGCTGCCCCTTGGCATCGAGAGCGTCCATGGCCCGGTAGAGCGAATCCATGTCGCCATGGTCCTTGGGGATCAGCACGGGAATGGAGGCGACCTGATCGGCGATATGAAGCGTGGATTCGTTGAGGCTCAGCAGATAGTCGGCGCCCGCTTTGCCGCCACGCAGCAACTCGTCTGGGTCGGCGGAATCGATGCTCACCTTATAGTCGTGCTGCTTGAGCGCCTGCACCGTGTCCTCGAGATGCGGGAACGGCGTGTCGGGCAAGCAGCCGAGGTCGATCACATCGGCGCCCTTGAAGGAATAGTCTTCCGCGCGCGCAAGGATCTCCTCGATCGGCATGGCGGTGGCGTCGATGATCTCGCCGAAGATCTGAATGTCATACTGGGTCATGTCGGAGGCTTTCCGCGCACGGCCGAAGAATGTGGGGATGTCGCGAACCTCGTCAGGCCCGCGTACGACCGGGACGCCGTAATGTTCGCTCAGCCGATCGAGATCGGCGCGGCAACGGCCTGGCAGCATGATCTTGTCGGCCCCGCCGGCATCGGACAGGCGCCGCAAGATGATGTCCTCGGTCATCAGCGCGGCGACCTTCACACCGATATCGCTCACCTTCCAGTCGAACTCCGGGTCCATGGCATCGAGCACGGCTTCGAGGCGGGGCTGCGCCAAATGTCCGGTGAGGAACAGGATGCTCTCGGTCATCGCGCGTAAGGTCTACTCGATCCGGACGCCAGCGGGCGCCGCGTCGCCGGCGAGACTTGCGGCAAAAGATTGCTGATCGCCGTGGCCGAAGATCATCGCGCGAACGCCCGTTTCGGCGAGCAAGGCAGGAAAGGCCTCGTCGACAACGCTGTCGCGCGCAAGCGCTTGCGCGCCTCTGGTTCCCCGAGGCGCGGCGATGGACTTGATGAGATAGCAGCGGTCCGCGGCGAGCTTGCCGGCCAGCCACAGCGCCAGACTGTCGGAGGTGAGCCGCCAGGACTCCTCGATATCGGTGCGCTCACCGATCAGCGCATAGGGCGCCCAGACCGCCACGTGACCGCGATCAAGGATCGCGCCAAGCGCCGCCTCGGTGGTGCCGACCTCCAGTCCCGGCCGCATCCCGGCCACGGCCCAGGCGAGTTGATCCATGGCGAGCAGCGCCATGCGGTGCGCGGCGGGATCGCCAAAACCGAGCTGGCGCTGACAGCTGCGCACCTCGTCGGCCAAAGCCCCTCCCCCCGGCACGACGACGATCTTCTGTTCGGCGGCGGTCATCGCGTCGAGCCAAGGCGCAAGCCGGCCCGAGCGGACGACGCTACCGCCTATCTTGACGACGACAGGTCGCGCCTCGTGCACGCGCGGGCTATGCGCGGCTTTCTCCAACGCTGCGGCGTCCATGTCAGGCCTTTCGCTTGCTCCGCACGATTTCGACGCCCACGGCGCCCGGATCCTTATCGAGCTTTTCAATAACCACCCTGACCGAGGCCGTACGCGGATGGGTCAGGCAATGCTGAGCCACTTCCTCGGCCAGCGTCTCCACGAGATTGATGTGGCCGCGCACGATGATCGATTTGATGCCATTGGTGATGTAGTCGTAGTCCAGGGTCTTATCGATGTCGTCGTCGAGGACCTCATCGGCCGCCGTCACATCGATGTCGACCGAGAAGCGCACGCGTTGGGTGACGCCCTTCTCATTATGGTGGACCCCGATCTCCACGTCGAGCACGTAGTCGTGCACGAAAATGCGGTCGAGACGCTCGCCCGCGTCGCGCGTGGAGGATACACGTCCCAGTCGCTGTTCCATCATCGTCTCAAGGTCCTGTTTCCGCGCCGAAGCTCTAGCATAGAGCGGCGCTGTGAGGCTCCCCGAAACACGTTTCCGGCTCCGGATGGCCCGGAATCAAGGCCCGGACCTTGCTGCAAGCCACGGGATCGATGCACTTCCCGCGGAGCCCGTCGTGGCATAGCGCCCCGCGAAACCCCATCACGTCGGGGCGCAGCGCGAGCAGGGGCGCAACATGGTCCGGCCGCAAGGAGCCCGCGACCCCCACCATGAGGCCTGCGCCGCGACCGACCTCGATAAAGCGCGCGATATCCGACAACGCAATGTGATCCAAAAGCGCGCCTCCCCTTTTTCCGGCGGTGTCGAGCATCACGCCGCGGGCGCCTGCGGCGCGTGCCGCCTCGATGGGGGCGACATCGGCCAGAGCGTCGGCGAAGAACACCAGGATTAGGCCGGTTCGCATCGGGGCTTCGCGCAGCGCGGCAAAGCAGCGTTGCGGATCGCCGCCCGGCATAACGCCGAGCTTGACGTCGTCGACGCCGCACGCCGCCGTTTGTGCCACCGCGCCGGCGACAAGATCCGGCGTCATCAGAAGATCGCCCACGGTGGCGCTGACTGGCGCGCGTCCGGCGATCTGCGCCACGCATGCTCTTATGGTCTCAGGCGAGACCGCGCCGAGCGCGCCCTTTTCCGGGTCCTTGAGGTCGACGATATCGGCGCCCGCGGCAAAGACGGCCTCGGCCTCGGCGGGATCGCGCACGCTGGCGAGAAAGCGGGTCATGAATACCTTGGGAATGGCCCGGTGCGCTTCACGCTCCGCATCAGCGGAACAGCCAATCGAGCATGCCGGGGCTACCGCCGCCACCACCACTATGACGCCGGGCGCGCCGGCGGTCCTGACGCGGGGATCGGCCGGAAAAGCCGCCGTCGTCGCGACCGCGGGCCACCGGCGTGCGCCGTGCCTTGGCGAAGGCGACTTCGTTTGCGTGTCCGTCGGGATCGGTCACCAGGACCGAAACCGCCTGCCACGTCCACGTCGCGGGCTTCGATCCCCACCGCTCAGGCTCAATAGCGACGACCTTGTCCGCGCGTGTATTGACGATGGCGACATATTCGAGTGCGCCGTCCTCGCCGAGACTGCCGGCGTAGTATTTCAACAGCCCGATGCCGCGCCGCGCGCCGCTCAGAAGATTCCATTCCAGGATCTTCGGCTTGCCGGTGCCGAACATTTCAAGCTCCGCCCGCAGCGATCTGAATTCGGGGTTGCTCGCGATGTAACGCCCCGGGGACGGTTCGGTGATAACCCAGCCGTCAACCGGAGGACCGATGGGCTGGTTGGTGTCGGCCGGCACCTCCTGATCGAGACGAACGAGCGCTTCGCGGCTTTCGACCTGGAACGGGTCCTTTTGAAGCGCCTTCTGATAGTCGTAGATCGCGTCTCCGACACGCTCTTGCGCCTCGTAGATGTTGCCGCGAATGCGCAAGGCCAGCGGATCGCCGACACTGAGCAGAAGCGCCTCATTGACGTCGGTCAGGGCCTCGTCGGGAAGTTCCTGCTTCAATTTCGCCTCGGCGCGCAGAGCGTAGGCCTGGGCATTTTTCGGGTCCATCTGGATCGCGCGATTGTAATCGCCGATGGCGTCGTCGTAGCGCTTGTTGTTGGCGAAGAGCAGGCCGCGTTCCACATAGGCATCGATCAAGTCCGCATTGATCTCGAGCGCGGCATCAAAATCGGCGATGGCCTCGCGGAACTTGTTCTCTCTCGCATAGGCTTTTGCCCGCAACAGCAGAAGATTGGGCTGCGGCTTGCCGGGCTCAAGAGTCAGCGCCTGCGTGGCGTCCTCCGCGGCTTCATCGTAGTTCTCGAGCGCAAAGTTCGCCTCGGCGCGATTGCGGTGGGCCGCGGCATGCTTCGGGTCAAGGCCAATGGCCCGCGTCAGATCGCGGACCGCGGCATGATAGCGGTCGAGCTCCGTATGCGAGCGCCCGCGTCCGTTGAACGGCACGGAACTCTGCGGCAAGAGCGTCGCGGCCTTTCGAAAGGACTGGAAAGCCGCGTCGTATTGATGAAGCGCCGCGTAGGCGTTGCCCAAATTGTTGTAAGCCGCGCCGTAGGCAGGCTGAAGGGCTAAGGCGCGATCGAAGTCCTTGATGGCCTCCTCGGGGTGGCCGAGGTCCATCAGGGCATTGCCGCGATTGTTGTAGACGCTGGCACTCTCGGGGGAGAGCCGGATGGACTGGTTGAAGTCCTCGATCGCATCCTTGGTCTGCTTCATGCGCCATTTGGCGACGCCGCGATCGCTGTAGATGCTCGCCTGAACGAATTTGGAGACGTCCGGCGTGGCCAGCGCCTCGTCATACAAGGACACGGCCCGCTCGAACTGCCCGCGGATCATGGCGGCGGCGCCTTCACGGGCACGCAGCAAGACCTGGTCCTCGGCATGCGCCACGCTCATGCCGGCGATCGTCGCGGCGGCAAGCGTCAGGCAGATTTTCGCGCGAAAAGAGGCCATGACGGCGTCACACCGGCCTTTCCATTGGGCTGAGATCCTTCATGTCTCGCATAACCTCGGAGTGTGTCAACAACGGGTCGCAGGGCCGTTTCGCGCCATCCCCCCGCGTAGACGTTCCAGCTCCAGCAAGACATGGGGGATCATTTCCGGCAAATCCTCGGCGATGAGGCCGGGTCCGAAGAGCTCGGCGGCCTTGCCATGCATCCACACCGCCGCGCTCGCCCCAAGAAACCCGGTCATGCCTTGCGCCAACATGCCGAGAACCATGCCGCCGAGGACGTCGCCGGAACCGGCCGTGGCCAGCCAAGGCGTGCCGGCCGAGTCGATGGCGGCCTCGCCGCCCGGCGCCGCGATCACGGTGTCGGCCCCTTTCAGCAGAACCGTGGCACCCGCCTTTGCCGCCGCCGTCCGCGTGCGATCGACCTTCGAGGCGCCCGGAACATCGCCGAACAGACGCGCGAACTCGCCTTCGTGCGGGGTCATCACCACAGGCGCCGCACGGGCCTTGATCGCCTTGAACAGGGTCTCGGGATCGTCGGCGAAGGAGGTCAGCGCATCCGCGTCGAGGACGACGCGCGGACTGGCGGCCAGGGCGGCAAGCACCATGGCCCTGGTCTGTTCGCCCACCCCATGGCCCGGCCCGATCAGAAACGCGTTCTTGCGTTCGTCGGCCAAAAGCTGGCTCAAGCCGCGGGCATCGTTCACCTCCCGCACCATGACGGCGGTGAGCTGGGCCGCATTGACGTCAAGCGCATCGCGCGGCGAGGCCACGGTCACGAGACCGGCGCCGATCCTCAGAGCCCCGCGTGCGGCAAGCCGGGCCGCGCCCGTGCTGCAGACCGGTCCCGACGCCACCACCGCGTGGCCGCGCAAATATTTGTGCCCCTCCACCGTCGGCCAGGGAAATTCCGCAAGCCATAGGCCGGGATCATTGGCGAAGGTCTTCGGTTTGATCTCGGTAAGCACGCTCGCGGGGATCCCGATATCGATGACGCGCACCGCGCCGCAGTGAAGCCGTCCCGGCATCAGGAGATGTCCCGGCTTCAGGCGGAAGAAGGTGACGGTCGCCTGCGCGAAGACGGCGGTGCCGCGCACCGCGCCCGTGGTGCCATCAATGCCGCTTGGGACATCCACGGCGACGACAGGACTGCCGCTGCCATTGATCGCCGCGATCAGGTCCGCGAATTTTCCTTCGATGGGCCGCGCTAGGCCTGCGCCGAACAAAGCGTCGATGATCACATCGGCGCCCGCGAGCAGATCGACGCCGAGCGGCTCGATCGTTCCGGCAAACCGCGCGGCCATGGCCGCGGCATCGACCGGAAGCTTCGCGGGGTCGCCATCGAACCCCAGACGCACGCGATAGCCGCGGTCGAGCAGATGCCGGGCGGCCACGAAGCCGTCGCCACCGTTATTGCCCGGTCCGCAAAGAACAGCGACCGTTGGCGCGTCGGGAAACCGCGACGACACCAGGTCGGCGACACCGCGCCCCGCATTTTCCATCAGGACCGCGCCAGGCACGCCCCCCTCGATGGTCAGGCGGTCGGCGCGTCCCATTTCCTCTGCCGTCAGAAGTTCGAGCATGGCAATTTCACGCGCTCCACATCGAGACTCAGGTTGTAGTCTAAAGTTTGCGGCGCACAGAGAACGCATCGCCCGCTTCATCTGCTCTTTTTTTAAGCAGTCAGCCTAACTTTCGTGCATACACTCAAACGGGATTCGCCTGCAGAATTTGCGATAAGGTGATAGGTCGTTGTAATACCGTGGAAAAGTTTCGCCCATAAGTTTGGCACAGGGCGTGCTTTTGCTGGGCCCATATCGAATTTTATTGGCGGCGTGATTTCGCGGCGAAGGGTCGCTATGCGTTGACCGGGAGGTACAACTAAGAATGAAAAAGATCGAAGCGATCATCAAGCCCTTCAAGCTGGATGAAGTGAAAGAAGCCCTGCAAGAAATCGGACTCCAGGGTATTACTGTGACCGAGGCCAAAGGGTTCGGCCGGCAAAAGGGGCATACCGAGCTTTATCGCGGTGCCGAGTATGTCGTCGATTTCCTGCCGAAGGTGAAACTCGAGCTGGTGCTAAACGACAACATGGTCGAGAAGGCCGTGGAAGCTATCATCGCCTCGGCTAAAACAGGCCGCATTGGAGACGGAAAGATCTTCGTGTCGAACGTGGAGGAAGCCGTGCGCATTCGCACGGGCGAGACCGGGAATGACGCCATCTGACAACTGACTGCCAAGCCAAACACCGAGTAGACTATCACTGGAGCAACCATCAGCCGCCGCGTTCGACGGGCGGCGTAATAATGCATGACAGGGGAGTAACATGGCCGACGCAAAGAGTGTTGCTAAGAAAGTCAAGGACGAGGAAATCAAGTTCGTCGACCTGCGCTTCACCGACCCGCGCGGAAAGATGCAGCATGTGACGATGGACTCTAGCCTCATGGACGAGGAGGCTTTTGCCGAAGGCGTGATGTTCGACGGTTCGTCAATCGCCGGCTGGAAAGCCATCAACGAGTCCGACATGAAGCTGATGCCCGATTGCGAATCAGCGGTGATCGACCCGTTCTTCGCCCAGAGCACGCTTTCGGTATTCTGCGACGTGCTGGAGCCGCTCACCAACGAGCCTTATGAGCGCGATCCGCGCGGCATCGCCCGTAAGGCGGAAGCTTATATGCAGCAGACGGGCGTCGGCGACACGGCCGTGTTCGGTCCCGAGGCCGAGTTCTTCGTGTTCGACGACGTGCGTTTCTCGGTCGATCCGTACAATTGCGGCTTCCGGCTCGACTCCACGGAGTTGCCGTCCAACATGGGCACCGAATACGAGATGGGCAATCTCGGTCACCGTCCGCGCACCAAGGGCGGATACTTTCCGGTACCGCCGATCGACTCCGCGCAGGATTTGCGCTCCGAGATGCTGTCGGTGATGGCCGATATGGGCGTGCCCACCGAGAAGCATCACCACGAGGTTGGCGCCGCTCAGCACGAGCTCGGCATCAAGTTCGGTCCGATCATCCAGACCGGCGATGCCATGCAGATTTACAAATACGTGATCCACAACGTGGCCCAGGTCTACGGCAAGACCGCGACGTTCATGCCGAAGCCGGTGTTCGGCGATAACGGCTCGGGCATGCACACCCACCAGTCGATCTGGAAAGACGGCAAGCCGACCTTCGCCGGCGACAAATACGCCGACCTTTCGGATAGCTGCCTGCACTACATCGCCGGCATCCTGAAGCACGCCAAGGCGCTCAACGCCTTCACCAATCCCAGCACCAATTCCTATAAGCGTCTGGTGCCGGGCTACGAGGCGCCGGTGCTTTTGGCCTACTCCTCGCGGAACCGTTCGGCGTCGTGCCGTATTCCGCTTGGGTCCGGTCCGAAGTCCAAGCGCGTCGAGGTGCGCTTCCCCGATCCGACCGCCAATCCGTACCTGGCCTTCGCCGCCATGCTGATGGCCGGCCTCGACGGCATCGAGAACAAGCTCGATCCGGGTGATCCGATCGACAAGAACCTCTACGACCTCCCGCCCGAGGAGCTGGAGAAAGTGCCGACCGTGTGCGGGTCGCTGCGCGAGGCTTGCGAGTCGCTCGATGCGGACCGCGCCTTCCTCAAGAAGGGCAACGTGTTCACCGACGACGCGATCGACGCCTATCTCGAGCTGAAGATGGAAGAGGTGGAGCGCTTCGAGATGATGCCCCACCCAGTGGAGTTCGATCTCTACTACAGCGTCTAGACGCGAACGGCGAAACAAGACGGGGCGACCGCTTACCCAAGCGGCCGCCCCTCTTTCGCCCGGCCTTTCAGGAACCTTTAGCCCTTTCCTTCCGCGTTCCCCCGTCGGACGCGGAAAGCCTTGAGGTTCATGCCAGGCTCCCCCAAACTTTTTCGAAGCGCGCCTACATCAAATAGAACATCCCGTAGATCGCAGCGCCGGCGCCGGCGACGAACATCCACGATTTGTTGTCGCGGTACCAATCGTCCATCATCGACGGCAGGCCGAAGATCATGAAGCGGCATAGCGAGATGGTGATGAAGGCCGCGACCAGCCCGAGAATCCACAGCGATGTATTCGCCGTCGGGCCCTGCCCCGCATCGACGAGAACCATATTCGCATTGGTCGTGCCGAGCGTAAGCGCGCCCCAGACGGATACGGCGGCCACCCCCACCAGCATGACATGACGCATCAACATGCCGCTTGAATTCCCCTCGTATTTGAGACGAATTTTAGCGAGCCGCGGGTAAAGAAACGGAAAAGCCGTAGGCTTAAGCGCTGGTTTAACAGTGACCCAAAACGCTCACGCGTTCCTCATGCTGAGGAGCGGCTCTCAGGGCCGCGTCTCGAAGCATGAGGCCTCACCCTTCGAGACGACCACGTGCCGTGGCCCCTCAGGGTGAGGGGTCGGCGCAGACGCTCACGCCGCCTTCCATTTGATGGAGCAGCCCATTGACGGGATCTGCTCGCGGGGGCCGCGTCCGGTCTCGGCCACCTGTTTCATGGCCTCGAAGAGGTCGCGGTGCACGTTGGCGGCCGCCGGCTGCATCCGGCTCTCGTCGAGCCGCCCGCGATATTGCAGTTCGAACTCAGCATTGAAGCCGAAGAAATCGGGCGTGCAGACCGCATCATAGGCGCGGGCGACGTCCTGGGTCTCATCGTGGAGATAGGGGAAGGTGAAGCCGTGCTCTTCGGCAAAGCGCTTCATGTTGGCGAAGGAATCGTCGGGATGGGTGGTGGCGTCGTTGGAGCAGATGGCCACGGTGTTGACGCCGAGCGCTGCCAGTTCCTTGGCGTCGCGCACGACGCGGTCGATCACTGCCTTCACGTACGGGCAGTGATTGCAGATGAACATGACCAGGGTGCCCTTGGAGCCCTTCAGATCCTCCAAGGCATGGGTCTTGCCGTCGACACCCGGAAGCGTGAAAGCCGGCGCCTTCCAGCCGAAATCGCAGACGGGGGTATGCTCAGCCACACGGGTCTCCTTTTCTCAAATCTGTCACGGTGTGCCTCTAGGTTTCGCTGAAACCGTTTCAATTTCTGGGCAGAGAATGACCACTCAAGACGCCTACCGCAACAGGGCGGCCGCTTGCGAGGCGGCCGAGGATGTCCCGCGCAGCCCCGCAGACGGCGACACCATCGGCGACGTCATCCTTCGGCGCTACAGCCGCCGTGCGGTGATGCGCGGTACGTTGGGCGTCACCGCCGCGGCCTTGGTGTTCGGCCCCGACCTGCTGTCCAAGGCCAAGGCCGCGCCGCTCCCGCCGGCGTTCGACTTTCCGGAGGTCGAGGCCGGTATCGACACGACCCATCACGTGGCCGCCGGCTACCGCGCCAAACCGTTGCTCCGTTGGGGCGACCCGCTGGTGCCAAACCTCCCGCCGTTCGATCCGCAGGCGCAAAGTGCCGAGGATCAGGCCAAGCGCTTCGGCTACAATAACGACTACATCACCTATTTCCCGATCGACGGCAGCAGGCGCGGTCTGCTCTGCATCAATCACGAATACACGAACGAGGAGCTGATGTTCCCGAGCGTGACCAAGCGCCAGGACACCTCCGGCTTCGAGCAAATGACCGAGACGCTGGTCGAGATCGAGATGGCAGCCCACGGGGTCACCATCGTGGAGGTCCAGAAAGAGGGTGAAGATTGGCAGGTCGTCCTCAACAGTCCCTATAACCGCCGGATCACACCCGATACCCCGATGACGGCGGACGGTCCGGCCGCGGGGGATGCGCGGCTCAAGACCAGTGACGATCCTTCCGGTGCGGCGCTCGTCGGCACGCTCAACAATTGCGCCGGGGGGCATACGCCCTGGGGGACCTATCTCACGGCGGAGGAAAATTTCCGGTATTATTTTTGGACCAACCACGCGATCCCAGGTGGGGCGGTGCCCAAAGGGCTCGGCGGAAAGCAGGCGGCGAGCTACGAGCGTTACGGCATGCCGGGCCAGTGGCAGGCCTGGGGCAAGTTCATCAATCGGTTCAATGTCGACATCGAACCGAACGAACCCAACCGCTTCGGCTGGATCGTGGAAATCGATCCGCGCGATCCAAACTCCGTCCCGGTCAAACATACGGCGCTCGGCCGCTTCTGCCATGAAGGCGCCGAGACGGTTCTCAGCGCCGACAACCATGCGGTGGTCTATTGCGGCGACGATAGCCGCTTCGAATACATCTATCGTTTCGTTTCGCACGACCCCTATGTGGAAGGCGCCCGCTCCGGCAACATGACGCTGCTGTCGAAGGGCACCTTGGCCGCTGCCAAATTCAACGAAGATGGTACGGGAGAGTGGCTGCCTCTGAAATTCGGCGAAGGCAAGCTCACCGAGGATGGGTCCTACGGCAGGCTCAAGAGTCAGGCGGACGTCCTGATCGACGCGCGCATCGCGGCCGACCTCGTCGGCGCCACGAAAATGGATCGGCCGGAAGACGTCCAGCCGACCCCCAGCGGGCGTGTCTACGCCATGCTGACGAGCAACACGAAGCGCATATCGGACGAGACCGACAAGGCAAATCCGCGCGCCAACAACGTCTTCGGCCACATCATCGAGATCACGCCAGACGACGGCGATCACGCGTCCGCGGGTTTTAGCTGGAAGGTGCTTGTCCAGTGCGGCGATCCGGCCAAGGACGACGACAGCCTGTGGGGGCCGGACACCACGGCAAATGGCTGGTTCGTCTGTCCCGACAACGCGGCGGTCGACGACCGCGGCCGGCTCTGGATCGCCACCGATCAGGGCGATGATTGGGCCCGCACCGGCCGAGCCGACGGTCTCTTTGCCTTGGAAACGGAGGGATCCCAGCGCGGCACGCCGAAGCTGTTCTTCCGAGTGCCTATCGGCGCGGAGATGTGCGGGCCGTGCTTCACGCCGGACGGCGACACTCTGTTAGTTTCCGTGCAGCATCCGGGCGCCGACGGCGCCGAGGCGTTGATCGGTTTCGGGCGACCATCGGTCTTCAAGGACCCGGTGACGCGCTGGCCCGACTTTAAGGACGATATGCCACCACGGCCCTCGGTCATGGTCATTACCAAAACGGGCGGCGGCCCGATCGGCTGACGGGCCGCTCTCTGCAGCCGCGCGGTGGCTCTTGAAAAAGCCCCAAGCGCGTGCGAGCTAACGGTTAGTTCCAAAAGTCGTTGATTCTCTCCGGATTCGCGAGGGCGACACGCCTTCCGGCATGAGGAGTCCGTCCATCGCTACCAAGCGCAAATCCGCTTCCTCGGACGATTTGTTCGACGCCGCGCCGAAAAGGAGGCCGGCAGCGGCCAAAGCGCCCGCGAAAAAACCCGCCAAGGGCCGTGGCACGGGCGAAGACGCCTACACGGCTGCGGACATCGAGGTGCTGGAGGGGTTGGAGCCTGTCCGTCGCCGCCCCGGCATGTATATCGGCGGTACCGACGAAAAAGCGATGCATCACCTCTTCGCCGAGGTGCTGGACAACGCCATGGACGAGGCGGTGGCGGGCCATGCCAGCTTCATCGACGTCGATCTCGACAAGGACGGGTATCTGACGGTCACGGACAATGGCCGCGGCGTTCCCGTCGACCCGCATCCCAAATTCAAGAAGAAGTCCGCGCTCGAGGTCATCATGACCACGCTGCATGCGGGCGGAAAGTTCGACTCCAAGGTCTATGCCACCAGCGGCGGCTTGCATGGCGTCGGCGTTTCGGTGACGAACGCGCTCTCTGAATCGCTCGAGGTCGAGGTGGCCCGCGGCCAAAAGCTCTACCGGCAAACTTACACGCGCGGCACACCCGACGGCCCCGTCAAAAACCTCGGGCCCATAAAGAACCGGCGCGGCACCAAGATACGCTTCCGGCCCGACCCAAAAATTTTCGGCAAGGGCGCTGCGTTCAAGCCGGACCGCTTGTTCCGTATGACGCGCTCCAAGGCCTATCTGTTCCGCGGCGTGGTGATCCGCTGGTCTTGCGCCAAGGCGCTGCTCGGCAATGACAGCGCGACGCCCGAGAAGGCCGAGCTTCACTTCCCCGGCGGGTTGAAGGACTTCCTCGCCGACAGCATCGCGGGCCAGACCACGGTCACCAACGAGATCTTTGCCGGACGTATCGAGAAGGCCGAAGGTCACGGCTCCGTCGAATGGGCCATTGCCTGGATCGCCAGCGCCGACGGCTTTATCAGTTCCTACTGCAACACGGTGCCGACGCCGGACGGCGGCACGCACGAAGCGGGCTTGCGCGCGGCGCTCACCAAGGGCTTGCGGGCGTATGGCGAGCTCACCGGCATCAAGCGCGTGGCCCAAGTGACCGCGGACGACGTGCTCGGCACCGCGGCCGCCATGCTCTCGGTGTTCATCCGCGAACCGGAATTCCAAGGTCAGACCAAGGACCGGCTGGCGACGCAGGAAGCCGCGCGGGTCGTCGAGAACGCGGTGCGCGATGCCTTCGACCACTGGCTGACCGGTCATCCCAACCAAGCGAGCCGCTTGCTCGACTGGGTGGTCGACCGCTCCGAGGAGCGCTTGCGGCGGCGCAAGGAGAAAGAGGTCGGCCGGCAAACCGCCACGCGCCGCCTGCGCCTGCCCGGCAAGCTCGCTGATTGCGCCTCGACCGGCGCTGAAGGCACCGAGATTTTCATCGTCGAAGGCGACAGCGCCGGCGGCTCGGCCAAGCAGGCGCGCGACCGCGCCACGCAAGCCGTGCTCCCGTTGCGCGGCAAGATCCTCAACGTGGCGAGCGCGAGCTCATCGAAGCTCGCCGACAACCAACTGTTGAGCGATCTCATCCAGGCACTCGGCTGCGGCACGGGCACGCGATATAGCGAGGACGACCTCCGCTACGAGAGGGTCGTCGTCATGACGGACGCGGACGTGGACGGCATGCATATCGCCTCGCTGCTGATCACCTTCTTTTATCAAGAGATGAAGGGGCTCGTCGAAGGCGGCCATCTTTATTTGGCGGTGCCGCCGCTTTACCGCATCAGCCAAGGCGCCAAAACGCTTTACGCGCGGAACGATGCCCATAAAGACCAGCTCATGGCGTCGGAGTTCAACGGCCGGGGCAAGATCGACGTGAGTCGTTTCAAGGGTTTGGGTGAGATGCTTCCGAAGCAACTCAAAGAAACGACGATGAGCCGGGCGACGCGGACGCTGTTGCGCGTGGAAATCGACGAGGACGACCGTCCCGGCACCACCAAACTGGTCGATCAGCTGATGGGCAACAAGCCCGAGGCCCGCTTCAAGTTCATTCAGGAGCGCGCCGCCTTCGCCGAGCCGGACGCACTGGATATCTAGCCGGGCATCCGGGCGCTAGAGCCAGCGCGGCACGCGTTTGGCGTAGGCGTGATAGGCCTCGCCGAACCTCCGCTCCAGATAGGCCTCCTCGCGCCGGACCACGCCGCGCTGCAGGATCACCAGCACCGGCAGCAGGAGCAGAAGGATCCACACGCTCGTCAGCACGATGGATAGGCCGAAATAGACCAGCACGAAGCCGATATAGATGGGATTGCGGGTAAAGCGATAAGGCCCCGTCATGACCAGCGCCGTGGCCGGTTCGCCCGGGACCACGTGGGTGCCGGCGCGGCGGAACATCTGCACGGAGCGGATGGCCAGGGCGAAGCCGAGCGCGATGAAGATCAGGCCCACGGTCAGGCCGAGCGCGTTCGGCTTGGCGAGCCCGGGACCAATCGGCAGATACCGGCTCAGAAGGTAGCCAAGACCGAGCGCCGCCAGGAACAGCAGCGGCGGCTTGATCACAACGTCGGCACAGTCGGATTCGCGCATCGGTCTCGCCCCTCTTGCAGCCCAGGCCCCCGGTTTTCCTGCGATTTACCTTGTTTGTGCGAACTTTTGCCCCTTGCGCGCGTCGCTCATGCCGCCTATGTGATTGTCAAGCTAGGCGGTCATCAGACCGTAATGCTTCGGTGGTGTCTTGCGCAAAGCCCACGAATCGTAGCAGCAAGTCTTTGCGCCTATAGAAAGAAGATGCGCGCGGCGAAAGTCAGCGCGGTATTTTTGCTAACGCATGAAATTTTCTGACCTCGGCCTAAGCCCCAAAGTTGAAGCTGCCGTCACCGCGGCGGGCTTCGAAACCCCTACCCCAATTCAAGCCCAAGCCATCCCGGTCGCGGTTACAGGCCGCGACGTGCTCGGCATCGCTCAGACCGGCACCGGCAAGACGGCATCCTTCGTGCTGCCCATGCTGACGCGGCTGGAACGTGGACGCGCCAGGGCGCGGATGCCGCGAACGCTCATCCTAGAGCCGACGCGCGAGCTCGCCGCCCAGGTGGCCGAAGCCTTTGAGCTCCTCGGCCAGAACCACAAGCTGACGGTGGCGCTCCTCATCGGCGGCGTGTCCTACGATGAGCAGGACAAGAAGTTAGACCGCGGCGCCGACGTGGTGATCGCCACCCCGGGACGCCTGCTCGACCATTTTGAGCGCGGCAAGCTGCTTCTCAACGGCATCGAGATACTCGTGGTGGACGAAGCCGACCGGATGCTCGACATGGGCTTCATTCCCGACATCGAGCGCATCTGCAAACGTCTTCCTTTCACGCGGCAAACCCTGTTCTTCTCAGCGACCATGCCGCCCGAAATCCAACGCCTCGCCGACAACTTCCTCCACACCCCCGAACGCATCGAAGTCGCCCCGCCGGCCACTGCCGCGGCGACCATCGTGCAGCGTCTCAAGAAGACGTCCGACGAGCCGGCCGCCAAACGCCAAGCGCTTCGCGAGCTGATGCAAGAGGTGGATGTCAAGAACGCCATCATCTTCTGCAACCGCAAGAAGGATGTCGGTGTCGTGTTCCGGTCGCTGCAGCGCCACGGCTTCAATGTCGGCGCCCTGCATGGCGATATGGACCAGCGGCAGCGCACGGCCACGCTGGACGCTTTCCGCAACGGCACGATCGCTTTCCTCGCCGCCAGCGACGTGGCGGCCCGCGGTCTCGATATCCCCGCGGTGAGTCACATCTTCAATTACGACGTGCCGGTCCACCCCGAAGACTACATACACCGCATCGGCCGCACGGGCCGCGCCGGCCGCGAAGGCTATGCCGCCATGCTGGTAACGCCGAAGGACCGCAAGGCGCTGAAAGCCATCGAGTCGATGCTGCACCAGGAGATCTCCTGGGTCGACGGCGCCACCCCAGCCCCGTCCGACGTGGCCGAGGCAGAGGTGTCCGAGCGCGGCAACGGACGCGGACACCGCCGTGGCGGCCGCTCGCGGCGCGGCGGACAGAAATCGGCAGAATCCTCAAACGAGGCACGTGGCGAGGCGCGCTTGGCCCCACGCAACGAGGCCCCACGCACCGATGCACCGGCAAACGACGCACCGGCGCCACGTAACGAGGCGCCCACGCCCGCTAAGGCCGCCGAGAGCAACGGCCAACAGGCGAAGCCCCGGGATGATCAGCGCAGAAACGGGCGGCGTAATGGGCCGAACAAGAAGCCGGACCAGTCAGACCAGGCCCGGCGGCAGAACGCGCCGCGCGGCAAGTCCAAAGGCATGGGCGACCACGTGCCGGCCTTCATGATGCGCCCGGTGCGCGTGCCGTAAGGCTACGCGTCCAAGTGCTGCGTATTTCTCTTGGCCGGGCCTGTCCCGGCCATTCGCATATCAGGGATAAGGTTTAGTCGGAGACGGCTGCTTCCGGCGCCGCCGTGCCGGCCGGCGTGAGCGAGACCGACTCGCCGCAGCCGCAGGCTCTCGTCTGGTTCGGGTTGTTGAACACGAAACCCGAACGCATGCGGTCCACCTGATAGTCCATCTCGGTGCCGAGCAGGAACATGACCGCGGTGGGGTCGATCAGGAGTTTGACCCCCTTGTCCTCGACAACCTCGTCATGCGGTCCGCGCTCGGCGGCGTATTCCATGGTGTATTCCATGCCGGCGCAGCCGCCGTTCTTCACGCCGATGCGCACGCCCTCGATCTCCTTACCGGAGGCAGTGGAGAGCTGGCGGATACGCTCCGCGGCGGCTTCCGTGAGGCGCATGACTTGGGGACGGGGTGTGGTCATAGGTCCAAGGTGGGATGATTTGGGCGTCAGTTCAAGCCCTTAGAAAGCACGCCTTAGAACATGTTGAGGGCGAGCCGCGCCTCGTCGGACATCCGCGACATATCCCAGGGCGGATCGAAGGTGAGATCCACCTTCACCTGCCCCACGCCCGCCACCGACGCCACCGCGTTCTCGACCCAACCCGGCATGTCGCCGGCCACCGGGCAACCCGGCGCCGTCAGCGTCATCACCAGGTCGACATTGCGGTCGTCATCGACGTCGATCTTGTAGATCAGGCCCAGCTCGTAGATGTCGCAAGGAATCTCCGGATCGAACACGGTCTTCAGCGCGGAGACGATATCCTCGCGCAGACGCTCCAATTCCTCAGGCGGAATGCTGGAAGGGGTGGTCTCGTCGATCTCGTCCGGCGCCGCGCCCGGCTCTCCAGGAGACGGGGCCTCCGCGCTCGTCTGGACGTGTCCCGGCGCGGATTGCGCCATGCCCGGCGACATCTCGTCGGGCGTTTCTCCGGTCTCGTTTCGTTGAGTCTTTTCAATCATCTCAGCTGTCGCTCTTAAGAGAACATCTCACGGGTCTTGCGCAGCGCGTCCACCAGCCGGTCGACTTCCTCGACCGTATTATACATGGCGAATGAGGCACGGCACGTGGAGGTTACGCCGAAGCGGGCCAGAAGCGGCTCGCAGCAATGGGTGCCAGCTCGCACGGCCACCCCGTAGCGGTCGAGAATTGTGCTCACATCGTGGGCATGGGCGCCTTCGACCTCAAAGGAAATGATGCTGCCCTTATCCTTGGCCCGGCCGAAAATTCTGAGCCAATTCAACTCTCCAAGCTGCTCCATGGCATAGGCGAGGAGCGCCTTCTCATGGGCGGCGATAGCCTCGCGCCCGACCCCCTCGACATAGTCAATGGCGGCCCCGAGCCCAATGGCTTGGACGATGGCGGGGGTGCCCGCCTCGAAGCGGTGCGGCGGTTTGCCGTAGGTGATCTCATCGGTGGTGACATAGCCGATCATCTCGCCACCCCCCTGATATGGCGGCATCTCCTCCAGGAGCTCTTTCTTGCCGTAGAGCACGCCGATGCCGGTCGGGCCGTAGAGCTTGTGTCCGGTGAAGGCGTAGAAGTCGCAATCGAGATCCTGCACGTCGACGGGCATATGCACGGCACCCTGAGCGCCGTCCACCAGCACCGGGATGCCGTGGGCATGGGCGATGCGGACGATTTCCTTCACCGGCACGATGGTGCCGAGCACATTCGACATCTGAGTGACCGCGATCATCTTTGTGCGCGGCGTGATGAGCTTCTCGAATTCATCGAGCAGAAACTCGCCCTCCTCCGATACCGGCGCCCATTTCAGGACCGCGCCTTGCCGCTCGCGAATGAAATGCCACGGCACGATATTGGAGTGGTGCTCCATGATGGTGAGCAGGATCTCATCGCCCGCACCGATGCGGGGCCGCCCAAACGACGAGGCCACGAGGTTGATCGCCTCGGTGGCGTTGCGGGTGAAAATGATCTCCTCATCGGCCCGCGCATTGAGAAACGCCCTCACCTTCCCGCGCGCCGCCTCGAAATTCGCGGTGGCGAGATTCGACAGATGATGGAGCCCGCGATGGACGTTGGCGTATTCATGCTCGTAGGCGTTTGAGACCGTGTCAATGACAGCCTGCGGCTTCTGGGCCGAGGCGCCATTATCCAGATAGGTCAGAGGCTTGCCATGGACCGTCTCAGACAGGATGGGAAAGTCGGCGCGGACGGCCTCGACATCGAAAGGCGCATCCATGGCGCGGATAGCTTTGGCGCTAGCGCCTTTGGCCGATGGTGTGATGATGGTCATCGGCCCGCCCTCCTACTCCGTTCGCACGCCGAGCCAGTCGGCGGACGCCGCGGCGAAGGCATCTTGCAGAGTCTCGTTGTCGACGACCTGGAAGGCTTCGCCGATAAACGCCTGGATGAGCAGCGCGCGCGCTTCCGGCTCCGGGAGACCGCGTGACTCCAGATAGAACAGCAAATCTTCGTCGATCTGCCCCGAGGTCGCACCATGGCCGCAGACCACGTCGTCGGCGAAGATCTCGAGCTCAGGCTTTGAATCGAACTCGGCCGTCTCGGACAGGAGCAGCGCCTGGGCCATCTGCTTGCCGTCGGTCTTTTGCGCATCGGGCAAGACAACGACCTTGCCCTGGAATATGCCGCGGGCATCTTCATCCAGCACCAGCTTGAACAGCTCGCGGCTCTCGCAACGCGGCACGCGATGTTCGACGATCAGCGTCGTGTCGCAATGCTGCTTGCCGCGGCCGAGCGTGGCACCGGAAACGTCTGTCGCCGAGCCCTCCCCGTCGAAGCACACATAGAGCTGGTTGCGGGCCAGGCTCGCGCCGGTCGAGAGCTGGAAGGCGTCATAACGGGCGTCCGTGCCGAGATTGGCCGACCACACATTGAGGTGAGTCGTTTCAACGGCTTCGCGCTGCACCTTGATATGTTGAATCGCGCCCTTGTCGCCGACCTTCACCTCGGTGACGGCGTTGCGCAGCAGGCCTGGCAGCCCGAGGCTGCCGAAGCTCTCAAGCACCATGGCGGACGCGCCCTCCTCGGCCACGATCACGTTGCGCGTGACCACAAGCGCGGGCGCGCCGGTGCCGTCGAGATGGACGATGTGAATCGGCTTTTCGAGCGTCAGCCCTTCGGGCAGCCGCACCGCGACACCACCCGTCATCAACGCGGTATTCAGCGCCAGAATGGCGTCGTCCTCGCGCGGATTGACTTGGCCGAGGGTCGCTTTCAGCCACTCGGGCGGCATCTCCAGCAGATGCGACAGCGAGCCGATTTCGACACCGGCATCCCGCAGCCCGGACATATCCGACAGATCGACGCGTAGCTCGCCTTCGACGAGCACCAGCCGGTAGGCGGGAAACGCCGCGAGCGGCTTGCCGAGCGCCGTCTCAAGCTCCGCCTCGCCCGCGACCGCGCCAAGGGCTGCGATCAGCGGCGGCACCTCTTCGAGACGCGCGCGCAAATCGGTGTATTTCCAGGCCTCGATACGGCGATGGGGCAGGCCGAGGCTGCCATAGGTCTTGATGGCCTTCTCGCGCAAGTCCGCGACAAAGGGGTTACCTGCGCCCGGCAGCGCCTTGACGGCCTTGGTGTAGAGATCGAGCAGGTCCTGCTCGGCCTTGCTGCGGAACTGTTGGACAGACAAGTCCATAGATTCTCCCCTTAAGCGGCCGTGGCTTCGCCGCCGAACTCGGCGTAGCCGGATTTCTCAAGCTCGTGCGCAAGCTCGGGCCCGCCGGAGCGCGCGATACGGCCCGCTGACATCACATGCACCTTGTCTGGCACGATGTAGTCGAGCAGGCGTTGATAATGGGTGATGACCAGCATGGCGCGCTCCTTGGAACGCAGCCCATTCACGCCGTCGGCGACGATGCGCAGCGCATCGATGTCGAGGCCGGAATCGGTCTCGTCGAGCACGCAAAGTCCGGGCTCGAGCAGCGCCATTTGCAGGATCTCGTTGCGCTTCTTCTCGCCGCCGGAAAACCCGACATTGAGCGGACGGCGCAGCATCTCGACGTCGATCTTGAGGTCCTTCGCCTTCGCCTTGACCACGCGCAGGAAGTCCGGCGTGGACAGTTCCTCTTCGCCGCGGGCTTTACGCACCGCGTTCACGGCACTGCGCAGGAAGGTCATGGTGGCGACGCCGGGAATCTCCATCGGATACTGGAACGCGAGGAACACGCCGGCGATGGCGCGCTCGGACGGGTCCATCTCAAGCAAGTCCTTGCCCTTGAAGGTGATGGAGCCTTCGGTGACCTCATAGTCCTCCTTGCCGGCCAGGATATAAGCGAGCGTCGACTTGCCGGAGCCGTTCGGGCCCATAATGGCGTGCACCTCGCCCGCTGGCAGGGTGAGGTCTAGGCCCTTCAGAATCTCGTTGCCCGCGACATTGGCGTGGAGGTTTTCGATCTCAAGCATGAATTCGTCTTTCCAACTCTTTGGTCTTGAATCTGTTTGCGCCGGTTAGCCCACCGAGCCTTCGAGGCTGATCGAGATGAGCTTCTGGGTCTCGGCCATGAACTCCATGGGCAGTTGCTGCAGCACGTCGCGGACGAAACCGTTAACGATCAGCGCGACCGCTTCCTCTTCGGACAACCCGCGGCTCAGGCAGTAGAACAGCTGGTCGTCGGAAATCTTCGAGGTGGTCGCCTCGTGCTCGAAGGTCGCGGACGCGTTCTTCGCCTCGATATAGGGCACGGTGTGCGCGCCGCATTTGTCGCCTATGAGCAACGAGTCGCAGCAGGTGAAGTTCCGCGCGTTGCTGGCTTTGCGATGCGCCGAAACAAGCCCGCGATAGGTGTTGTTCGAATAGCCGGCGGCGATGCCCTTGGAGATGATGCGGCTGGAAGTGTCCTTGCCCAGATGGATCATCTTGGTGCCGCTATCGACCTGCTGATAGCCGTTGGAGATGGCGATCGAGTAGAACTCGCCGCGTGAGCCGTCGCCGCGAAGGATGCAGGACGGGTACTTCCACGTGATGGCGGAGCCGGTCTCGACTTGCGTCCAGGAGATCTTGGAACGGTCGCCCCGGCAATCGCCGCGCTTGGTGACGAAGTTGTAGACGCCGCCCTTCCCTTTCGCGTCGCCGGGATACCAGTTCTGCACCGTCGAGTATTTGATCTCGGCGTCTTCGAGCGCCACGAGCTCGACCACGGCGGCATGCAGCTGGTTCTCGTCGCGCATGGGCGCGGTGCAGCCTTCGAGATAGCTCACATAGGAGCCCTTCTCGGCGATGATGAGCGTGCGCTCGAACTGTCCAGTGTTCTCGGCATTGATGCGGAAATAGGTGGAGAGCTCCATCGGGCAGCGCACGCCTTCGGGCACGTAGACGAACGAGCCGTCGGAGTACACCGCCGAATTGAGCGTGGCGTAGAAATTGTCGGTCGCCGGCACCACGGAGCCCAGATATTTCTTCACGAGCTCGGGATGGTTTTTCACGGCCTCAGAGATGGAGCAGAAGATGACTCCTGCTTTCGCGAGCTCTTCCTTGAAGGTGGTGACCACCGACACGCTATCGAAGACGGCATCGACCGCGACTTTGGGCGCGCCCTGCACACCGGCCAGCACCTCCTGCTCTTTCAGCGGGATGCCGAGCTTCTCGTAGGTCTTGAGCAGCTCAGGATCGACGTCCGCGAGGCTCTTCGGCCCTTCGGTGCTCTTCGGCGCGGCGTAATAATAGAGGTCCTCGAAGTCGATCTTCGGATATTGGACGTTGGCCCAAGCCGGCTCCTGCATGGTCCGCCAGCGGCGATAGGCCTCCAGCCGCCAGTCGCGCAGCCACTCAGGCTCGTCCTTCTTGGCAGAGATGAAGCGGACGATGTCCTCGTTCAGGCCTTTCGGGGCCCTGACCGATTCAATGTCGGTGAAGAAGCCGTATTTGTACTTGTCGACCTCGATCTCTTTGACGCGTTCGACGGTCTCTTGCACTGCTGGCATGGCTACTTTCCCAAATTCCTATTGTTTCGCAGCCCCTTAGGCCGCTTCTTGCGCATCTCTCTTGAGACGCTTCACCAGGTCGCCAAAGGCGCCCAGACACCTTTGGATATCGGTATTCTCACTGCCAAATCCAAGGCTTACCCGTACCGCGCCCTGGGCGATCTCCGGCGCCACGCCCATGGCGGCCAGCACGTGTGACGCCTCGACCTTGCCGGACGAGCAGGCGCTGCCTGCGCTCACCGCGACCCCGGCCAGATCGAGCCCGATCACCAGCGTCTCGGCTTTCACACCGGGGACGGCGATACAGGCGGTGTTGGGCAGTCGCAGCACGTTGGCGGACAGGATCACCGCATCGGCGGCGAGTCCACGCACGCCCTCTTCCAAGGCATCCCGGAGCTTGGCGATCCGGTCCATCTGCGAAAGCTCGGCCGCGGCCAATTCCGCCGCGACGCCAAAACCGACAATGCCTGAGACGTTCTCCGTGCCGGCACGGCGGCGGCGCTCTTGGCCGCCACCTTTAATCAGGGCTTCGACGCCCACGCCCTCAGCAAGGACGAGTGCGCCGATCCCTTTCGGTCCGCCGATCTTGTGGGCCGACAAACTCACCATGTCGGCGCCCAGCGCCGCGATATCGAGGGGGATGCGGCCTGCGGCCTGAACCGTATCGCTATGCAGAACCCCGCCGGCCTCGTGGGCGACCGCCGCGGCCTCGGCGACAGGCTGAATGGCGCCGGTCTCGTTGTTGGCGGCCATCAGCGAGACCAGGGGCCGCCAGCCGCCGGGCTTATGCTTCTCGAGCTTGGCCGCCAGCACGCCGAGATCGACAATGCCGTCCGGGGTGACCGGGATGATGGTGGTGGTCTCGGGATGAAAGCGGCCGCCGGACAACACGGAAGGATGCTCAATCGCCGAGAGATAGCAGTGCCAGGAGTCCTCACCCGCGGGCGCTGTAAGCGCCTGCGCGTTGGCCTCCGTGCCGCCGCTGGTAAAGATCACGTCCTCGGGCCGGGCGCCAACCAGCGCCGCCACCTTGGCCCGGGCGTCCTCGACCGCCGCACGGGCTGCGCGGCCCTCTTCGTGGACGGAAGACGGGTTGCCCTCTAACGAGAGCGCCGCGACGACCGCCGCGCGCACTTCGGCACGCAGGGGCGCAGTGGCATTATAATCAAGATATGAGCGCTGATTCATGCTGTGGCGAAGCTCGCGGCCGAGTGCCGCCGGTTAACGCTTGCACCTGCCCCCGGAGCACGTGCTATGAAGCGCGGCCTAACGATGGACCGTTCCAAGCGCCCAGCTGATTTGGACCGGTCTTTTTTGGAACAATTCTAATCTCGTTTGTATAGGAGTCCGAGGCGGCGGAGTCAAGGTTTGCGGCCTTGCTTGGCATGCCCGGTTCAACGCCCCATATCAAAGGCGCACGTCCAAAGGGGCGCGTCGTCCGTCGAAGAAACCCCCTTTTCTGTTGAGGCCATCTTCATGCCTGAAGTCAATATTAGCGGCCCCAGCGGTCGGATCGAAGCCCGCTACCATCACCAGCCCACACCGAATTCGCCGGTTGCTCTGATTCTGCATCCGCACCCGCAGTTCGGCGGCACGATGAACAACCAGGTCGTTTATCACCTGTACTATGCGTTTCAGAAACGCGGCTTCTCGGTGCTACGTTTCAATTTCCGCGGCGTTGGACGCAGCGAAGGTCTGTTCGATAACGGCCCCGGCGAGCTCGCCGACGCGGCCACGGCGCTCGATTGGCTCCAGGCCTACAACCCCGACGCCCATTCCTGCTGGATCTGCGGCGTCTCGTTCGGCGCCTGGATCGCGATGCAGCTTTTGATGCGGCGCCCCGAAGTCGAGGGCTTTATTTCGGTGGCCCCACCCGCCAACCTGTACGACTTTACGTTTTTGGCCCCCTGCCCGTCCTCGGGGCTCATGGTCAACGGCGCAAAAGACCGAGTCGTCCCAACGGAATCGGTCCGCGGGCTCGTGGATCGTCTGAAGACGCAAAAGGGTATCGTCATCGATCACGCCACGGTGCCCGACGCCAACCACTTCTTCGAGGAGCGCATGGAAGGTCTCATGGGGGTGGTCGACGGCTATCTCGACAAGCGTCTCGGCAAACAGAAGAAGCGGAAAGAGTCGGCCGCTTAAGGCCGCGCCTCCCCTCGCCGCTCGCATGACGGGTTTGGTATTCGCCCCTCAAACCTGATAGAGGCTCAAGGCGAACGCGACATTAGACTTCCAGCGGCCACGCCATGAGCACCGTCACATCGGACTTCCTGCACGAGCTCAAGACCAGGGGCTACATCCACCAGTGCACCGACGAGACCGCGCTCGATAAGCTCGCGCGGTCGGAGACCATTACCGGCTATATCGGCTTCGACTGCACGGCGCCGAGCCTGCATGTGGGCAATCTCGTCAGCATCATGCTGCTGCGCAAGCTGCAGCAGACGGGCCACCGCCCGATCGTCCTGATCGGTGGCGGCACGACCAAGGTCGGCGACCCCTCAGGCAAGGACGAGTCCCGCAAGCTTCTGACCGACGCCGAAATCGGCGCCAACATCGCCGGTATCGAGTCGGTGTTCTCCAAGTTCCTGAGCTTCGGCCATGGCGACGCGGAGGCCTTGCTGGTCAACAACGCCGATTGGCTCGGTGAGCTCAACTATATCGACTTCCTGCGCGACTACGGGCGCCATTTCAGCGTCAATCGCATGCTGAGCCAGGACTCCGTGAAGCTGAGGCTCGAGCGCGAGCAGAATCTCAGCTTCATCGAATTCAACTACATGGTGCTGCAGGCCTTCGACTTCGTGGAGCTTTATCGGCGCGAAGGCTGCCGGCTGCAGATGGGCGGCTCCGACCAATGGGGCAATATCGTCACCGGCATCGAGCTCGGCCGCCGCACCGAGAGCGTGGAGCTGTTCGGGCTGACGACACCGCTTCTCACCACATCCGCTGGCGCCAAGATGGGCAAGACTGCGGCCGGTGCGGTGTGGCTCAACCCCGACATGCTGTCCCCTTACGACTATTGGCAGTTCTGGCGGAACACCGAGGATGCCGACGTACCGCGCTCCCTCAAGCTGTTCACGGAGCTGCCGCTCGAGGAAATCGGCAAGCTCGCGGCGCTTGAGGGGGCCGAGCTCAACGAGGCGAAGAAGATTCTCGCCACTGAAGCGGCAGCAATGGTGCATGGGCGCGATGCCGCCGACCGCGCGGCGGAGACGGCCCGTACCACATTCGAGCAAGGTCAGGTCGCGGCGAGCCTGCCGACCTTCGAGATCCCACGCGCGGACCTCGAGAAAGGCGTGGGCGTGCTGAGCGCCAATGTCCATGTCGGCTTCGTCAAGTCGACGGGCGAGGCGCGGCGCCAGGTCAAGGGCGGCGGGCTTCGGGTCAACGACGTGCCGGTCAGCGACGAGCGGCAGGTCCTGACCTTGTCGGATGTGACCGCGGACGGCGTGATCAAGCTGTCGCTCGGCAAGAAGCGCCACGCGCTGATCCGGCCTGTCTGAGTTAACGGTGGCGGTAGGGCTGCGGCACGTCATAGTCGGTGCCGCCGGCCGTGGCGGCCGCGCCCTCAGGCACGGTGCCCGTGAAATCGAAGATTTGCCGGAAGATGCCGGGCGCCATCACCGACATCGGGTTGACCAGTACCGTGGGGTCGTCGAGCTTGCCCTTGATGGCGAACGTGATGCCGACCACGCCTTCTCCTTTGCGGCCGACCAGCACCCTTCCGAGAATGGGAATGGCGCCGAGCGCCGAGTTCAACCCGTAGAGCGGGATATAGGTGCCGCCGAGCTGGACCGTTTGGGATTTGAAGTCCACGGTGCCGCGCATGGTGGCGCCGAGCTGGGGTCCGTTGATGTAGGCGTCGCGCAGGCGAAACTTGCCGGCGCCCACCACGAAGGGCGCGCGAAGCCTCTTGAAGGCGATCCGCGAGCGGGCAATCGGCTGCTTGTTGTCCCCTAGGACGGCGACCGTGTTTGGATCGGTCAGAACGTTCGCGACCACGGAATCGCCCACCACGTCGAAATCACGCGCCCATAGCGTGCCGGACTTCTTGCCGGCACCGCCCGCGTCCATGTTGACTTGGAGCGACGCCTCGCCGCCTTCGATGCTGCGGTAAAAACCGATCAGGCGGAAGGCGGCGCCGGCATCCAGCGCCTCGGCCTTGAGGATGCGCGCGCCTTTCATGTTTTTCAGCTCGACGCCCGCGGCCTTCTTGCCGTTCAGCTTGCCCTGACCTTTCAACGCCACCAGCTTGCCGTTACGCTTCTTGAGCATGACGTCAAAATCGGTCGCGGTCGTATCGTAGAAGCCGTGGACTTGGCCGATCTTCGCGGTGAAATCGATGCCAAATGGATCGGGCGGCTCGGCGGAGCCGTCCTCGACGAGTTGGCCTGCGGAGAACAGCGAGCGGAAGAATTGCCTGCCGTCATAGCTCGGGCCTTCGGCATGAACCTCGAGCACCTGGTCGTCGCGGACCTTGGCGGTGATCTCGACATGGGTCTGCGGGCTCACCGAGAAATCCGAGAAGTAGAAGCTCTTGAGATGCTGCTCGGGATCGAGCGCGATCTTGCCGTAGACGCCGATGTCGTTACCGACGATCTTGAAGTTGTCGAGATTCGTCGCGCCGTCGGCGGCCTGCGTAACATCGAAACTGACCTTGGCGATTTGACCTTTCGGCTTGGTCCAGCCCATGGCGCCAAAGAGGAGCTGGGCCTCAGTGAGATCGGCCTCCATGCTCATGGTTTGAGTCCCCTCACCCAATCCCTTCACATACAGGATGACCGGCGTCGGCCCCTTGACCAGATGATTGACCTTGATGCCGAGTTGCTCGCGCAAGGCCGAGTCCAGCGTCGCGGAGACGCTGATCGGCGGCTGCTGCTCGTCCGGCGCATAGAAGACGCGCTGCCAGTGGATATTGGCCGGCACGTCCTTGACCTTGATCTCGCCGGTGGCGCTGACCCCCTCTTCGGAGAGCTCGACGTCGAGCGCCCCGCCCTCGACGCCCAGATCGCCCACGAGATTGGGGGCAATGGCGTCCTCGAGCCGCGCCAAGCCGCTCATCTTGATCTCCGCGAAGTCGAGCTCGGCCTTAAGCGGCATGGCCAAGGTGAACTCGCCGGTGGCGCTGCCACCGAGGAAGTCGGGCTTCAGGCCAACCTCCGTGATGTAGCCCAGCGGCTTATGGTCGAGGAGCTGCATGACCGTGGGCGTGGTGGCGGCGGCGCGGTAGGTGATGATGCCCTGCTGCGGATCCTCGCGAAGGTCCGGAATGAAGAAGCGCCCCTCGCTGAGCGTGACCTCTTTGCCGTCCGCGACGACGATCTTGCCGGCGGGGATATCGACGGTGAATTCTGTGCCCGTGACCGTCAGTTTTGCGTCCCCGGTTTTCACCGGCGGCATCTCCGGAATGTAAGTGATGCTCGTGCCGGTGAAGTTGAGCTCGACATCGACAGCGCCGTCCGGCGCGTCGCCGCCTTGCTCGATCGCCTCAAGCGCGCCTGCGGGCAGCGCCACGTCGAACGCCCCGCCGAGGACCTGACCGCCGGCAACGCGTTCCAAGACCCATTGGCGCGCCTTGCCCGCCAAGAATTTCGGCCAGAGCTGCTTGAGCGTATCCACCGGCATCGGGCTGACCCTTCCGGCGAGTTTGACGGCGGGCGATCCCGGCCCGTCGATCACACTGCCCGACACCGCAATCTGCGCATCGCCGGCGCGGATGACGAAGCTTGTGAGTCTGAAGCTTCCGTCCTTGGGAGACAGGCTTCCTTGCGCCGACCAGGTATCGACCTTGGTTGGGCCAAGATCGAACTCCTCAACGGCAAGGACCGTGTCGTCGGCCTTCAGGTCGAAGTTCCACAAGGTCACCTTGTTTGCCGCATCGCGCACGGGGCGGAAGGTGCCGCTGAAGGTCGCCCGGCTCTTGCCCCATTGAATCGTGGAGGGCGCGATTTCCACGATGTCCTTGTCCTCCAGATAGCGCACGGCGAAATCGCCGTGGTCAATGCGGATCGGAGTATCGCGATCCCAAGGCGGCGTGATCTGACCCGGCGCTAATCTGACCCTGGCCTCGCCCGACAAGAAGTCACCGGACTTGGACAGCTTCACAGAGCTCTCGCCGTCGACCGCCATGTCGAGGGCTTTAAGAATGCCAAAGCTGGGAAAGTTGCCCGCGATGCCCGACGGCACCAGATTCTCGATCAGCGCGGTGATCCCGAGCGTGTTCCCTCTGGCGTGCTGCTTGGTGCGGATCTCGAGCTGCCAGTCGCCCCGGCTGGATGCGACATTGGCCTGTCCGATAATGGTGCTGCGCTTGTCACGATGATCGAGGTCGATGGCGAAGTCTGGCACTTGCCAAAGCGTCTGGACCCCATCCTGGTGGAGAACGACGATCGCGTTTTTGAACCCGAAGCGGTTGAGATACGAGGTGTCGCCGCGCCGGGCGCGCTCGAACACCTCATTCACCGTGTTCGTGAGGTTGAACTTTCGCGTGCCTGCCTCCCGCATCGCTTCGGGAGCGGCTTGTTTTACGGCATCGCTGGAAGACGCATCCTCGGAGAGCGCGCCGCGCATCAGGGCATCACTGTCCTCGCCCGGCTTGGAGAAGGCGAGCGACAGGCCCTGACCCGACTTGTAGGTCATCAGAAGCCGGGGGCCGATGAAGTCGACGCTGCCCGGCGCGAAGCGGCCGCTCAGAAGGCCTGCGCCGCTCATGCCAATGGCGGCGAGCGGGGCTTGCGCCACGGTCTCCCCGTCCTCGTCGATGAGACGAATATTGCGCAGGCGGAAGACCACGCCGGGCCCATCCTTGCTGCGCTGTAGGACGGCGTCGTCGATCTTCACATGCAGACCGGAGAGCTGGTCGTTGATCGCCGCTTCGATTGGCGGAACCAGACCAGGGAGAGAAATCGGACCGCGCGCCAGGCGCCCATAGCCCAGCACAATGACAATGAGGCCCACGACAAGGATACCGGCGAAGATTTCCCGACAGACATGGGCGCTGCTGGTGGAAAGCTTGGCGAGCTGAATCTGCACCGGCGGGGGAACGCGCTTGACCAGCTCCCGGCCGCGGCCGGGTATGGCGCGAATGGCTCTACCGCTATCAGCGGTCAGCTTGGCCAAGGCCCCTGTGATCGGTTCATCCATTCAGTCACAGGCCCCAAAAGCTTTGGCCAAAGACCTCACTCCACCGTTGAGGGCGCGTCACCAGGCAAAACAACGGGCCTCGCCACTAGGTTACACCCGCGAGCCCCGGTCCGCTCATGGTCACTGATCGGCACCCCCCAAAAGCGCACCCCAAACAATCGCCTTCGCCTCCGTTACCACGGCGCACAGCGCGAGGCTAAGGCCACTTTGTATATGAGGCACCAAAATCGGCTAAACCAAGGCGATTCAAGCCGGAAATCCGGGTCCAGCCGCGGGCGCAACCGCGCCGCGAGAACCCCATGACAAGGCCCGACCGAGACGATATTGTCTCGGCTAGGAGTTGGGCGCTGGGGGTTAGCGACAATCCAATTCGGCGGTTTGGCTGTCACATGTCGCGGGACCCGGTGCCGAGTTACGTTTCGCGCTGCGTCACTCGTTTCGGATGGAGAGGTACCCACGTATGTTTACGAAGAAGCCTGAGTCTGCAGAGACTGTCACCAAGTTGGGTGAGCGGCCTAGCAGCAGCAACTCAGAGACCAAGTCATCGCCGTTTACTGAACGGCCCGCCACCTACAACAAAGGCCCGAGCCCGAGTGCCAGTGCCAGCAAGATGGTGCCTTCCATCATCGGCGAGGATCTCACGATCAACGGCAACGTCACGTCAAAGGGCGAGATCCAGGTCGACGGCGAGATCCAGGGGGATATTCATTGCGGGTCCCTGCTGCTTGGCGACAAATCCAAGGTTCAGGGATCGGTCATCGCCGAGGATGTGGTGGTGCGCGGCAAGGTCATGGGCTCGATCCGGGGCCTGCGGGTGACCCTGCAATCACAGTCCCACGTCGAGGGCGACATTTTCCATCAGAGCCTCGCCATCGAGCAGGGCGCGTATTTCGAAGGGAAGTCGCGCCGGTCCGACGATCCGATGGCCGACGTGCAGAGCCCCGCCCCGCGCGCCGAGAAGGTCGAGGGAAATCCGTTCGCCGCGGAATAGCGGCTAACCCGGACTACGATCACGCGGACCCGCGACGGCTCACCGGCCCTTCGGCCGATCAGCCCGTGGTGTCCGCGTGGATTCGTTCCGCAAGTGCGGCCTCAATGAAAGCGTCAATGTCCCCGTCGAGCACCGCGGTCGGATTGGTGCTTTCGGCACCCGTGCGCAGATCCTTCACCAGCTGATAGGGCTGGAGCACGTAAGACCGGATCTGGTGGCCCCAGCCGATTTCCGATTTCGAGGCCGCGGTGGCGAGCGCTTCCTCTTCACGTCGCTTGAGCTCTGCCTCGTAGAGCCGCGCACGGAGCATGGCCCAGGCCGTCGCCCGGTTCTTATGCTGAGACCGCTCGTTCTGACATTGAACCACGATGCCCGTCGGCTCGTGCGTGAGCCGGACGGCACTGTCGGTGGTGTTGACGTGCTGGCCGCCGGCGCCTGACGCCCGATAGGTGTCGATGCGCACGTCCTTCTCTTCGATCTCGATCTCGATGGTGTCGTCGATGGCGGGATAGATCCACACCGAGGCGAAACTCGTATGGCGGCGGGCGTTGGAATCGAACGGCGAGATGCGGACCAGCCGATGCACCCCCGACTCCGTTTTGAGCCAACCATAGGCGTTCATGCCCTTGACCAAGATCGTCGCCGACTTGATGCCGGCTTCTTCGCCGTAATGCTCGCCGATCAGCTCGACCTTATAGTCGCGCCCTTCCGCCCAGCGCATATACATGCGCTCGAGCATCTGGGCCCAGTCCTGACTCTCCGTGCCGCCGGCACCGGCATGAATCTCGATGAAGGCGTCGTTGGCGTCGGCTTCGCCGGAGAGCAGCGCCTCCACCTCGCGGGTATGGGCCTCCTGCTTGAGTTTCAGGAGAGCCGCTTCCGCTTCGGCGACAATGCTGTCGTCCCCCTCCTCCTCGCCGAGCGCCACAAGCGTTAGATTGTCGTCGAGCTCAGCGGAGATGCGGTCGAAGGCGCTGAGTGCCGTCTCGATCTGCTGGCGCTCGCGCATCAGACCTTGCGCGCGTGCGGCATCGTTCCAGAAGTCGGGGGCTTCCGCCTCGCGGTCGAGGTCTTCTAGCCTCGTCTTGGCCTGGTCAGGGTCAAAGATGCCTCCGTAGCAAAAACAGAGAGTCTTTGATCTGGTTTACGACGGTCTCGGTTTCGGCACGCATTTTCATCCTCGTCTTCTTGTTGGTCTCGACGGGTCAGACGACAGGCGCGGGCGAGGCAAGCCCCGCCCGGTTCCAGCACTGAAATCCAGAATTTAGTAGAGGCCGCCTGTGCCTGATGTCAAAGCCCGGTCATTGCTCGGGGGGCCTGGGAAAGCGGAGCGCGGCTGTGGCGGCGCCCGATACTGCCCCTGCGGCTGTGGCGGCGGAAAGTTCGGTGGCGGTGCTGCTTCCGCGGCATCCGGATAATCAGGGTAGTCCTCGCCCGGAGCCGGTTCCTCGCCTTCGACCTGAACCGCGGCGACGCCTTCAGGGACCTGTGACGGCTTGAACGCCTCCATGATCACGTTGCCTTCGCCGCGGCGCGCCGGCAGTCCGGTCTTGTGGTTGACGCGGACCAGCATGGCGCCGGGCGGCGCGCGGAACGGAACGGGGGGCACATCCACCAGGGCCTCCTCGAGGAAGTCCTTCACGATCGGTGCGGCGAGACCGCCGCCGGTGGCGCTGCGTCCCATCGGCTTCGGCTGGTCGTAGCCGACATAGGCGCCGACCACGAGGTCGGGCGTGTAGCCGATGAACCAGGCATCCTTGTAGTCGTTGGTCGTGCCGGTCTTGCCGGCCAACGGCCGGTTCAGCGAAGCCATGCGGCGCGCGGTGCCGTACTTCACGACGCCCTCCATGATGCCGACCATCTGGAAAGCGGAGATCGGATCGACGACTTGCTCGCGGACATCGGTGAGCTCGGGCTCCTGTTGACCGGTCCACTCACGCGCATCGCAGTCGCTGCAATCGCGCTTGTCGTGCCGCCAAACCGTCCGGCCATAGCGGTCTTGGATACGGTCGATGAAGGTGGCGTCCACCTTCTTGCCGCCATTGGCGATAATCGCGTACGCGTTCGCCATACGCAGCAGCGTGGTCTCGCCCGCGCCGAGCGACATGGACAGCGCTGGCATCAGGTTATCGTAAACCCCGAAGCGCCGCGCATATTCGGCAATGACGGGCATGCCCATGTCACGCGACAGGCGCACCGTCATCAGGTTGCGCGACTTCTCGATGCCGTAACGCAAGGTGGAAGGACCGGCGCCGCCACCCGAATAGTTCTTCGGGCACCAAGGCGGCATGCCGCGGCCCTGGCTGACGCAAATCCGTCCGTCCACGATAATGCTCGAGGGCGTGTAGCCGTTGTCCAGCGCCGTCAGATAGATGATCGGCTTGAACGAGGATCCCGGTTGCCGCAGCGCCTGGGTGGCGCGGTCGAATTGACTTTGCGCAAAACTGAAACCGCCGGCGATGGCCAGCACCCGGCCGGTGTGCGGGTCCATGGCGATGATGGCGCCACTGACCTTCGGAACCTGTTGCAGCGACCACTGACCGGCCACGGTCTCTTCCGGCTCCGTGCCGCCATCCTTGGTCTTCTTCGGCTCGAGCGGCGCAACGTAGACCACATCGCCGGGCTTGAGCGCCTGGGTGGGGGTCTTGCGCGTCCACTTTACTTCCGCGGCGGGAATGACGCCGGTTACGCGCTCGGCGACCAGCTTGCCCTTCTTGTCGCGGCCGGGCCGAATGCCGACCTTGGCTTGGCTGTTGTCGACCTCAAGGACCACGGCGAGCTTCCAGGGCTCGATATCGCTCCATAACGGAACGCCAGCGAGCGTCTTGCCCCAATCGCCCGAAATATCGATCGACTTCTCAACGCCGCGCCAGCCGGCATGCGTACGGTCATAGCGGGTGAGACCCGCCACCAGCGCCTTGCGGGCGATCGCTTGCATTTTCGGATCGAGAGTGGTGCGGACCGACAGACCGCCGCCATAGAGCTTGTCCTCGCCGAAATCGTCGATGATCTTGCGGCGGACCTCCTCGGCGAAATATTCGGACGCGTGGATCTTGGGACCGTAGGTCCGTTTTTGCACGCCGAGCGGCTGCGCTTTCGCTTCCTCGCCCTCTTCCTGGGTGGCGAAGCCGTTCTCGACGATGCGGTCGATGACCCAGTTGCGCCGCGCGATGGCGCGCTCGGTGTGTTTGAACGCATCGTAATTGCTGGGCGCCTTGGGCAAGGTGGCGAGATAGGCCGCTTCGGCCCAAGTCAGCTCGTTCAGCGCCTTGTTCCAATAGGTCTGCGCCGCCGCGGCGACACCGTAAGCGCCCGCGCCGAGATAAATCTCATTGAGATAGAGCTCGAGGATCTGCTCCTTGGTGAAGGCGCGCTCGATGCGGATGGCGAGGATGGCTTCCTTCAGCTTCCGCTCGACATTCTGGTCGTTCGTCAGCAGGAAGTTCTTGGCCACCTGCTGGGTGATCGTCGAGGCGCCGACCATGCGGCGGCCAGACTGCAGCGCGCTCATATTGGTCACGACGGCGCGGATGATGCCCTGAATGTCGAGACCGCCGTGCTGATAGAAGTTCTTGTCCTCGGCCGAGATGAAAGCCTCGGTGACGCGCTTCGGGATCGCCGTAATCGGCACATAAATGCGCCGCTCGCGCGAGAATTCGGCGATGAGCCGGCCGTCATTGGCGTGGATGCGGGTCATCACCGGCGGCTCGTATTTGGCGAGCACCTCGTAGTCCGGCAGTTCCTGGGAGACCTTCCACAGCACGAAGGCGACCGCCCCCGCCACCGCGATGAACAGGATCATGCTCGCAGCAAACATGAAGCCCATGAATCGCAAGAAGAACCCGCCGCGTTTGCGGCGCCGCCGTTGCTCTGGCGGCTTGACTGGTGCCGTAATATCCATGCTTTTTCCGTCCCGACCCCGCCTGTCAGCCTCGCGGGGCACCCGAGCCAACCCTAACCAAGAATATGGCAATAAAACGCTAGAGTCGCACGGAATATTGGGTTTTCGACGCCGCCGGTCTGGCTAGCGTTAAGATCGGAGGCTCAGAAGGGCATCCGCGCGATGCGCTTGGTGAAATAGCCGTCGATCGCCTCAGTCACCGACTCGGCCATGCGCCGGCGCCACGTTTCCGAGGTCAGCTGCTTCTCGTCCTCCGAATTGCTCAGAAAGCCAAGCTCCAGCAGCACGGAGGGCACGTCGGGGGCCTTCAACACGCGAAACCCTGCCGAGCGCAGACGCTTGGTATGCAACGTGCCTTTGGCGGCGAGCTCGCCCACGATCGACCGCGCAAAGACGACCGACCGGTTCTTGGTCTCTCGCTGTGCCAGATCGATCAGGATATTGGCCACGACCTCGTCGGACTCTTCGGGCAGCTCCACGCCGGCGATGGCGTCGGAAAAATTCTCCTTGGCGGCAAGCGCCTTCGCCTCCGCGTCCGAGGCCCGCTCCGATAGGGTGTAGACAGTGGCCCCGCGCGCATCGTCGATCTCGGCGGGAAAATAGTCTGCGTGAATCGAGAGAAAGAGTCCGGCGCCCTTCTTCTGGGCAAAGGCCACGCGCTCCTTCAAGGGTAGAAACGTGTCGTCGTCGCGGGTCATGAAGACTTCATAGCGGCCGGTCGCCAGGAGCTTCTCCTTCAGCCGCTCGGCGAACTGGAGCACGACCTCTTTCTCGTTCACGCCGTTCGGGCTGCTGGCACCGGGATCGACGCCGCCGTGACCGGGATCGAGCACGACGATGGGCTTGGCATCGGCGGGTCGCGTGGGCGCCGCGGGCAATGGGAGGGAAATCGTTTCGGCGCGCTGGTCCTTGGCTTCGCGAAGTTTGGCGAGGAAGGTCTTCTCGTCGGTCGGCACGAGATCGATGACGAGGCGTGCCGGTTGATCGTCCCGCGGCTCCAGCACGAAAGTCTTGTCGATGAGGAACGGACCGCTCACGTCGAGCACGATGCGCGACTTGCCGGGCGCGAACAGGCCGTAGCGGAACGCCGATACGAGGCCGCGTTGTTTCTTGCCGATGCCTTGCGGCATCTGAAAGCTGACATCGGCGGCGTCCACGATGACCCGGTAAGGATTGCCGAGCGCGTAGACGTGCACGTCCACCTTCTTCGACAGGTCGGCGATGAAACGTGTGCGCTCGCGGTCGCCGGCGAGCCGTGCATCCTTGGCGATCGTTGCCTTGGACTTTGCAGAGGCGGGCGCCGTCACGAGCGTGGGCGTGGCCGCGAGCAGCGCGAACGCCAGACACCAAGTCGGCGCCACTGCTACCAACACACGCAGAACTCGCATCACACGCTACTCGCTTCGATTCAACGCTCAGTCTTCTTCTTCGGCGCCTTACGGCGCCTTACCAGGGGTTTCCGCCTGTGGCGATGCCCCAAATCAGGTCTGGATTCAGCCGATTATTAACCACGCCTGGTTAAGCGACCGTTGTGACCCTTTGGCGGCGGGTGTCCTTCGGGACTTGCCAAATCTCTCGGCAAACCCGTAATAAGGGTCAGACTCAAATTTTGAGTCCCCAGCCCTTGGACGCCATAGCGGCGATACGGGCGAAGTTGTTTTGACGCGTCAGGCCTTTGAAGTTGGCCAAGACGCTGGAAGAACGGCGGCCGACGGGTAAAGACGGCCGCCACGTTGAAGCTTTGGGCCGCAGCACGAACGCGGTCCTTTAGGAAATTGCGATGCAGCCTCAGAGCAATCAGCTAAGTCTCGGTAATCACCGAGCTTTTCGGATACCCCTGTCGGCTTATCGGCCCTTGATGGCCGAACCCCTGGGCCGGGAAACCGGGCTCAACGTGGGTCGTCGCACCGAATCATGGTCTATTGGTCATTGGCGCGCGCGGGCCTCAGGCTTACGCCCGGCGAGGCGGTCTTACGGACCGCCCTACCCGGCCGGCGCGGCGGAGAACACACAACATGCCAAGCAAAATGTTAATCGATGCGGCGCATCCGGAGGAGACCCGGGTCGTCGTAGTAAAAGGTACTCGCGTTGAGGAATTTGATTACGAGTCCGCGAATAAGAAGCAGCTAAGAGGTAATATCTATCTCGCCAAAGTCACCCGGGTCGAGCCTTCTCTACAAGCGGCGTTTGTCGATTACGGCGGCAACCGGCACGGCTTCCTAGCCTTTACTGAAATACATCCCGATTATTATCAGATCCCGGTCGCCGACCGGCAGGCCCTGCTTGAGGAAGAGGCTGCGGAACAAAGCCGCGCCTCGGCCGAGGAAGCCGCCGAGGACGACGCCGCAGCCGGCCGTGGGCGTGGCCGTGGGCGTGGGCGCGGTCGTGGCCGACCCGAAGCCCGCAAGGACGTCCCACCGCCCGTCGAGGCGGCTCCCGAGGCCGCAGAGTCGATCCCGGCCCTGGCCGTGGCGAAGTTCGAGGTCGACGACGAGGACGAGATCGACACGACGCCCCGCGACGAGGGATCGGACGTGGCCCTGGAGGCCAGCGATCTCAGCCACAAGGTCTCCGAGCCTGCCGAGCACGACGAGGAGACCGAGGCACGCGACGACAACGATGGCGACGATGACGATCACGATCAGGACGATCGTAATCAAGACGACGACGATGGCGACCATGACGGCGATGACGAGCAGGCCGGCGCGTCGAAGCGTGGCAATGGCGACAGCGTCGAATCGGTCGGCTCCGAAGATGCGCTTGAAGAATTGCCGGAGCGCACGCCGCGCCGCAGAGGCCGCCGGTCCTACAAGATCCAAGAGGTCATCCGGCGCCGCCAGATCATCCTCGTGCAGGTGGTGAAGGAAGAGCGCGGCAATAAAGGCGCGGCGCTCACGACATATCTTTCCCTCGCCGGCCGCTACACCGTCCTCATGCCCAACACGGCGCGGGGCGGCGGCATCTCACGCAAGATCACCCAGCCCACGGACCGCAAACGCTTGCGGGAAATCGCCGGCGAGCTGGAAGTGCCGGAAGGCATGGGGCTGATCATCCGCACGGCGGGCGCGCAGCGCACCAAGACGGAGATCAAGCGCGACTACGACTACCTGTTGCGACTCTGGGAGACCGTCCGCGATCTCACGCTTGAGTCGACGGCGCCGGCCCTCGTCTATGAGGAAGGCAGCCTGATCAAGCGCTCGATCCGCGATCTCTACAACAAGGATATCGACGAGGTGCTGGTGGCGGGCGACGACGCCTACCGCGAGGCCAAGGACTTCATGCGCATGCTCATGCCGAGCCATGCGAAGAACGTGAAACCCTACAAGGAGCCGGAGCCGGTCTTCATCCGCTACCAGGTGGAGCGGCAGCTCGCGGCGATGTTCTCGCCGCAAGTCACTCTCAAATCGGGCGGCTATATCGTCATCAACCAGACCGAAGCGCTGGTCTCGGTGGACGTGAACTCGGGCAAAGCGACGCGCGAGCACAATATCGAGGACACGGCCCTCAAGACCAATCTCGAAGCCTCCGATGAGCTCGCCCGGCAGTTGCGCTTGCGCGACCTCGCGGGTCTCATCGTCATCGACTTCATCGACATGGACGAGCGGCGCAACAACCGGCACGTGGAGAAGCGCCTCAAGGATGCCTTGCGCAACGACCGCGCGCGCATCCAGGTGGGCCGGATCAGTCATTTCGGCCTGATGGAAATGTCGCGCCAGCGTTTGCGGACGGGCATGCTCGAAGGCTCGACGAATGCCTGCGCGGCGTGCCAGGGCACAGGCATCGTGCGCTCCGTGGAATCGGTGGCGCTTGACATCCTGCGTTCGGCCGAGGACCGGCTCATCACGGACGGTGTCATGCCGCTGGTGGCCATGACCGCCGTGGATGTCGCTCTCTACATCCTCAATCAGAAGCGGGCGCATCTGAAGGACATTGAGGCGCGCTATCAGGTGCCGATCACGGTCACCGCCGACAAGGAACTGCACATCTCGCAGTTCGTGATCGAGCGCGGCGCCGAAGGCGCACTGCTCAATGGCGACAGCGCCGTGGTGCAGATGGATTGGGCGCATCACCGCGACGAGGCTACGGCGCCTGCCCCGGCTGAAGCTGAAGCCGACGGCGACCAGACCAAACGCCGCTCGAGGCGCCGCCGGCGCGGGCGGCGTTCGGGCGAAGGCGATGCCGACCGGCCCGCGGCGCGAGACAACAGCACCGAGACGGCGGACGAGGATAGTGTGGTCGAAGCAGCCTCGGAGGAGACCGCCGACGCGGACAACGAGACACAGCCCCGGAAGTCGCGCCGTCGGGGGCGCCGCGGCGGCCGGCGTGGCCGCTCGGCCCAGCGGTCGCCAGCCGCGTCGTCCGGCGAGGAGGCAAGACCCGACAGCGACGCCGAGCCGGCCGAAGCGCAATCTGCGGCGCAAGAGTCTGGCTCCGAAGCGCCGGTGTCCGAAGAGGCGCCTGCATCCCAAGACGAGTCTCGGGACGAGCGGCCCAACGGCAGGCATCGCCGCGACAAAAAACGCGACGACAAGCCGGCAGCCGAGGAAACCCTCGTCGGCGAGGCCGCCGTTCCCAAGGCGCGTGAAAGCGAGCCTGATTTCAGCGTGGCCTCGGTCCGCGAGGAGTCCGCGGGCACGCCGGAGATTCGTGTGGAAAGCGAAGCGCCCGAAGAGTCGGGGCCCCGCCGCAGAGGCTGGTGGTCGCGCGGCTAAGACGCAACGCCGCTAGCGGCAGAGCCGATTTCAACATCAATGAGAGGCGCGCCGCGGCGCGCCTCTTTCATTTTCATTTTGTCTTGCGCCAAATTATTTCGTCTTGAGCCAAGAGCCGATGCGGCGCGCCGCGTCGCGCATGTCGTCCTCCGCGCCTGCGTAGCAGAGCCGCAAGTAACAGCCGCCGCGATCGGGATCGAAGTCGATGCCCGGCGTCGCCGCCACGCCGGTCTCCCGCAACATGGCTGAGGCAAATTCCGCGCTGTCGCCGGTGAAACGGCTGATGTCGGCGTAGAGATAGAAGGCGCCGTCGGCAGGAAGAATGGCATCGAGTCCGGCCCGCGGCAGCTCTTCCAACAGCACTGCGCGATTGCGCGCATAGCGCGCCTTGATCTCCTCGAGCTCCTCCAGCCCGTCGAAGGCGCCGAGCGCCGCGATCTGCGAGATGGCGGGCGGCGAGATATAGAGATTCTGCGCCAGCCGCTCGATGGTGCGGGTCAGGGCTTCAGGCACTATGAGCCAACCGATGCGCCAACCCGTCATGCTGAAATATTTCGAGAAGCTGTTGACGACGATGGCCGCGTCCGAATGGGACAACGCCGTCTCAGCCGGCGCGTCATATTCGAGCCCGTGATAGATCTCATCGGAGATCAGCCACAGCCCCCGGCGGCGGCAGGCCTCGGCCAGCTCGCCTAAGCGCGGCCCCAACACCATCGTTCCCGTCGGGTTGTTCGGGCTCGCCAGAAGAAGCCCGGCGGCATCTTCGTCGGAAAGGCGGTCCACGTCGGCCGCGGTCGGCATCCAGCGTCCCTGCCCCGAGGTTTCGATCAGATGCGGCCGGACACCGAGAGCCTTCAAGATCTGCCGGTAACAGGGATAGCCCGGCGACGGCAGGCCAAGCGCCGCGCCCGGATCGAGGATCGCCAGGAAGGCGAGCACGAAGCCTGCCGAAGAGCCCGCCGTCACGATGACCCGCTCGGGCCCGATGCTCTTCCCATAGCGTTCCTGCACATAGCGAGCGATGCGTTCGCGCAAGGCGGGCATGCCGAGAGCCTCGGTATATCCGAGCCGCTCCTCGCTCAGCGCTTTCAAGGCGCGTTCGCGGGCGGCGCGGGGCGCGGGCGTGGCGGGCTGTCCCACCTCCATGTGGATGATGCTCTCGCCGCCGGCCTCGCGCCGGTTCGCCTCGCTCATCACGTCCATGACGATGAAGGGATCGATGGCGCGCGTTTCAGCTAGCGGCCGGGGCAATCCGTTCGTGTCGGACCTGTTGCTCAAGAGAGGCGTTCCTCGCGCTTTGTTGATCGGAGCCCTGGGGCTCCTGTCACGTTGTCGCCGCATTCAAACGCCAATCAACACCAAGCTTGGCGCCGGCAGAAGCCGGAAGCGGCGCGCCAACCTAACGCCCTAACAAGGCAAAAGAAAACAGGCGCCTTTGCACGCTTCGCGATACGATCACGTCGACCATGTCTTTTCGGGTTCACTCCAAACTCCACCGCGCGCGATTTCATCTGCGCACGGCCATGGTGGCGGCACTCATCGGGAGTCTCGTCTCAACGTCGGCGAGCGCCGCCGGCATCATCCGCGATGCCGAGACGGAAGCGCTGATCCGGGATTACGCCAAGCCGATTTTCCGCGCCGCGGGGCTCGGCTCCCAGAACATCAAGATCCATATCGTCAACGACAGGAACTTCAACGCCTTCGTCGTGGACGGACACAACATGTTCATGCATGCGGGAACCTTGATGACCGCCGAGACACCCAACCAGGTTATCGGTGTCATCGCGCATGAAACCGGACATATCACCGGCGGCCATCTCGCACGCTTGCGGAATCAAGTGTCCAAGGCGAAGTCGGCGTCGATGATGCTGCAGATTATTGGCCTCGCGGCCATGGCGGGTGGCGCACTTGCCGGCGTGCCCAACGCAGGCTCGCTCGGCTTAGGCGCCGCCATGGGCGGCCAAGATGCCGCCCTGCGCAGCCTGCTCGCCTATCGGCAAACCGAAGAGTCGTCCGCGGACCAAGCGGGCATGACCTTTCTCAACGCCACCAAGCAGTCCGGGCGCGGCATGCTCGAGACCTTCGAGGTGCTGGCCAAGAAGCTGCGCGGCATTCAGGGCATCAACCCGTATCTGATGACCCATCCATTGCCGCAGATTCGTATCTCGCAGCTCCGATCATTGGTCGAGTCCAGCCCCTATTACGCAAAGACCGACCCGCCGGAGCTTCAGTTCCGTCACGACCTGATCCGCGCCAAGCTCTCCGGATTTCTCGACAAGCCGGAGATCGCGCTCAATCGCTATCCCCCGAGCGATACCTCCCTGCCCGCCCTCTACGCACGCGCCATCGCCACCTACCGGGAGTCCGGCGTGCAAGAGGCCCTGCCCATGTTCGACCAGCTCATCGCCGCACAGCCCAACTGGCCCTATTTCTACGAGACCAAGGGACAGTTCTTGTTCGAGAGCGGCCGGGGCGCGGAGGCCATCGCCCCGCTCAGAAAGGCCATCGAACTCGCCCCACACGAGGCGCTCATCCAGATCATGCTGGCGCAGGCCCTGCTCGGCACCAACGACAACCGCTACCTCGATGAGGCCATCCGAAATTTGCGCCAGGCGCTCCTGCGCGAACAGGGCTCGGCCATGGGTTACCGGCAGATTGCGGCGGCTTATGCGCGGAAGGCCGATCTGGCCAAGGCCTCGGGCGCCAAGCGCAATTTCATGGCTCAAGCATCGCTTGCTTCCGCGGAGGCCTATTTCTATGAAGGGCGCTTGAACCTCGCCAAGCAGCAGGCGACGCGCGCCAAGAAGGGCTTGATCGACGGCACGCCGAACTGGATCAGAGCCGACGATATCCTCGCCTTCCAACTGCCTCGGAAGAACTAAATTCTAACAACCGCCGGAGAGCTGAGTATGACCCCGAAGACAGGCCTCGCCACTGCCCTTGTGGCCGCCGTCGTAGCCGCGATCGTGAGCGCGGCAACCCTCCTCGTCGTCTGGCGCACGGCGCCCGCGGTCGTCAATACGCCCTCCGCCGGTTTGGGAGAAAAGGAAGTCGTCGAGATCGTGCGCGGCTACCTTACGGAAAATCCGGAAATCCTCGTCGAAATGACCACCGAGCTGGACAAGCGCCAGCAGGAAGAACAGGGCGCGCAGCAAGAGAAGGCCATCAGCGAGAATGCCGACGCTCTGTTCCGCTCGGACAAGGCGTTCTTCGCCGGCAATCCGGAGGGCGACGTCACCGTGGTCGAGTTCTTCGATTACAATTGCGGCTTCTGCCGCCGCGCCATGCCCGACGTGGTGAAGCTCGTGGAAAACGACGACAAGGTGAAGCTCGTGCTGAAAGAGCTGCCGATTTTCGGTGAGGAGTCCGAGGACGCGGCCAAGGGCGCGCTTGCCGCGCACGAGCAAGGCAAATATTTCGAGATGCACCAGAAGCTGTTCACCGACCCCGGCAAGGCCAACAAGGAAAAGGTGCTGCGCATTGCCAACGAGATCGGTCTCGACGTGCCGCAGCTCGAGAAAGACATGGAAAGCGAGAAGATCCAGGCCGCCCTCGACGAGGCCCGTGAGCTCGCCCAGGAACTCGGTTTGCAAGGCACGCCGCTCTACCTGATTGGTGACCGGACCATCCCCGGGGCCCCGGACGATCTCTACGATCAACTGGTCGAAAAGGTCACCGAAGTCCGCGAGCAGGGCTGCAAGGCAACCTGCTAAGGCTTAACCCAAAGGTGCTAAGGGTGCCTTCGGCGCCCTAAGCGGCTTTTGCCGATTGGCAGAAAAGCTGATAAAGGGGCGCGTTTCCCTTGCCGTGGCGGGCTTTCCGCCCCGCTCGGCATCGCACGAACAGGCGCTCCTTATCGGTCATGGCTAAGACGATCTACATCCTAAACGGCCCCAATCTCAACCTGCTCGGAACGCGGGAGCCGGAGGTCTATGGCAGTGAGACGCTCGAGGACCTGCAGGCACGGTGCGACCGGAAGGCTCAGGCGCTCGGCTTTGTCCTGATATTCCGGCAGAGCAATCACGAGGGCGAACTGGTAACGTGGGTTCAGGAAGCGCGGGCGGATGCGGCGGGCATCATCGTCAATGCTGGCGCCTTTACCCATACGTCGATCGCCTTGCTCGACGCCTTGCTCGCCTGCCCTGTGCCGATCGTCGAAGTACATCTGTCGAATATTTTCTCCCGCGAGACGTTCCGCCACCACTCCTATGTCTCTAAGGCCGCGAAGGGCGTGATCTGCGGCTTCGGAGGCTTGGGCTACGAGCTCGCGATCGAGGCGCTGGCCTCCACGATCTCTCCAGCCAAATCCGGTTGACGGGCAAGGAAGGACACCGATGACGAAAGAAGAGGGCACCCTCGATAAAGAGCTCATCAGAGAGCTCGCGAGCCTTCTGGAGGAAACCGGTCTCACGGAAATTGAGATCGAGCTCGAGGGACGCCGCTTCAGGGTCGCCCGTGGCGTCAATCTCACCACGACACTGACCACGACGGGCAACGGCGGCCCGCCGGTTAATTCGCTCGAGCATCGGGAGCCGGCGCGGTCCGCTCCGGCTGAGGAGGTCTCCGTCCACCCGGGCACCGTGTCCTCGCCGATGGTCGGCACCGCCTATCGGTCGCCGGAACCCGGCGCGCCGCCCTTCGTCGAGATCGGCACGCGCGTGGCCGCAGGCCAAACCCTGCTGATCATCGAAGCCATGAAGACCATGAACCAGATCCCCTCGCCCAAATCCGGCACCGTGATCGCCATCCTCATCGAGGACGGCCAGCCGGTCGAATATGGCGAGCCTTTGGTGGTGATTGAGCAGCGTTAGCCCATTCGATGTTCGACAAGATCCTGATCGCCAACCGGGGAGAGATCGCGCTTCGCATCGAACGGGCTTGTAAAGAGCTGGGCATCGCCACGGTTGCGGTCCACTCCACGGCGGATGCGAATGCCATGCATGTCAGGCTCGCCGATGAGAGCGTGTGCATCGGTGCACCGCCGGCCAAGGACAGCTATCTCAATATCCCGGCGATCGTTTCCGCCTGCGAGATCACCGGCGCGGACGCGGTGCATCCCGGCTACGGCTTTCTGGCCGAGAACGCGCGCTTCGCCGAGATCCTGGAAGAGCACAAGATCGCCTTTATCGGCCCGACCGCCGAGCATGTCCGGCTCATGGGCGACAAGATCCAGGCCAAGGAAACAGCGAAGTCGCTCGGCATTCCCGTCGTGCCCGGTTCCGAGGGATCGGTGACGAAGTTCGAGGACGCCAAGGTTATCGCGGCGGAGATTGGCTATCCGGTGATGGTCAAGGCATCCGCGGGCGGCGGTGGCCGGGGCATGAAGCTCGCCCATTTCGAAAACGAGCTCGAGGCCGCGCTCTCGACCGCGCGCAACGAGGCGCGCGCCGCCTTCGGCGACGACACCGTCTATCTGGAGAAATATCTCGGCAAGCCGCGCCACATCGAGGTGCAGGTACTGGCCGACGGCAACGGCAACGCCATCCATCTTGGCGAGCGGGACTGTTCGCTGCAACGGCGCCACCAGAAGCTCTGGGAGGAAGCCCCCTCGCCCGCGCTGAATGAGAACGAGCGCGTGCGCATCGGCGAGACCGTGGCGGAGGCCATGCGGAAGCTGAAATATCGTGGCGTCGGGACGGTGGAGTTCCTCTACGAGGACGGCGCGTTCTACTTCATCGAGATGAACACGCGGCTCCAAGTGGAGCACACGGTCACGGAGATGATCACCGGGCTCGACCTGGTCATCGAGCAGATCCGCATCGCGGCCGGGGCGCCGCTGTCGCTTCGCCAGGAGGATGTGCGCTTCAACGGCCATGCCATCGAGTGCCGCATCAATGCGGAGAACCCGCACACGTTCCGTCCCTCGCCCGGGACCATCACCCATTTCCATCCGCCGGGCGGTCTCGGGGTCAGAGTCGATTCAGGCGCTTACGCGGGCTACACCATTCCCCCGTATTATGACAGTCTGATCGGAAAGCTCATCGTGCATGCCCGCACACGCAATGAATGCTTGATGCGGCTCAAGCGGGCGCTCGGGGAATTCGTCGTCGATGGCATCGAGACCACCATCCCGCTATTTTCCGCGCTCATTTCGGAGCCCGATATCGTCGACGGCGATTACGATATCCATTGGCTCGAGGATCATCTGGCGCCCAACACAGAGCGCCCCGGATAGGACGCCATGACCTCCATCGACGACGTGATAATCGAGATCACGCCGCAGGTGCTGCTCAAGGCGTATGCTTGCGGCATCTTCCCGATGGCGGAGAGCGCCGAAGACAACGCCCTTTATTGGATCGAGCCTGAGCGTCGGGGCATTCTGCCGCTTGATGACGTCCACATCCCCAAGAGCCTCGTCCGCACCGTTCGCCGCGGCGGATTCGAGGTCAAGGTCGACAACGATTTCGAAGGGGTGATCGAGGGCTGCGCCGCGCCGCGCGCCGGCCGGCGGAGCACGTGGATCAACGGACGCATCCGCGACCTCTACCGCGAATTATTCGCGCTTGGCCATTGCCACACAGTGGAAGTCTGGCAGGATGGCGAGCTGATCGGCGGCCTTTACGGCGTACATCTCGGCCGCGCCTTCTTCGGCGAGAGCATGTTCTCCAAGGCCCGGGATGCGAGCAAGATCGCGCTGGTCTATCTCATCGCCCGGCTGAAATATGGCGGCTTCACGCTTCTCGACACGCAGTTCGTCACCGGGCATCTCGCCCGCTTCGGCGCGGTCGAGGTCAGCCGTCAGACGTTTCAGCGCCTCCTGGAAGAGGCGTTGGGGACGAGCCAGGGTAGCACCTCGTCGTCGGCCTCCGCGGCTGGCGGTGCGGCCGGACGGGGGGCAGCAGCCGCAGCCGGTGGCGGCGCAGGTGCGGGCGCAGGTTCTGCTTCGGCGGCAGCCGGTGCCTCTTCAGAAGGCTCGTTCTCCGCGCTCTCGGGCGGCTTGGCGCCTTCCGGCGTCTTGCAGTTGGTGAGCCAGACGTCGAACACCGGGTGCTCCACGGCGTGAAGTCCGGGGCTTTCGGCGAACATCCAGCCGGTAAAGATCCGCTGCTCCTCGCCGTCGAGCTTGATCTCGTCCACTTCGACGAATGAAGCGGTGTGCGGGGCTTCCGTGGGCGGGCGCGTATCGCAGACCCGGGGCGTCACTTTCAGGGCGCCGAACTCGACAGTCTGATCGATGGGCACTTCCAAATGCGAGATGCGGCCGGTCACCTTGTCGAGCGCGGCGAAGATGGCGATCGGATTCTTGATCGTGTCGGCCTGAGCGGCGCCGGCCTGAAGCGCCAGAGCGCCAAACACGATGGCGCCGAACACGACGGCCGTGGCGCGTACGCCACCGGAAAATCCCAGCCGTTTCATGGAAATCCTTCCGCCTCGCATCATGCCGCACACCGGGCGCCCATTCGCTGCTTTTGGGCTGTGCTCCTTTAGCATCAAACGCCTCGTCGATCATTGGGGCAACGGTGTGGCACGGATGCCCCACCCTTGAGGAGACCCTCGAGCATCCCCTTGGGGATCACCCTAGACGTCCCCATTGCGCTCGGCGCTGAATCGGAGCCTGACGTGGTCCGCCGTCCAGCGACCTTGGGCATCGCACAGGGACGGCCGTAATAGGTCCATGGCCTCGTTCAGCGCCGCCGTTCTGTCCGGCTCGTCGAACTGATCGAAGAAGGACCGTCCGAACGTCCTGAGCCAGCCGTCCATGCCCGTCTTGAGCGGAGTCGGGCGCGGCACGAGTGCCATCTCGCGCACCGTGAAGCCTGCTTTGGCGAGTAGGCTGCCGTATTCCTCGACCGTCGGAAAGAACCAGGGCGCCACCCGGGCCGGATCGCCGCCGCGGGCTGCACCCACCGCGCGCATGGCCGTGGCGATGGCCGCGACATTGCCGTGGCCGCCAAGCTCGCCGACGAAGCGGCCGCGCGGCTTGAGCGCACGGGCCACGCCCGTAATCACACGGTCCGGTTGGCGCATCCAGTGCAGCGCGGCGTTGGAGAACACCGCATCGAACTCCTGAACGAAATCGAGCGCATGGCCATCGGCCTTGCGAACGTTGAGACCCTTCATGCGGGCCACGGCAAGAAGTTCGTCGCTGAGATCGACGCCGAGCACGTCGGCGCCCGCCGCCTTGATTTCGGCGGTGAGCGTGCCGTCGCCGCAGCCGAGATCGAGAATGCGCTCCCCGGCCTTGGGCGCGAGCATGGCAAAGATCGGTCCGGCCAGCTCCTGTACGAAGCGGCCGTTCTTGGCATAGTCGGACGCCGACCAGCGCTGGACCGCGACTGGCGGCGGCGTTTCCGTCGTTGGCGCGTGCATCACTTAGGCTGCCAGGGTTCGTAATCCAGGGGCTGTTCCTTCACCTGCGGGCGCAACACCGAGCCGGGCGGCCGGTAGGCCTCGTAGGTCCCCGTCATATTCGGCCGATGGGCTTTCTCCCACGACCGGGGCACGTAGTCCTCTTCTTCGGTGGGCGGCAGGGCGACAAGGAAGTGCAGCCAGGCGTGCCATTCGGGCGGGATCTGCGACGGCTCCGAAAGGCTCGCGTAAGTGACCCAACGGCGCGTGCCGTTCCGCTCCCGGTAATAGATATTGCCGAGGCTGTCCTCGCCCACGCGCTCTCCCTTCCGCCAAGTGAAGAGGCGCGTGCCGATGGTGTTGCCCTTCCACCAGGCAAACAGTTCGCTGAACAGTCCCATGGATTGGTTCGGTGTCTTTCGAGCTCTGGCCGCGACTATGACCCTTTGCCCGGGCCCCTGTCCAGCGGCGCAAAGGACGCGCTAATTGCGGGCGGCCCGCAACTTGGGAGGCTCAGGCTCGGCCTCTGGCGCGGATTCCGCCGCCCCCACGGCGAGCGGCGTTTTGGCTGTGGGACGCGCATAGGTCGGGCGCGGGATGCTGAGCGCCAGGCGCTCCTCCATGCCGGCCACGACATACTGATCGTCCCTCAGCTCGAAGGGCCGATCGTCGTTCACCAGCCAGTCGAGCCGGCGATAGAGCGTTGAGGCGGAGGTGGGCAGAACCAGGACCTGATGGGCCCCTGCCCGCAAAGCTTCTCCGATCACACCGGACTTGGCGTGGGCACTCATGATCATGGCGGGCACCAGGCAAAGCGGACCGGCATCCACGTGGCGCATGGCGCTGACCATCTCCGCCCCGCCGATCGGCTGCATGGACGCCGCGGCGATCACCATGTCCGGCGTGTTCTGGGTCATGGCCGCAAGGGCTTCGGCAGGGTCTTGATGGGTCTCGATCCGGCCCGTGCCGATGGCGGCCAGCATGGCGCGCATCATGGCAAGCATGGGTCTGCGGTTGTCGATGACGGCTACGACGAGCTGATCGAGGTCGCGGCCGAGCGCGCGATGATGCAACATTGGAACCAACTCGATTCTCGCGGGACGGGACGTCCGCGTGCAAAAGGAAAATACTGCAGGGCTTGTAAATAGAGGGTGAAGGGCGTGCGGCGCCGCTTGAGAGCCCGCCCCTTCGTCGTTCGAGTCCGCTGCCATCAACATCTTGTCCACGGCTCTCCGCGCCTAAGAGGGTCGCCGCGCAGCGCCGTCGTTCAAGTCCGAAATGACGGATTTTTGGAGGTGTCCCGGGGCCCGGGTTGCAAGTTGTTCCCCAACTTTCCACATACTATTCCTGCCCTCACCCACAGGGTTTAGTGGTAAAGTAACCTCTGAGCGCTAGATGTTGGGTTCTGATTGAAGGCGGGAGAGAATCGCCCCAGTCTCGAAGGTCGCGCCAACGCGCTACCGAACGCACGATTTTCACAAGGGGGAAGACTAAAGATGCGGATTCAAAGACGTTTTACTGAGCCAGGACGGTCACCTTATGCCGGGATCGAGATCCGCGAGAGCGCGAGTGAGATCAAGAACCCGGATGGCTCGGTCGTCTTTGCTTTGGAGCGGTTTTCCGTGCCGGCTCGGTGGAGCCAGGTGGCGGCGGACATCCTTGCTCAGAAGTATTTCCGTAAAGCGGGCGTGCCCGCCAAGCTGAAGCGCGTCGAAGAGAATTCGGTGCCGTCTTGGCTGTGGCGCTCCGTGCCCGACACCGAGGCGC
>Ga0307379_10000235_pt1 | contig 97913 bp, 74 predicted proteins | sample UN2MG_FD_202237 | JGI IMG/M metagenome (GOLD analysis project Ga0307379, IMG submission 202237) | Soil microbial communities from Risofladan, Vaasa, Finland - UN-2 | ecosystem: Environmental > Terrestrial > Soil > Coastal area > Acid sulfate soil | place: Finland: Risofladan, Vaasa | collected... | reverse complement strand
GCCCTCCTTCCGTCGCAGCAACTGGGAAGAAACCCAAGCCTGCCCACAACCACCCCTGGAAGCGCCCGTTTAAACCGGACACTTCTACTTTGCAGGAAACCGGACATTTCTAATTTGCGTTGACAGAGTCAAAAACGGATGCCAAAATAACACCTGAAAATATAGGGTTGCCCATACCGAGGGGCGATTTGCGGACTTGTAAAAAAATGCGAAAACCGGCCGGCCTGTCCGTAAAACACAGCCCCGCAAGAACGACACTGCTTTCCAGCGGAGTAACCAGAAAAAAACCTCTCCGGACCCGCTCCGGAGAGGTTTGAGGAACAATTCTGTCTGTTGCGAAGGGCTACTTGCTGTATACGGCACCCACTGCGAGGGCCATTGCCCGAGTGACAGGGGGTTCCGAGGGATACTTGATGAATTCGACGTGACCGTCCATGAACAGAATGTTCGCTCCGCCGGGGATATGGTTGAAGTACTCGGGTTGAGTGCCCAGAGCGTCACCCATGATGAAGATTTCGCTCTGTGCTTTCGCGCTGGCGGCAGGGTTGTTGATGTCGGTGATAAGAAATCGCTCGATACCTTCACGGAGGCGGTAGAGGATGTCGCCGCCGGTGTTGCCTAATCCCGGCGCGACGGCGCTGAGGTTCACGTCGTTATCGATTGCTGAGAAATCGATAATGATTGTGGCTACCACAGCTTCGTCGGTCAGGGCGGTGAACTGCCAGGCAGCACCCGGGTAGGCGGGGTCCTTGGGCGAGTCTGCATCGTCGCCAACGCGGTCGAGGAGCCACGCGAAGTAGCCGTAGCTGATGTCGGCTTCATCGGAGCAGCCGCCCTCAGTTCCGGGCGGATTGGGACCATGAGTGGCATCCGTGGGGGGGTAGGAAACGCACCACGACCCGTCGCTGTACTGCAGGTTCTCTGGATCATTGTCAGGATCCGACGGACACAGCAGGACGTTGGGGTCCGTCAGATACTCGGGGAATACCGAGGGTATAAATGGTGCCGCCGCAAAGTCAGAGAAATCGGGCGAGAGTTGCGCACGCGGGTATTTGCCGCCCTTGGACTCGTTGGAGTACATCTTGTAGATGATACCCCATTGTTTGAGGTTATTGGCGCAGCTTGCTCTGCGGGCCGCTTCCCGTGCTCGCGCGAGAGCGGGCAAGAGGATCGCTGCAAGAATCCCGATGATGGCAATGACAACAAGCAGTTCAATAAGCGTAAAACCTTTTGTTCTCATGACACGTTCTCCTCCATCTGTAATAAGCCAAAATCTCCCATATAGACGCACCTGCGGCCGCCACAGACTTGCTTCTGATTGTAGTCGCCTTTGCCGATCTTGTCAATGCCGATTCTACTGTCATGGCCCCTCTTTGAGGCCGTTCACGACCTGGAAGGCGCCCCGCCGCCCTGTTCGTGCGAACCCGGGCGGACCTCCCCATCGGGTCTTGAGTCCTTTCCATATCCTGCACACACCGCCTTGGTCATGTCGGCGCGGGCATCAGTCAGCCCAGCAGCAATCTGTCGTACAAATATCCCGGAGGGATTCTGTTGGTGCTTGCACACAGACCTCTCGGCGAAGGGCGTTTTACCAAAAGTGGAAAGCACGGAGCGATTGCCCCGTCTCGCCCGGCCCTTGCTTCCATTGGATTCGCTGATATAGGATAACGGGCGCGAGCGGTTGTTGTTTGCTCGGATCATGTGGGACCGAGGGTGCGGGCACAACGGGTTCAACTGGAAGTAGTAAATTCTTCAGGAGAAAAGAGATGAACAATCAGCATGGTGAAGGGATGAGCCGGAGGTCGTTTGGCAAGCTGTCGGCGGCGGCGGGTTTTGCGGTCGTAACGGGAAGGGCATTCGCCGCGGATGTCAATACGGACACGTTGCGTGTGGGTTTGATCGGGTGCGGTGGCCGCGGGACGGACGCTGCCGCGAACATGCTCGAAGGGAATGACAACGTGGTGCTGGTGGCGATGGCGGACGTGTTCGAAGACCGGCTCATATCGTCGCTCAGTCGGCTGAAGAATAGCAAGAAAGAAAAGGTGGCGACCAAGGTGGCGGTCGACAAGGGGCACTGTTTCACCGGGTTCGACGCCTACAAGAAACTCCTGGAGACGGACGTGAACGTGGTGATCCACGGCGCGCTTCCCTACTGCCGGCCCCAGCATATCGCGGCCGTCATTGACGCCGGAAAACACCTGTTCACCGAAAAACCGGTCGCGGTCGATCCGGAGGGCATCCGGATGGTGATGGCCGCCGCCGAGAAAGCCAGGGAGAAGAAGCTCAGCCTCGTGGCGGGGACGCAACGGCGCCACCAGAAAGAATATGTCGAGACGGTCAAACGGATCCGGGACGGGGATCTCGGGAAGATCCAGGCGATGCGGGCGTATTGGTGCGGGAGCCTGCCGTTCTGCCACGAGCGCAAAGCCGACTGGAGCGATCTCGAATACCGGCTGCGCAACTGGTACGCCTACTGCTGGGTGGCCGGCGACAACATCGTCGAGCAGCACGTTCACAACCTCGATGTCATGAATTGGGTGATGGGCGGGCCGCCGAAACGGGTGTTTGCGATGGGCGGCCGTTCGTGGAAAACGCCGGATGAGAAGTATGGCGACATCTACGACCATTTTGCCTGCGATTACGAGTACGAAGCAGATGGCGAGCCCGTTCGGATGACGAGTTTCAGCCGGCATTGGAAAGGGTGCGCCGAGGGCGTGTTTGAAGAGGTTGTCGGCACCAAGGGCACGAGCGACTGCCGCCGGATCGGCAAGAAGAGGGTTGAAGGCGGGATCGACCCGTACGTGCAGGAACACATAGACCTTATCGCGAGCATCCGTGGCACGGGCCCGTATTTGAACGAGGGCGTGCAAGTCGCCGAGAGTACGATGACGGCCATCATGGGCCGGATGTCGGCGTACACGGGCCAAAACATCCTGTACAGCAAGGCGCTCGAGACGGATCTGAACCTCGTGCCAAAGGAATTTGATTTCAGCAAGCCGTATCCGGTCGGGCCGGTTCCCAACCCCGGCTGGCAGGCTTAACCGGCCAACCCTGTTGGCAGGCGTAACCGCACGATCGAGGAGGGTTACAAGATGGATCGTCGCCAGTTTTTGACGGCGTGCGCCGCCACGGCAGGCGGAATCGCACTGATGAAGCCCGTCAAGGCGTTCGCTGCTCCGCCGGCGGACAAGCCTTTTTCGAAGTCCAAGCTAAGAATGTCCGCGCCGATCAGTTTCTTCCCCGGCGAGACATCCGAAGAAAAACTCGAGGTGGTAGCGGCGTGGGGCCTTCCCGCCTATGAGTGGCTTGGGCCGAGCGGCGATTTCGCGTCGCTGCGCAAGAAGGCGGATTCGCTTGGGCTGGTGCTGAGCTGCACGAGCGGCGCGGGCGCGATCAAGCCGGGGCAGATGGTGCTGCCATCGGATCACGACCGGCTCGTCGAGCAGTTTAAGCGGAACGTGCAGATGGCGCACGCGCTGAACTGCACGCGCCTCATCGGCCTCAGCGGCAACACGCGCAACGACGCCTCGTTCGAGGAACAGACCCAAAACGTGATCAACTGCGCAAAACGCCTGGCCCCGATAGCCGAGCAGGAAAACGTCATTCTCGTGCTCGAGATGCTCAACCCGCTGGTCGATCACAAGGGTTATTTCCTGACGCGGACCGATCACGGCGTGCAGATCGTCAAGGCGGTGGGCAGCCCCAACGTGAAGTTGTTGTTCGACATCTACCACCAGCAGATTACCGAAGGCAATGTGATTCGCAACCTGACGGAAAACATCGATTACATCGGCCATTTCCACGTCGCCGACAACCCCGGCCGTAAAGAGCCGGGAACCGGCGAGATGAACTACACGAACATCTTCGCCGCGATCGCCAAAACCAACTACGACGGATTCGTCGCGCTCGAGTGCGGCCATTCCACGAAGAATTACGAAGATACGTTGAACGCCACGCTGAAGTGCCTGGGCTTGGCATAAAAGGAAACAGCGGGGCCCAGATTAGCCGGGCCCCTCATTTTTTGCAGCGCGGCAATGGGAGTTGCTTGAAGATGCGCAACCCGTCTCGAGCGGTTGTTCTTATCCTGGTTCTTTTCTCGGGCATGGCGCGCGCGGCGGACGACGCGCGGCTCGGGCCGGTTTATGTGCTGAACATTACCGCGCCCGACGAGGCCGCCCTGCACGCGCTGGTAGAGGCCGGCTACGACGTGGCGTCCGTACATGGCCTCACCGCAACAATCTACGCAACGCCCGCCGAGCGCCAAACACTGCTGGCCACGGGCTGGCCTGTCACCGAGGTCGATCAGACTGCCGACATCGAGAAAACGCTCGGCGTCTACCACACCTACGACTCCCTCACAACCGAACTCGTCGAGACCTACGCCTCGCTGCACCCTGACATCTGCCGCATGCAGAGCCTCGGAAAGTCTTATCAAAACCGCGAGCTCTGGGCGCTGCTAATCACCGACTACCCGGACGCCGACGAAGACGAGCCGGAGTGCAAGTTCGTCGCGACCATGCACGGCGACGAGCCCATCGGAATGGAGCTTTGCCTCTACCTGATCGACCTGCTGCTGAATCAGTACGGCACTGACGAACGCATTACCTCACTCGTGGACAACACGGCCCTCTGGATTGTCCCGTTGATGAATCCTGACGGGTTGGAGAACGAGGACCGGCGGAACGCGCAAGGCTACGACCTGAACCGGAGGTTCCCCAACTATCCAAACGAGTTTACCGGGACAATTTTCAACACTCCGCTGGATGTGTCCGGCCGGCCGCCGGAAGTGGCCTGCATCATGAATTGGACCGCGCAGGAAAGCTTCACGCTTGCCGCCAACTTCCACACCGGCGCGCTCGTCGTCAACTACCCCTACGACCATGAGGAGGGTATACCGTCGGGCCAGCCCGCCCCCTCGCCCGACGAGGTGCTGTTCCAGGACATCTCCCGGCGCTACTCGATTAACAACAGCCCCATGTGGAACAACCCCGCGTTTGAAGACGGCATTACCAACGGCAGCGACTGGTACGCCATCACCGGCGGCATGCAGGACTGGGACTACCGGTTTGCCGCCTGCAACCACGTGACGGTCGAGCTGTTCAACACCATCAAAAAACCGGATAAATCGACCTTGGCGCAGCTTTGGGAAGACAATCGCGAGTCGATGCTGGCGTACCTCGAGTCGGCCCACATCGGCGTGCGCGGTATTGTAACGGACGCGGGGACCGGAGAGCCCGTGTACGCACAGGTGCGGGTCGTGGGCAACAGCCAACCCGTGTTCACCGACCCCGACGCGGGCGATTACCACAGGATGCTGTTGCCCGGCACGTACACGCTCGTGGTGTCCGCGCCGGGTTACATCACGCAGCGAATTGAAGGTGTGGCGGTGGGAGAAGGCGTGGCCGTTATAGCAGATGCCGAGCTTGAGGAGTCGTCGATACCGGCAACGAGGTCGCCACTGGCGCGGCTGCTGCTGATGCTGCTTCTCGCTATCTTCGGCTTGAGACTGCTTTTCGGCAAGTCCTCGGATGAGGCGCATTTGGCAGGCGCCTTACTGCTGATGCCGGCGTTGTTCCTATCCGCCTGGTAAATAGCCCAGGGATTCCATCTGCTCTTTCAGGGATTGGTCGATGATGGAAACGTCCTTGGCGCCGAACTCCCAGCCGTACTTTTTTTGCCACACCTGCAGCGTGCCCACAAGCGACTTGACCAGCTCGGGGCGTTGGGCGGCGATGTTCGTTTGCTCGAGGGGATCTGCCCGCAGGTCGTACAACTCGACGGGCTTGTACTCGAGATGGGCGTAACCCTGGCGGCCGTGGCGCTCCGCCTCGTTGATCCACATCACGTGCCTCTCCTGGGGATTGTAAATGAGCCGATAGTCTTTCACCCGTATCGTCAGCATCTGATCTTCGTATTCTGCGACGGCGGGTCGTTCCGCTTCGTGCTTGCCCATGGCCAGCGGCATCAGGCTGTCGCCTTGGAAGGTTGGCGGGGGCTGGATGACGAGGGCGCCGAGGATGGTGGGAGCGATGCGCAGGTTCTCGACGATCTGCGGGACGCGCGCAGTGCGGGGGATCACGTTGGGTAGGCGAAGGATCAGCGGTACGTGGAGGGCGCTGCCGTACATCGAGGCGAAGTGGTAAAAGTACTTGAAGTGGTCGTACAACTCCTCGCCGTGATCGGCGGTGATGATTACGAGCGTGTTGTCTTCAAGGCCCTTTTGCTTAAGCCAATCGAGCAGGCGTGAGATGAGCGCATCGGTATACGCCACTTCAGCATCGTACAGGGCTTGCACCGATTGGAGTTTCTGCTGCGGGAGGTCTTGCTGGGCGAGCGTGACGCCGTTCAGTTCGTAATCCTGGGCTTCGCCGTCCGCCACCTCCGTATAGGCGGGGTCGAACCTGCGGCCGTACTCGACCGGCGGCGTGAAGGGCCGGTGCGGCGCATACAGCAACAACCAGGAAAAAAACGGCCCCCCGCTTTTCTTCTCCATCCAACCGAGCGCATCGTTGACGACGGTTTCGTCGTCGCCTTTGGCGATATGCTCGAACCCTTCCCAATTCTTGCCCCACGTGAGTTCGTTGGCGAGGAACGCGCCGCAGGCATAGCCGTTTTCGCGGAGGATTTCGGCGAGGTAGGTGTTTTCTTCGGGCAGCTTGTAGGAATTTCCGCGGACGCCGTGCGCCACGGGGTATTGGCCCGTCATGATGGTCGCCAGGGAAGGTACGGTAAGGCCGCGGGGCGCCATCACGTTTAAAAACAGCGTGCCCTGGCGGGCGACGGAGTCGATGGCGGGGGTGGTGTTTTTATCGTAGCCGTAGCAGCCAAGCCGGTCGGCCCGCAATGTGTCCACCGTGATGAGGAGGACGTTGAGCGGCCGTTGGGGAGGCTGGTTTGCGGCAGCCGGGTCTGGTTTTTGGCAGCCGACCGGCAGCATCGACACGGCCGCCAGAATCGCGGCGGCCAGCAGATGCCACGGGGCAACCTTCTTCTGCAAAACACATTCCATCACGGCAACTAATAATAACGAACTCGGTCGGGTATTGCCAAGGGGCAAGGTTCTTTTTCGCGGACCATGTCCGCAATTCGATGCGGAAAGCCTCTATTTGTATAGAATGAATCGAGGGAGGCGCAGATGTTCCGACGCTCGGATGGCAAGGTAGTGGCGCGCGTGCTGGCGGGTTACCGCGAAGAGTACGGCGCCCTGGTGGAGCGGTATTGGCCGCTGGCCTATTCGGTGGGTTTTGCGCATGCAGGCAATTTCGAGGACGCCCGGGATGTCGCCCAGGACGCGCTGGTGGCCGCGTTTCAGAGGCTCGACACGCTGCGGGAGACGGAGAAATTCGCGCCTTGGCTGGCGGCGATTGCGCGTAACGTCGCGAGCAAGCTGCTGGCGAAACGGCGGCGGGAAAAGGCGGGCGGGCCGGAGACGGTGCCTGACTATTTCATCCCCGACCTCGAGGGGCGGGAGATGCGGGAGATGGTGCATGCGCACCTGATGCAGATGGACGAGGGGCCGCGCGAGGTGTTAGTGCTGCATTATTTTTCCGGCATGAGCACGCGGGAGATCGGCCGGGCGCTCGCCATCAGCAGCGACGCCGCAGAAAAACGGCTGCAACGCGCGCGAAAAGAATTGGGCGACGCCCTGGTCGAACACCTGCGCGAACCAGCGGAGTGCAAGCTCGACGACAAGCAGCGCGGGAGCGTGATGGCACTCGTTATTGCGGCGCCGGTGGCGTGGGAAACGGCCGGCGCGGCCGCCGGAAGCGCGGCTGCGGCCGGGAATCTCGCGGCACAGGCGTCTCGCCTGTATTTGTGGTGGGCGGCGGCGGCCGTGTGCGTGGCGGGTGGCAGTGTTTTTCTGTGGCAATCGGGAATTGTTGGCGGCGCGCACGACAACGCAGGCACTGAATTGTCAGGCGCATCCGTCGCTGACACGACGCCTGTATCGGCGCCCGCTGCGCCGGTTTATACGCCGATACCTGAGGGCGGCGCGGCTGCGGGCGCACCGTCCGCAGAGGGCGGCTCCCGCACCATTACGGGCTGCACGCTGAACATCGAGCAGAAACCGGTGAGCGGGGCAACCGTGCAACTCGTCGAGTGGAAAGGAGAGCCGGACCGTTTGTGGGACGCGCGCATCCTGCAGACGACGTCCTCCGATGATCAAGGAACATTTTGCTTCCACAACGTCAAGGACGACAATCTTCTTGTGCTGGCCTGCACCCAAGGCACCATCGGCTACGGGGTGTTCTACCTGGAGACTCCCGGCTTTGAAGTTCCGGTGCCCATGTTTCCGGCCAAGAGCCTCACGGGCCGCGTTACGGATAGCGAGGGCCGTCCCGTGGCGGACGCGCGGGTGTCACCGTTTTACGAGGGGGCTGACGGCAAGTACGTCCCTCGCCGTCAAGGCGGTGGCGGACTGATTGTTCCGCCGCAGTTGTACAAGGCGCTGGTTGTCAAAAGCGACGCCGAAGGCCTGTTCTCTATCCCGCGTGTCTGGCCGGGCACGTGGTGGGTGCTGGCTCGTGCCGAGGGAACGGGCTTTGCAAAATCGCCGGCCGTCCACGCCGGGACTACCGGCATCGAGTTAGTGCTTGAAGTCGAAGGCGGCATCGAGGGGACTGTCATCGATTCGGAAGGCGCACCGGTGGCGGGCGCCACGGTCATCGGTCTAGCCGGAAGCCCTCTTGACATGTTTATGGTTGTTACGGGCGCGGACGGGCGTTTTGCTGTCGACTCGTTGCCGCCCGGGCCGTGTGGCTTCCACGTCAAACACGCCCGGCTGCAGATGGAAGAGAATCGCGAGCCCGTAACGGTGCTTCCAGGGCAGACGGCCAGTTGCGAGATCGTCATGAAAAAAGGCGGAACCGTGACGGGGCGGCTCACAGACGCTTCAACAGGCGAGCCTGTTGCCGGCGCGACGGTGAGGGTGTTCCCGGAGGAGCCTGTCACGGTGGACGATTCAGGCCACTACCGCATTGATAACATAAAGCGCGTGAACACGACCCTTGACGCGGGGGCGCCCGGCTATGAGAGCCAACATTTGCAGGTGTTTGCGGGTGGCCCGGGGCAAACGTTGGAACAAAACCTTCAGTTGGTGAAGTTGAGCGAGGACAAGAAGACGCGCGTGCGCGGGCGCGTGCAGGACGAGGCGGGGCAACCCGTCTCAGGCGCTTCCGTATGGGTGGGGGGTCAAAATTCCAGCGACACCGCAGCGGACGGCACGTTCGAAATAGCCGGCAATTTCGGCGGGCCGGTTTACGTATTGGCCCACAAGCTTGAACTTTCTTCCGAACTTTCAGGACCTTTCACGCTCAACGAGGAAGGCTTGGAGGATCTGACGCTGACGCTGCGTGGAGGCTGGAGCCACATCAGAGGCCGCATGGTAAACGGCAACGGACAACCTGTTCCCGACATCGACGTGCGTTTCAAGAACGACCAAACGGGAATCGAACTGTACAGCCAGTACAGCAACCAGATTGGCTGGTTTCAGGCCTGGGCCGTGTTGCCAGGAACGTATACGATCACGGCCAGGACGACGTCGTTTCAGGAAACCGAGCCGGTGCAGGTCGAGGTCCCCTCCGGTTCGCACGTTGACGGCGTGCTCCTCACCTGCGGGGGCAAGGGAAAGCTAACCATAGAAGGCGTGGTCGTCGACGATACGGGCAAGCTGCTGCCTGGCCAGTCCATCTGGGCCTCTTCGGAGACGGGTTTGTTTGGCGTCGTCGTCACTGACGAGCATGGCAGGTTTATCATCAGAGACCTCGAAGACTGCGAGTACACGATTCAAGATCAAAAAGTTGCGGCGGGGACCCGCAACGTGCGCGTGGTGATGCCTCGCACCGCGACGATTATCGGACGGGTGGTTCTTCCCGATGGCACGCCCGCCGATAACTTCCAAGTGGGGTGGATCGGCGAACAGGTGCTGCAGTACTGGCGGCCCATCCAGAATCATGCCGACCCGGCCAACGGGGAGTTCGAACTCAGGGGGCTTGGCAGCGATGGAACGGCATGCGTGGTCGTCAAGGCGGAAGGGTTCAGTCCCGGGTTAACCCCGGTGTCCGAACTGAAACCCGGCGAAACGCGGCGAGGAGTGGTGGTGCGGCTGGAGGGGCAGGCTGACATAGCGGGACGGGTGATTCTGGAAAACGGCAAGCCGCTGGCGGGCGCAAAGGTGTTCGTGCAAATGCCCGAACCGCCGTTTGACGTGAAACCCCACCTTTCTGAGGGCCAATCGCACCACCAGGGGGTCACAAACGAGAACGGCGAGTTTGTGTTTCACGCCCTTTACTGCCTTCCTCACTGCATCTGGGCGGAGCACGAAGGTTACCCTGATTCGGACGTGCTTCATGTTGAGCCAATCGGCGGCAAGACACTGGAAGTGACCATTACGTTGCCTATTGGAGGCACCGTGACGGGCCGGGTGACCATGGCGGGCAGGCCAGTTGCCGGGGCAGGCATTTCGCTTCTTGTCCTGCGGGGGGAACAAAGCGACATTGGCGGTTCTGCGACAACCGGGGCGGACGGCAAATACAAAATAGAAGCGGTTATGCCGGAGGTCTTGAATGTCCGGGCGAGTATTGATGGGCGCCACCGCACGATCCGCGATGTTGCTGTGTCAGCCGGCAGGACGGCTGTCGCCGACTTTGATTTCCCGGCGGGCAGTGCCAGCATCGCCGGCCAGGTGCTGGTGAACGGGGAGGTTCCGAAGGAACTCTTTGTGTCCGCCTGGAGTGAGTCGGAGCAATGGTTGTTTTTCGGAAAGGATACTGCAGAGTACCACGCTCCAAGCCTTCCCGCAGGCAATTGGATCGTTGGCGCGGAAATCCCTGCGAATGAGGTCGACGATCACCATGGCTATTCGGCGCACCGGGAAGTTAACCTCATCGCCGGCCAAATCCTTGAACTGAATTTCGAGCTTCCTGAACGTCGCGCAGAGGAATAGGCAAAGCGCGGGCGCGCACCATGTGCAGGCGGGACGCCCGCACGTCTTGGTTTTTACCACCCTGGATTGTCCGGGAAGATGTTTTTGTAGAAGGTCCGCGTGCGATCCTGTGCGAACATATGTTCGACGTTCTTTATCCAGCGGTTGTAATGATCGGTTTCTTTGTGTTTGGGTACGTCTTCGGGTGAGTGGTAGACCTCAACGAGCGTGAACCGTGCGGCGTCGTCGGCTTGCTGGATCACGTCGAACCGGGCCACGCCGGGTTCTTTGACGCTGTTGGAAGCGTTGTCGATAGTGGCGTTGATGAATGCGTCGATGTATTCGGGTTTTACAACGATGTGTACGTGTACAATATACATTGGTCGATCTCCCGTTAGGTCATTTCGCAATCCGAAATCCGCAATCAAACCGGTCTTGTCCTGCCGGCGCGAGTGCAAATGGCGTCGAACAGGTCGGACACGTGCTTGATTCCATAATCGCGGAAGTTGGCGGGCGAATTCCAGAATTCTTCGAGATACCCGAGCCGTTCGCGGTCGTACCAGAGGACTTTGAGCATCATCTGGACTTTGTCGAGTGCCCTGACGAGCCGGGCTTCGGGAGTTTGGGCGTCGAGGAAATCGTGGTGGAGCCGGGCGAATTTCTCCGAAAACCCATGGAACAGGTCTTTGATGATGGCCTGTTCGGCGTGATCCTTGGCGTCGCTGAGGTAAGCGTCGGCGTAGGGCATGGGGATGTCCATGAGGCGGGATTCGGACAGGTCGTGTATGAGGGCCATGGTGAGTACGGCGTCGGGGTCGTATTGGTCGGGGTACTGATCGAGGAACAGCAGGGCCAGCAGCGATACGAAATGACTGTGTGCGGCGATCGACTCGGGGTGAGCGACACCGCGGACCACGTAACCGGCGCGCGCAATCCGGTCCAGCGGGTGGATGATTTCAAAGAGTTTTATGACGTGTTTTTCAAAATCCTGCATGTTTTCGGGTCCTGTGAAAAGGCGTTACGGGTTGTGGATCACGATCCGGGCTCTTTGGAAACGTTGTTGGGCGGCAACGGGAAGGGATCGGCGTACCACGGCCGTGGTTGAGCCGGGCCGGGAGCGTCGGGGCGGTCGTTGACGCGGTCGCTGAGGTCTTGTAAGGCCTGGGCGGCGTGTAGAAGTTGGGCGTAGAGCGTCTGGAGCCGGGTTTCGGCATCGGCCGCGGCGGATTGTGCGGCAGTATCGGCGATGTCGCGGAGTTGCCGTGCGATGTCTGTGGCGCCGTCAGGTTCGGCGGCCAATGGCGGGCGCGCCGGCTCATTGGATTGCGCGGTCAACTCTTCCACTTGCTGTTGCAGGGCCAATACGCGCTGTAACTGGCGTTCGGCGTTCTCTGCAAACCGGGCCCGGTTCAGTTCGACCTGCTGTAGAATGGCTTGGGCCCTCAATGCCCATCTGCCGAGTTCGTCATGCGCGTCTTTTACGTCTTGCCGCACCTGTTGGATTTCGTCCTCGGCGGGTTGGAGAGAATCCGCGGCAGTGCGTTCGGGCGTTGCAGGACCCGCCGCAATCTGCCGGCGCAACCGTGCCAATTCGGCCGTGGCGGCGGCGAGGGCGGAACTGTCGGCCTGGCACGCATCGCGCTGCTTGCGTGTTTCTTCGAGCACTTGCTGCAGCGAGCGCACCTCCTGTTCCAGGATGTGTTGTTCCGCCAGGGATTCATTGACCATGGCGCGCTCGCATTCGAGGTGTTGCCGGGCGCTTTCCGTCTTTACATACTGTTCCTGCAGGTGCGCCAGTTGCTCCGCCGCATTCGCCAGCTTGGCCATTTCGCCGCGGGCCGTCTCGAGTTCATGACGGAGAGCCTGGTTTTCAGATTGGAGCTGCGGGACTTGTTTTTGCAGCGGGTCGGGTATGGCGGGCGCGGCGGCTTTTTCAAGCCTCGCGATTCGGCCGGATTGGAGCAGACTGAGCAGGTGCGCCGGCAACCCCGGCAACTCTTGCGGGTCAGTCTGCGCGGCGATTACGAGGTAACGGTTTTCCTCAAGAAAGAGGGGGGCGATCCGGTCGAGGATCTCGAGCAAGTCCGGCGCCAGCTTTTCCAACTGGTCCACGAGCAAGATGGCGGAATGAGCCCGGGTGACGGGGCCGGCATCTTCAGCCAGTGCGCGCACAGCCATGGGGAAGTCCCTGGCGGTGACGTAGGCCAGGGCGGTCCGCGGCGCGTGTTTTTTTACGTGGTTGACAATGGCGCACAGCAAGTGGGTCTTCCCGGCGCCGGAATCGGCCAGAAGCAACAAGGGCTGAGGCTTGACCGGTTGCAGGTTGGCCACGGCCAGACACAGATCAGACGCTTCACGGTTTTCATTTTTCACCACGAACGTGCTGAAGGTAAAAGGAATCATCACCTGTTCCCCTGGCTCGATTTTAGCTTGCCGGATAAACCGAGTCAAAAAACCGCGATTTGTCCCTGCGGTGGGGTTTCTGGTAGTGTTTTTGTGGGACTAGGAAACCTGTCCGATGCGCATGGATATCGCCGCACAGACCGACGTGGGGCGGCACAAGAAGAACAACGAGGACTGTTACGGGGTTTTTCGGGAAGACACCCCGGGACTCCAGCTTTTTGATGAGGGGACGCTGTTGTGCGTGGCGGATGGGCTCGGGGGGCATGTGGGGGGAGAGATCGCGAGCAAACTAGCCGTTTCCTTGTTGAAAGATTGCCTGAAACAGCCAAGACCGGCCAGTTCTGACGACCCGGAGAAAAACAATGAGGCAATCCTCGGGGTCCTGCGGGAGGCCATTAAGAAGGCGAACGACAACATCTTCAGGACCAACAAGGATTTCGTGAAGGGGGACAAGCCGATGGGCACGACGTTGCTGGCCGCGCTCGTTGACAGCCGGAAGGCTTACGTTGCCAACGTCGGCGACAGCCGGTGCTACCACATCCGCAACAATGAAGTCATCGCCACCACCGAAGACCATAGTTGGGTGGACGAGCAAGTGAAGCTGGGGCTGATGTCGCGGGCGGAAGCGGAGTCGGATTACCGGCGCAACTTCCTGACACGCAGCATCGGCACCCATCCGGAGGTGCCGGTGGATACGTACGTGTGGCACGTGGTCCAGGGTGACAGGCTGCTGCTTTGCACGGACGGCCTCGTCAACATGGTCAAAGACACGGACATCCGGTCGGTCTTTACAAAGCGGGCGGGGGCGGCCGAATACGCGCACCGGCTGGTGACGTTGGCGCTGGAGAACGGGGGGCGGGACAACGTCACCGTCATCGTGGCGCAGATAAGCCCAACGGTTTGGCACTCGATAACGCTGGCGATGAAGTCGTTCCGCAAGCGGCATGGGCGGAAAGTCTTGCTGGGAATAGTGGCGCTGTTGGCGTTTGCGGCCGGGGTAGCGGCGGGCTATTTTTACCGGGGGTTCATCGGGTAGGGGTCGCGGCGGCGCGGGGACAGATAAGCCGGAATTCCTCGCCATCCCATTCCACGTACGAGCGGTGGTACATCCAGTCGCCCGTATTGATGTAAAGTCCGAGCCCGTTTGGAGTGGGATACTCCTCGCACGTGGGGGAGTGAGCGTGGCCGCAAATGACGACCTGGCTGTCGCCGCGGCCCAGGCAATCCCGGGCGAACTCGCGCAGTGCGGCGGCTTCCGACCCGTTCTCCGGATCGGTTCTGCCGGAGAACCGCCGGCTTGTTCTTGACACGCGCCTGGCGATCCCCATGGCGAGGTCGGGGTGCAACAGGCCGAACAGCCAAACCACGGCCCGGGCTTTGGCGATGCGCTTGTACAACCGGTACCCCCGGTCTTTTTTGTTGATGCCGTCGCCGTGGATCAGCAGGACGTTCCGGTTGCCAAACGGAAGCCTGGCGCCGTCGGGGTGAATCGTAAATCCCAGGTACTGTTCGAGAAACCGGCCTGCCCAGAAGTCGTGGTTGCCACAGATGAAATGGAGCTTTACGCCGTGCTCGTTAAGGTCGGCAAACGCCCTGAGGATGTGGAAATATTCGGAGAACACGACGTGCTTGTATTCGAACCAGAAATCGAACAGGTCCCCCAGCAGGATCAGTCTGTCGACCTTGTCGGACTGCAACCCCTTCAAGAACTTGGTGAATTCGAGCAACTGGAGTTGGCCGTAGGTCGAGACGTTGAGGTGGACGTCGGAGAGGACGACCGTTTTCATTCTATGAGGCGAATCTTGCTTGGCGGCCAGAAGCACAGCAGGGCTTTCCCGACGACGTGCTTGTCGTCAATGGGGCCGAAACTGCGGCTGTCTCTGCTGACGCTACGGTTGTCTCCAAGAACATAATAGGTTCGGGGACCCAACCGGACATTCCCCGTCGCGTCAGCGCTAACTTTTTGTTCAGGCTGGAGATAGGGTTCCTCAATGCGCCTGTTGTTCACAAACACGGCGCCTTCGTCAAAACGGACCGTGGTGGTTTCCGCGGGCGAATTCAGGTCGTCGGCACTGACGGTGCCGGGGCGGCTGTTCGGCCCCGCGGCAATTACGCGTTTGACGTAGCGCTTGCTGGGCTCGACCGGGCTGTAGAACACCACGATGTCGCCGGCGTCCAATGCGTTGATGCCGTTGAACGTGCGGAACTGGCTGAGCATATGGGGCAGCTTGAGGACGAAAATGCGCTCGTGGTCGTTGAGGGTGGGGACCATGGAAGGCCCCTGCACCTCGTAACCTTCCACCACGTAAGTCTTTACGATAAAGAACATGACGAGGAACCACGCGATCATCTTGACAAACTCGATGATTTCGCGTTTGACTTCCTGCTTGGGGGGCAGTGCAGCTTGTTGCTCCTCTTGCATGCACGTATCTTGCCACAGGGTCGAGCAAAAACACAAGAAACGAAGCGAAGGCAGCGGTCGCTGGGCAGCGGTCGCTGGGCAGCGGTCGCTGGGCAGCGGTCGCTGGGCAGCGGTTGCCGTATCGGCAATCGAGCCGGTATTATGCCCGGCATGAAACCGAAAATAATTGATTGCCATTACCAGGGGCCGGAACATGCGGCCTCTTACCTGCTGACGGACAGAGGCGAGGCGGCCTTTATTGAAAACAATACGGCCAAAGCGCTGCCTTACCTGCTCGAGGGTATGGAGGAGGCCGGAATACGGGCGGAAACAGTGCGGTGGATCATCATCACCCACCTGCACTTCGACCACGCGGGCGGGACGTCGGCGCTGGTTGAGCGTTGCCCGAATGCGATGGTGCTGGCGCACCCGCGTGCGGTGCGGCACCTGGTCGACCCGTCGCGGCTGGTGGCGAGCGCGGTGCGCGTGTACGGCGAGGAAGAATTTGAACGGCTCTATGGCGGGATTAGGCCGATTCCGCCGGAGCGCGTCAGGCCGATGGAAGACAATTCGGCGGCCGAGTTGGGCGGGCACACGCTGACGTTCCTGCACACCCGTGGGCATGCCAATCACCATTTCTGCATCCACGATTCCGCCGAGAACGCCGTCTACACCGGCGACACGTTCGGGGTCGAGTACCGGAAGTCGCGGCCGAGCGAGAAGCCGTTCCTGCTATGTTCGGCGGCGCCCACGGATTTCGACCCAGACGAGGCGCGGGCGAGCGTGCGGCGGGTCCTGGCCCTGAAGCCATCGCACCTGTACCTGACGCATTTTGGCGAACTGGAGGACGTGGCCGGTGGGGCGGAGGTCCTGCTGGAAGCGCTGGACCGGCTGGAGGCGATTCTGCACGGGGCGGTCGAGTCGGGCTTGTCAGGGGAGGAGCTGGAGGCGTTTTGCGAGGAGCGGGTTCGCGCGGCCATTGATACGCATGTGGCCTATTGCGGGGCTGTGCTGAACGAGCAGGATCACGTTTATATTGACCCCCACGCGAATATCAACGCGCAGGGTATCGCGCTGCTTGCCGAAAAACGGCGGCAGGCCGGCTAAAGTTAAGCCATGGAAGCGGCGGGGACGCCGCTTCCACGAGCGCACACAGGAAGGTTAGCCGGTTTACGGCAGTTTTTCTTCGAGGACGTTCTTTGCGCGGGCGTCGCGGTAATCCTGTATTTTTTCGCGGAGGGCCGGCCTGAGCGTTGCCAGGATAGAGACGGCGAGCAGTGCGGCGTTCACGGCGCCCGCCTTGCCAATGGCCAATGTCCCGACGGGAATTCCCGCGGGCATCTGCACCATCGACAGCAGCGAGTCCAGCCCCTGGAGCGCGCTCGACATCGGTACGCCCAGCACGGGCCGCAACGTCTGCGCCGCGATCACGCCCGCCAAATGCGCCGCGCTGCCCGCGGCCGCTATGAACACCTCGCACCCGCGTGATTCGACATCAGCGATGTACTCGGTGAGTGCGGCGGGCGTCCGGTGGGCAGACAGCACCTTGCACTCGTGCGCCACGCCCAGTTCCGCCAGCGTGTCCGACGCCAATTTCATCACGTCCCAGTCGGACTTACTCCCCATGATGACGGCCACGAGAGGTTGATTGACTTGAGCCATGGTTGATGGATCCTTATGCGTGGTTTTTCGCTGCGGCCAGCAACTTATCACATGCGCAGGGAGAAAATCATGTACACGGATGGCACGGACAAGCACGGACAGACACGGACTCGAAGTCGGAACTGAATCGGGTTTGGGCTTTTAACGATGAAAGCCTGCCAAGCCTTTGCCTACTTCTCCACCGTCTGTTCTTTTGGCGGTTGTGCGGGCAGGAACGGGGCGGGATCGGTGGGGGCGCCGTAGATGCGGACTTCGTAGTGGAGATGGTAGCCGTCTGCTTTGCCGCTGCGGCCGACTTTGCCGATGCGCTCGCCCTGCCTGACGGATTTGCCCTTCTTGACGATGCATTTTCGGAGGTGGGCGTAGCAGGTTTCGATGCCGTCGCCGTGGGAGAGCTTGATGGTCCTTCCGTACGAGCCGGCGCGGCCGCTGAAGGAGACGTAGCCGTCGGCGGCTGCGAGCACCGGCGCGCCTTTTTTCGCGGCGATATCGACGCCGTTGTGGTGTCTCATGTCCGCGCCTTGGCCTCTCAGGCCGAATTTCGAGGAGATGGCCCCGGCCTCATCCTGCACGGGCCATATCGACGGGACGGGTGCCGGTGTTTGGCGGCGGCGGTCGCCTCGCCCCGTGGCACAGCTTGTGCAAACGAGAAGCAACACGGTCATCAGGAGCGTGGCGGACTTGCGTTTCATAGGCTCTCCCCCGACTTGATCGGACCGATCGGACCGATCGTGATCAGATTGCGCCCCAATGGCGCAGGATTTCGTACTGGACGATGCCGTAGGCCGTCGCCACATTGATGCTGTTCTTGAATCCGCACATCGGGATGCAGACGGTGGCATCACACCGGGCGAGGGTTTTCTCGTTGATGCCGGTCACTTCGTTTCCAAAAACGATGGCGACCGGTTTAGGCCAGTCGAACCGGGTGTAGGCGATTGCGCCTTCCACGACTTCAATGGCAACCACAGGTATATTTTGCGCGCGCAACCACTCGAGTGCGTCAGCGGTCCTCTCATAGTAGGTCCACGGGACGTACTCGAACGCACCCAGCGAGGTCTTTTCGATTTTCCTGTGGGGCGGATGGGCCGACATGCCGCACAGGTGGATCCGCTCGATTGCGCCGGCATCGGCGGTGCGGAATACCGACCCGACGTTGTAGGCGCTGCGGAAATTGTCGATCACGGCGTGCAGCGGGTTTCGCTTGATTTGGGGCAGGCCTTGCCTCGATACTTGCGCGTAGTGCGGCTCGATCTTGCCCATGGCCGTTCCTTATTTGGCCGCCACCGCCTTTTCCGGTTCCGCGTCAGGCGCGGGCGCGGCGGCCGGCTCAGGTCCCGGCGGAGCGACGTCGGCGACGCGCTGCGGCTCGCGGGGCCGCACTTCTTTGTCGGAGATGTCGTACAGGCGCATGAACCCATCCACGGTAGCGGGCGTCATGGTCATCGGTGTGGTTTTCCACGGCACGAGCGTCGGGTCGTTTTCGCGGGCGCGGTGCCGGTGGCCGAACATGAGGTGGTCGAGCGGGTTGTCCACGAACAGGATCAACTGGGAGCGCAAGCTTTGTGTCGGCTCATACCGGTGGGTGACGCCGATGGCCCACCGGCAAGGTTTTATTTCCTGGCGGAGCACTTCGAGATCGGCGTTTTGCGCGCCGAGGTCGTCGGCCGTAACGTAATCCTTGGTGTCGAACACGAGGTAACCGTCCTTGCCAAACAGGAATCCGTAAGTTAGCGGCCCGAAAACCTGCTCATAAGTCAAGCCGTCGCGGTCATGGTTGCCGGGGCAAACGAGCGTCGGCAATTTGCACTCGTCCATGACGGCCATGAACTCGTGGAATTGATCCATCTGGCCGCTTTCAGTCAGATCGCCCGAGATCACCACGAACGCGGCCTCGGATTGGTTTGCGGCGGTTATCGCATCGCGAAAGATGTCGGCGGCGGGGCGCGGATGGCGGTCTGAGCCCACGTGCGTGTCCGTCAAGTGGGCCACGACGTAATAATCGGGGAACTCGTTGCGGACGTACACGGCGCGGTCGTTGCGGTCCGCCGAATCGGCGGCTGTCGCTACGACAGCGTATGTTCCCGGCGCGGCGTCAGAAGGCACGGAGCACCGGGCCCTGGCCAGCCCGCCCGGCAGGTCGGCCCACTGGATCTCGAGCGGCGGCCCGTCCTGTCCAGCGACAAGCCGCAGTTCGGCGCGCTGCTTGACGACCACGTCGAATTGGCCGCCCGGCGCGACCATCGCCGGAATCCCGTTGTTGGGCGTGCGGATCAGGCCGAGCGTGCCATCGGCCTGGCGGCTGGCGGCGGAAACGCAGGCGAGACACGCGACGGCGACGAACAGGCCGATTCTGCGGCTCATTTTTCTGCTCCCGCGGGCCGCCAGGCGGGGGCGAAGTTGAGAATCCCGTTGTCGGTAATCTGCTGGACGTTCTCGCCGTTTGGTTCGGAGATGAACAACTCGGGATTGCCGGTTCTATCCGACACAAAAGCGATTCTGCGGCCGTCGGGCGCCCAGGCCGGAGACCAGTTGTCGGCTCCGGGGCTGACGGCGACCGGCGAGACGCGCGCTGTTCCAACGTAGGCCCGGTATATGCCCCGCCGCCCGCTACGGAACGATTCAAAGGCCACCCATTCGGCGTCAGGCGACCAGACCGGGTTCCAGTCGGAGGCGCGGTCGTTGGAGACGTCAAAGGATCCTTTTTTGCTGAGGACAAAGATCTCCCTGTCGCCGCCGTCGGTTGATTCCCAGGCGATGCTCGCCCCGTCGTGGCTGGGTTCTGCCGCCCACTCGGTATAGTTGCCCGGTGACGGGAGCACCCACTCGGGCAGGGGCGCGCAATTCTCCGACGTGACGACGAACAGGTCGGGGAGCGGCTTGTCGCCGGATTCGCGCAGGCCAATGGCCAGCAGGACGCCGCCGTCTTGCAGCCATTCGAGCCCCTGGGCGTTTCCGGCATCCCATTGGACGTCCTGGCCGGGCCGCAACGCGTATAGCAGCCGCATCCCGGGCATCCAGACGGGCCGCATCATGGGGGCCTCCCCGTTCTTGGGCCAAGTCTGCTCGATGCCGGAGGCGAGGTCGTATACCGTGATGCGGGTGTCAAAGCCGTCCTCGCCGCACGAGGTGTAAGCCAGCATTTTGCCGTCAGGCGACCAGCGCGGGTCGCGGTTCCACCCGTTCGAGTGGGCGATGCGCCGAAGGTTCGAGCCGTCGGGCCGCACGATACAGATGCCCATGCCCTGCTTGGTGCGGGTGTCGAACGCCAGCATGGCCCCGTCCGGCGACCAGGCCGGCCGCCCATCGGTTGCGCCGGGCCCGGCCTCGGTGACGGCGCCCGAATCGAGATCCAGCACGCACACGCGCTGGTCTTGCTGCTCGACGCCCCGCACGAACGCGATTTGATCGGCTTTCCCGGAGGGGGCAAGCAGCAGGCTGAGGAGAAAAACTGCGCAACGCTTCATAGCAGGAGTATTTTGCACATTCGGGGCATGCGCGACAAGTTGGGGAAGCTGGTTAAGTCAGCGTCCTTCAGTGAAGCGCGCGGTGGGGTCGCGCTCCCGCGCGACTGCTTGAGACGGTGGCGGTCATGTACCTTGATTTGCCTGAAAAGCACGGTCGCGCGGGAGCGCGACCCCACCGTGCAGGGGCGACGTAAGCCTTAGCACTGCATGAAGGTGTCCTGGGGGTCGTAGGCGGGGCTGGCCACGATCAGCGATTCGAGTTCGCCTTCGGCATGGTGGACCGCCCCCGGCTGAATCCAAACGCAATCGCCGTCGCGCACCGGGACGTCCTCGCCGTCGATGACGAGTTTGCCGGTTCCGGCCAGCACATAATAAAACTCGTGGGTGTTTTCATGCCAGTGCGCGGAGGCATCGTGAATCTTCAGCCGCGTGATGCTCGATGGCGCGCCGTCGTCTTTTCGGATCAGCCGCTGGCGGAATCCGCAGGTGCTCCTTTCGGTTTCGACGCTCCCGGCCGATTGCTTGAAGTATCTGGGCATCTGTGACTCCCTGTTAAACGGCGCCGCGCCGGCGGGTGCCGGCGCGCCTCTTGTCTTGTCGCCTGGTAACGTGGCGGAGCGCCTACGTAACGCGGAGCGCCTCGTTGATTACGGCCTGAATGTCGATGGAATTGATTTTGCCGTCGCGGTTCACGTCTGCGTCGACTTCGTTTTTGGTTGCCAGCAGGACCGCGTTGATTACGAGTTGCACGTCGACGGCGTCAACCACGCCGTCCCGGTTGACGTCGGCCTTGGAGATGTCCGTGCCGGATGCAACGTACACAAAGGCGTCGGGCATGGAAGACGTGCCCGACGTGGTGGTGACGACGACGGTCTCGGCGACGGGCGTGCCTCCAACGACCGGGCTTGGCAGATGCGCCGGCGCAACCACGTCGAGCCGGTTGTCACTGATGCTGTGGACGGACGTGCACTGGACGCCGCCAATCTTGACGCACGTCGCATGGCTGAGCTTTCGGCCCAATATGGCCACTTCGGCGCCGCCGGAACTGAAGTCCGAAGCCATGGGCACATTCGGGAGCGGCAACTGTTCGGGGAGTATTTCGCCGGGCGGCAGGTGTTCGACGAGGACGACGTCGAGAATCTCGGGGAGCGCCAGAATCGTCACCACGGGCGAGCTGGCATACATGCCCTGCTGACCGTAGGCCGCTACCGGTAACACCTTGAAGAACCACTGATCGTTGGGTTTCGTGTAATTGGGCGGAACCACGAGCAGATTGTTCAGAGCGCTTATCAGCCGTTGATTCTGGAACCACAGGATTTGCGTGGCGCCCTCTTCGTAGTACTCGGGCAAGATGTATTGGAGCGGATGGGCGTACGTATACATGGCAATCAGTTCGGTTTCGTCGCTGACGGTTCGGCTGCGGGTGGGATCCTCGACGGGGTTGTTGGTGCGTATGCCGACATCGGTGGCCGAAGGTAGAGGCTCTTCGATGTTCACCCACACCCGGATATCCTGGTATGCCATTTGGTCAGCCAGCCAGGCGTACACGCGCACCAGGTGCTCGCCGTAATCTTCGAGGGTCGTCTCCCAGCGGAAATGGCCCGTGCCGTTGCCTTCATCAAAAAACGTTGGAAATCCCGGCCGGTTCCATTCGGCCCACAGCGACGGATAGCCAAGCGAGGCCGGGCCCGTCGCGCGCACGGAGAATTCGGCCACGCCGCCCGCCTCGACCTCGGGCGGCATCACGGGCTCGATCGAAAGGGCCGTGGGCGTGCTCGGGATGCTCGAGAAATCAGTCATGAACGACACCGGGCGCAGGTTCTCGAACAACTGCGCGGGGTTTACGGGCGTGCCCCGGCCATCCGAGAGGCCGATAATCCCGTAAGACGCGCTTACGGCGCCGTAGGTAACGCGGATGTGGCCGCTGTAAAACAGTTCGACTTGAACGGAGTTGGGGCTGCTCGACGGCGGGTAAATGTAGTTGTACCACTGGGGCATGTCCTCGAACGTGCACACAATGCGGTCATCCAGGGCTTTGGCCCAGATCAGGCCGCCGATCTTCGGGGCGAGGTCGGCAAACAGGAAGGAAATCCTCGGGATGGCAAAATGGGTCGAATAGGACGGGAAGTTCTTGTTATCCCAGTCGTATACGTACTCGAAAGAAACATATCCATTGGCCGCCAGATAGATCTGCGTATATTCCCGCTGGAAGAACGGGAACGGCTTGTCCAGGCCCACCCAAACCCCGCCGTCTTCCCTCAAATTGATTTCCCAGGCGGCATCATCGGTTTGTCCGCGCTGCACGGGAAATTCGTAGAGGTTTCTCCTGACAGTCACGGTGTAATTGCTGTAATCGCCGGTGCCGCTCCCGGCGCCCAGCGAAGCCGACGGCGGGCCGGTCGGGGAGAAGAGGATCTGCGAGAAATTCAGATCGAACGGGTTGAGCGTATAACCGGGATACTCGAAATTGAGAAACTCTTCGGTGAGAAAATCGGGCAGTTGGCCGCCGGCCGTTGCGCTCGCATACACGGCAGACGGGAAACCTTCGGTGACGTCGGCGAACAGCGAGTAGTAGTAGGTCACGCCGAGCGTGATTCCGGTGTCGTCGAGGAATTTCTCGCCGCGGCCCCGGTAAATCTCGTACCCTTCGCCGGGGACCCGCGCGTAGGTGCCGATGGAACGCACCAGAATGACCTGGCGCAACGACGGCGTGTTGGGAAGGTCCCAGTACAGGGCGATGACGGGCCTGTTGCGCGTTGTGAAGGCAGGCATGGCCCGGAACAGGCGGAGGTCTTCATCGAGCCATGTGGGGGCGATTTCGACCGCGCGCGCCGCCGAACGTACATTGATCCGCTCGTCAAACGTCATCAACAAGTTCACTGTGGCCTGGCCGAGCGCCATGTACAAGTCAGCGAAGTCCGAAGCTTCGTTGAGCAAGTTGGCCTGGCATTCGTAGAAAAGCTTGGCGGTTTTTTCGATGCCGATTCCGGTGACGCTCTGACCGTTGAAGTTGTCGCCGTCGGTAAGGAGGTAACAGAGTTTGTTGATGACGCCGCAATTTGTATGGACGCCGCCGCCGTCGGCCGAGCCGTAATAGTAATAGGGGCTGCCGACCCGGTCGGGATCGCCGAACTGTGTGGGATCCTTCATGTTGCGGATGGCGCCGATAGGCAGATCTTCTGCCATCAGCCACCGGACCTCTAAGGAATCATTTCCGCGGCCGTTGGTGAGATCCACAAATTCGCCCCAGATGTCCGAGAAGGATTCGTTGATGGCGCCGGACTGGTAAGCATAGATGAGTTTTGAGGTATAGTCGGTGACGCCGTGTGTCAGCTCGTGAGCGGTCACGTCATCGACGGCAAAACCTTCACCAAAGTACATGGAGGCTTGCATCATGCCATACGTGTACTCCCAGCCTTCTGGCAACGCCCCGAGGTAAAAGGCGTTATACATTGGACAAGAGCCCGGCTCGCAATAGCGCACGGTGGCGCGTAACGTCAGACCCAATCCGTCCAGGCTGTCCCGGTTGTGGTTTATTGAGTAGAAGTCGTACGTATCGCCGAGGTAGTCATAGGCGAAATCGGCATCGGCAATGCCGCAGGGCGGATCGCCTTCTTCGCGCACTAACGTGTTGGGCGGCGGGAAAATGCTGTTGGCGTCGTAGATTTCCCGGTTTTTCAATTCATGCGCGAGCGGGTAGCTGAACGCCACGGCCCCATTCTTGACATTCACCAGGACGCGTTCCGCAATAAGGGGGTTGGCGGCGGAGAAAACGCCCACGTCCACCACCACGCAAAGGTCGCCCGGAGATCCAACCACCGCCGGATCAAAGACCATGCGGCTACCGTTGCTATATGCGGTCAGATCGTCAGACTCCACGTTATGAAGCCCGGCCGCATAAAGTACGGCGTGCCCCTTGGCCTGATCGGTTGAAATGGCCGGTGAAAGCGGGATCTCGCCCGAGTCGAGCTTGCCGGGGTCGCGCATGATGTCGCTCGAGACGCAGGCCACGCCGCTTTCGTCATCCAACTGCACGAGGATCTGCGCGCCGAATACGGTGAAGTTGCTGTACGTCTGCTGAAGGCGCACGTAGTTGCGGCCGTCCGAAGAGGTCACGCGACTCGTTGCGAACGCCTGCTTAACGCTCCCTTTTCCAAATGCGGCGGAATGAAGCGCCACGAAATCTTTGGCGATGGCGTCGGGGGTGGCGGGCGCCTTGGTAACAGAAGCTTCTGTCACGAAACGGCCGCCGGGAGGTGCTCCAATGAACCGCACATACCCCTCCGGGGTCCGGAGCAGTCGCGCCTCTTCGGTCGCCACGGGGGCTTGCAGCGTTTTGAGCAACTCTTCCAAGGCGGTGTCGGGGTTGGCCGTTTGAGCAAAGGCCGGAGCGGTAAGCCACAAGCACATCCATACGACCGCGGCTACCAGGTAAGAACGCATTCCTTGTCTCCCTGCAAAACCGATCTACTTCCGCCGGCAATCCGCGCGCGTTCCAGCAAGGCCATCCTGCGCGCCGGTTGTCCCCAAAGGCTCCGTCCAAACGCCGTAAAAAAACACGGTACGCCGTAAGAAACCACGGTACGCCGCTAAACCACGACGCAAAAACCACCCAGCAAACACGAAACCTCGCCTCTCTGCTTGACGCGCACCCGCGGCAAGTCAGGCGGCTGGCCGGTTTCAGACAAGGCGTCCATTAATCTTTCTACACCAACCACATAAGTTAAGTCAAGGGGAAAACCTTCGACGCAACCTGACTAATCTAGAAAAAATCAGAATAGTACTGTTCGGTCTGCGCATTTGATGGAAAAAAGGCCTTTGCAGGCATACAGAGGGACCTGTGGGAAGGTCGTCGCCTTGTGCGGGGCAGAAACACGTCTGCCGCGCGCTCTCGATCGGTCTTGCCAGGCATTGGCTGACTCGCTCAAGGATTTTGTCGTCTCGCCGATAGATTTCGGTAAGGAAACCATGGAGGGTTTCCACCCGAGACAACCCGCCAGGGATGGCACTTATGCAAATCGAAGCGGTCAGAAGTATACAGGTAGAGAATTGGGGCAATACAGGTCCGGCTCGTATTGCCCCAATGCCTGATCACAGTGGTTCTGGCGAAGCGTTGGGCGTGCAAGCGAGTCCGGCAATAAGGCTGCCCCGCCTCAGGGCGTTTGCCCTTCCCGAAGTCGATGCGCCCGATGTGGACGTGCAAGAGTTTCTGTCGATGACGGCGGTGCTGCTCAAGCAGATGGATCAGATTCAACTGTGGCAGGAACCGCTGGCCGAACCCGAGTCTGTGGATGTATTGGCTTGACGTTTTTGAAGTTCGTCTTTCCTTGACTCTGCCGCGCCCCCCTTAATAAGATCCAATCTTGGAAGTATTGCAAGTCCCGCTAACCACTCTCGGAGTAACCATGCTCGAAATCAAGGGTTTCAGGGGTTTCCGTTTCGATCTGGAAAGCGTCGGCTCGCTCGACTCGGTGATTACGCCGCCATACGACGTGATTTCGCCCGAGCAGCGCGAGACCCTCGCCGGCCGCAGCCCGTTCAGCATGGTTCACTTGATCCTCCCGCAGGCCGAATCGGCCTCGCCGTCGGGGCTGAACCGGTACCAAGTGGCCGCCCGACGCCTGGATGCATGGATCGCGAGGGGAGTTCTTCGTCAGGACCCCCAAGAGTCACTATACTTGTTGCGTCAAACGTTTCGCGACGACCAGGGCGCCGAACACATCCGGCGGGGCTTCTTGGGCGTGGCGCGGATACCGGAACCCGGGGAAAGGATCATCCTGGGACACGAACGCACCTTCGAAAGGACCGTCGACGACCGGCTGCGCCTGACGGAAGCGACCCGGGCAAACCTCGGGCCGGTGTTTGCCCTGTACGCGGACCCCGAACAGCGCATGGCGCAAGTCCTCAACCAAATGAACCACATGCCGCCGGATATGACCGCGCATACGATGGATGACGTGAAACAGGAGGTCTGGCAGGTGGACGAGGACCTGTCCGTCACGGAGTTTTTCCGAAACAAGCGCCTTTACATCGCCGACGGCCACCACAGGTACCGCACGGCGTGCTCGTACCGCGACCAGATGCGCGGGTACCAGTGCCCCGGGGGGCCGCGCCCTTACGACTACGTGCTGATGGGTTTTGTGTCGCTCAACGACCCCGGCCTGATTATTTATCCCACGCACCGCCTGCTGCCGATGCCCGAAAGGTTTGCGCCGGGCGCGTTTCTTGAATCGCTGGGACAATGGTTTGATATCGAGCCGGTCGAGAGCGCACTCGATCACCGTGTCGAGCAGGCGACAGGGTGTGCAATCGGCGTGGCCTTTTACGGCGGCGGACAATTCCTGCTGCGGCTGCGCGAACAGTGCCGGTTGGACCTGGTGGGCAGCGTTCGCAGCCCAGCATGGCGTGCCCTGGACGTGGCGGTCTTGCACGCGGGCATCGTCGAGCGGACAATCGGCCCGGGCGACGAACTGACCTTCACCTACGAGCGAGATGCGCGCGTGGCGCTCACGCGGGTGCATGAGGGCAAATTCGGCATGGCCTTCATCATGAAAGCCGCGACTGCGGATCAAATCCAGGCTTGCGCAGAAGCCGGAGAAAGCATGCCCCACAAATCAACGTATTTCTTCCCCAAACTCCCCACAGGCGCCGCCATTCACAGGCTGATTTGACGGAAAATATAGGACGAACAGCACGAATAGGACCTGGACGACCTCAAAGAGAGACCGTGACAGCAAAAGGGTGCATGTCACTTTAGTGGGTTTTGGTTTTGGCGCTGTTCCCAGAATCGGGCCTTGACAGCGTTGGTGCGTGCCTGTATGGTGGTAAAGAACTTGCCCGTGACGGTCGCGGGCAGGTTCATTTAGGAAATCTTCGGCTAATCCTGCCGTAGGCCGCCTATCGGCGCAACTCCGTGGGGAATACTGGGGCCGTTCTGTATGGGCGGCGATCGTTCTGCGGTCTTGTCAATGCGGACGATTGTCGAGCCAACCTGAGGAGGCGCATATCATGAAAAGACGGATTCTGGGAGTGGAACTTGCTGCGTTGCTGGTGGTCGTGCTTTGTGTCGGCTGTCCAGACGGACAGAAGGGCGGTAGTAAGGCAGGCAACCTGACCCCGGAATCGTCCGGGCCAGGTGCGATGGTCAGCCCGGAGGACGTCCACGGGTGGTGCGTGCCGGACGTCGAAGGCCAGTTCGGCGCACTCAAACACCACGGCGAGTGGCTGGGCTTCCACAAGGCAAGCGGCCAGGGCGCATACTGCGATGCGATCCCGCCCACAGAGATATATGATAACCATAATCAGGGCATCGTACGGCGGCCCGGCGCGGGAATCCCTTATCTGGTGATGACACGAAGCGCCGAACCGCCGAGCAGTTCTACCGTTTTGGTGGTCCAGATGGGGTCCCGGGGAATCTCGGGCGAACGGTTGCGCTCGAATCGCCTGCGGAGCGGCTCGCAAACCAACTACGTGGCGCCCCCCACAGAGGACCAGGTTGTCTACCATTTCGCCGTGCCGAAGCCGGCCACATCGGGCGACTACTCAAAAGTATACAAACATCCCGGGAGCATGCAGATTGTCGACGACATCGTGCCTATCCCTCTCGAGAAACCCCGGGATTCCAACGACCCCGAGGCCAAGGTCATCTTCATGGACCTGGCGCCGTTGCCGGAAGAGCCTACCTTTCTTCCGTATTCTCTGGACCTTGACGGAGAAGAGGGGCGGCCCAAACACAACGCCGGCATCCTCGGGATGGTCAAGCTGCCCAAGCCGGACGGACGCTACATGATGGCGTTTACTTGGGGACACAACGAGATCCTCGAATTCTGGGTGTCCAACGTCACCGACCTGCGAAAGTTGGGCTTTCCTCTTCCGGAAGAAGAGGGAGGCGGCACCGGAAAATTCGAACTCTATTATTCGTGGGACCATTCGGAGGTGAATGGCTACTGGCCGGTAAAGACGGACCCGCCCCCGGACGGTTTGCCCCCCTACATTGGATGCTTCCAGGGCCTCAGTTTCATTTGGGACGAGGACGGTCGTCTCTATCTGGTAGGGTTCCGCAATACCGATTGCACGACGCCCACCCCCGTCGCCACGGGGCACGAAGAGACCCGCCTCTATCAGGTAGGTTTGGCATTTGACAGTGCGACAGGGCTACTGAACCCGAACGAGCCGGTCGTCCTTACGGAGAAGGCCAGCAAGAGGATGTGGACCCAGGTTTTGGGCATGAATATCGATGACAGCAAGCAGGCGAATTTCGCGGCCGGCACGAGTCTCTACGTCAGCCCGACGGGAGAGATGATTGCCTATGCCAGCGAACACTGGGCCACCGGCCCGGACGACACGGTCAAGATGGCCGAATTCCGGCATCAGGATGTGTTCCGTCCGTTCAGCCCGGCCTACGGACCACAGGTGGACGTTGGCGGCGAGGAGGGGAAGTACGAGGTGAACGAGGGCGATTCGATCGTCTTAGACAGCAGCGCGACCGCCCTGCCCTTGGCCGAGGCATGGGTCGAACTCTACGAGGACACCAATTATGAAGCCGACAGCGTCATGTTCGACGTGGTGGACTGGGCCCTGAAGGATTGGGCGAATTTCACACGGATTGAGGACAGATGGTATACGAGCGGCTTCAACGACCAGGCCTCTTCATTGCGGTGGTTTGCCCCGCCGGGGGGCACGTTTACCGTCTGCAGTGACTCCAACTACAACGGGAGCACGAAACTCACCCTGTCTGGAACAGGGAGTCCCCAGTATGATGCGAACCTTCACCCTGATGATATGGGAGACAAATTCAGCTCGTTGAAGTTCGAGGGAACTCATCAGGGCGCCGTTCTCGAATGGTATTGGACGATTCGTACCAACCCGCAACTCGGTGAACTCGCTGAGTCGACGGGCCCAATAGTCCAGTACAATGCGGTCGAGGGCACTTACGCGGACGGCGAGCCCAGCGCGGAACTCGTCGAGTGCGCCGCCTTGAGCAATCTGATCTGGCCCAACGGCGCCAACGCCTGGAACGCGGCCACGGCACACATCATCGTCTATAACTTGCCGCCGGAAGTGCAGATTGACCAGATCGATGACCAGACCGGCGGTATTGTCGACGAGAACGTGCCCGTCCTGCTCGAAATGGTGGAATATGCCCTGCACGGCAGCTTCACCGACCCGGGCATTGAAGATACGCATACGGCCGACGTTGCCTGGGGTGACGGCGCGACCAACTCCTCGGTCGAGAACATCTTCGACTTGACCGATTCCCTCTCCGGCATCACGGGGACGGTACGCGTGCCGCATGCCTATGTGACGATGGGCACCTACACAATTACACTCACGGTAACGGACGACGACGGAGACGCCGGGCAGGCGACCCGGGAGGTCCGGGTGGCGGATGCCGCCGAAGCGACGCAACTCTGTGTGGACCGGCTTCGCGAAATCCTGGCCGATCCAAGCCTCGGCCCCGATGCGGCGGCGGCTGTTGCCATGGCGCTTGCCATGCTCGAAGGCAACGAGGGCGGCAAGGACAGTAACGGCGTTCTGGATCTCCTCGAGAAAGGCAACCTGAACGCCGCAGTCCAGAAGGTCGAACAGGGCCAAATCTGGCTCGTGGCCGGCGAAGAGGCCGACCCCTCGCTTACGGATGACCTGATGCCCGTTCAGACACTCATGGCCCAGGTTGCGAAATCCCTCGCACTGAAGTCCATCCTGGCAGCCGAATCGGCAGCGCGTTCCAACCAGGACTGGAACAAGATCGCGCAAGCCTACGACCTTGTAGCCGCGGGCGACGCCTGGCAGGTAGCAGGCGACTACGTCGGTGCCGCGGCAAGCTACCAGCGGGCAGTTCAGAGGGTCCAGGGGATGTTCTAGGCAGACTTCCAGACTCTTTACCAAGCGCGGGCGCCACGGTCCAACGTTGGACGGCGGCACCCGCACTTTTTCAAGACGCTCCTTCTTCTAACCGCCACTGCTCTCGCTCACTCCGGCCGCGACGGCGTTCGCGCCGGACAGGGGACGAGGCGTGGATTTGGGTTTGCGGCGTTGAAAACAAGATCCGCAAGGATCGTGACCGGAACGCCTTCGGCGGGGACTTGATGAGGCTTTTCTATCGGACTTTCGCCCGAAGTGGCCTGAGGTACAGTCCCCCTGGGATAAAGACCGTTATAGGTCCTGTGGGTCCTGTTCTTTCTGCAATCCCGCGTGATATTCCTGGAGGGACTGGACATTGAGGGGGTGTTCGCGCATGGCGCGGATGCCCTGAACGGCGGCCCTTGCCGCGGCGACGGTCGTCATGATGGGCAGGCCGCGCTCGATCGCGGTGCGGCGGATGGCGCGTTCGTCGGCCTTGGCATCGATGCCCAACGGCGTGTTGATGATCCAGTCGACTTCACTGTTGATCATCCGGTCGACGACGTTGGGCCGGCCCTCGCCTATTTTGTGGAGAGATTCCACGGCAATTCCATGCGAGCGGAGTGCTTCGGCGGTGCCTTTGGTAGCCAGTAGTTTGAAACCCAGCGCAACGAGGTCTTTTCCCAACTGTTCGGCGTGGGGTTTGTCCCGGTCGTTGAGGCTGAGGAACACGGTTCCCTCGATCGGGACGCGGTTGCCCGCGGCGATCTGGCTTTTGGCAAACGCGAGGCCCATGTTCTTGTCGATGCCCATGACCTCGCCGGTGCTGCGCATCTCCGGGCCGAGCAGGATGTCGACGCCGGGGAACTTGATGAACGGCAGCACAACTTCTTTGGCCGAGACGTAATCGGGCTTGGGATCCTCGGTGACACCCAGTTCGCGCAACGTCTTGCCGGCCATGACGCGGGCCGCGATTTTGGCCAGCGGCAGGCCCGTGGCTTTGCTGACGAACGGCACGGTGCGCGACGCGCGCGGGTTGACCTCGAGCAGGTAGATGTCGTGGTCCTGGATGGCGTACTGGATGTTCATCAGGCCGACCACGTTGAGTTCGCGCGCCAGCGCCCGCGTCTGTTCCTTGATCCCCTCGACCAGCGACTCGTCGAGGTCGTACGGTGGCAGGATGCACGCGCTGTCGCCGCTGTGTATGCCGGCCTCTTCGATGTGCTGCATCACGCCCGCCACGATCACGTCGCGGCCGTCGCAGAGCGCGTCGACGTCCATTTCGATGGCGGCCTCGAGGAACCGGTCGATGAGGATGGGCCGCTCGGGCGAGGCGTCGACCGCCATGGCCATGTACCGGTCGAGCGATTCCTCGTCGTAGACGATTTCCATGGCCCTGCCGCCCAGCACAAACGACGGACGCACCACCACCGGATAGCCAATCCGGGCCGCTACGGCGCGCGCTTCCTCAACCGACGTCGCCGTGTCGTTTTCCGGCTGGAGGAGGCCGAGCTTCTGCACCAGTTCGCGAAACCGTTTGCGGTCTTCGGCCCGGTCGATGCTGTCCGGCGACGTGCCGATGATGGGTGCGCCGGCTTTTTCGAGCGCCTTGGCGAGGTTGAGCGGCGTCTGGCCGCCGAACTGTACGATGACGCCCTTGGGTTTCTCGCGCTCGATGATGTTCATCACGTCTTCAAACGTGACGGGCTCGAAATACAGCCGGTCCGCCGTGTCGTAATCGGTCGAGACCGTCTCGGGGTTGCTGTTGACCATGATGGTTTCGTACCCGTCTTCGGACAGAGCGAACACGGCGTGCACGCAACAATAGTCGAACTCGATGCCTTGCCCGATTCGGTTTGGCCCGCCGCCCAAGATCATGATTTTCTCGCGATTCGCGGGCCGCACCTCATCTTCGTCGCCGTACGTCGAGTAATAATAGGGCGTGTAAGCCTCGAACTCGGCCGCGCACGTGTCCACGAGCCGGTACGTCGGGATCACGCCGTGTTTTTTCCGCAACGCACGGACCTCGAGCGGGTCCATCTTCCACATCCGCCCGAGCTGGATGTCCGAGAAGCCGTACTGTTTGGCTTTTCTCAATACGTCCCTATCGTCGGGGTTGGCCTTACCCAGCACGCGCTCTTCCAACACAAGGTCGCGGATGTTGTCGAGAAACCACGGGTCGATGGCGGTCGACTCGTGCACTTCCTCGACGGTCGCCCCCGCCCGAAACGCCTGCGCCACCTGCAAGACTCTCTCGGGCCGCGGCACGCGCATCGCACGAAGCAGCGCCTCTTTTTCCTCGGGGCTGAACGGGTCGGATGTGAGCGGTTTATCTTTGCCGTCGGCGCCAAGCCCGTGACGCGAAATCTCGAGGCCGCGGATCGCCTTCTGCAGCGACTCTTTGAATGTCCGGCCGATGCTCATCGTCTCGCCGACGCTTTTCATCTGCACGGTGAGGTTCGAGTCGGAGCCGCGGAACTTCTCGAACGCCCAGCGGGGCACTTTCGTCACGCAGTAATCGATGGTCGGCTCGAACGACGCCGGCGTCTCGCGCGTGATGTCGTTGGGGATTTCATCCAGGCTGTAGCCGACCGCCAGTTTCGCGGCAATTTTGGCGATCGGGAAGCCGGTGGCTTTCGAGGCCAGCGCCGAGCTTCTCGACACGCGCGGGTTCATCTCGATGACGGTCATCCGGCCGGTTTGCGGATGTACGGCGAATTGGATGTTGGACCCGCCGGTGTCGACGCCGATTTCGCGAATAATGGCGATGGCGGCGTCGCGCATGACTTGGTATTCCTTGTCGGTCAGCGTCTGTGCGGGCGCGACGGTGATGCTGTCGCCGGTGTGGACGCCCATGGGATCGAAATTCTCGATCGAGCAAATAATGACGACGTTGTCGTGCATGTCGCGCATCACTTCGAGTTCGTACTCTTTCCAGCCGATGACCGATTCTTCGATCAGCACCTCGCTGACGGGGCTGGCGGAAAGCCCGTGTTCCACCACCCGATCGTACTCGTCGCGGTTGAACGACACGCCCGCGCCGGTGCCGCCCAGCGTGAATGCGGGCCGGATGATGGCGCTGTAGTTAAGTTCCGCGCCGAACGCCCGGGCTTCTTCGACCGTGTGGACCACCAGGCTGCGCGGCACATCGAGCCCGATCCGCAGCATCGCGTCTTTGAACTGGCCGCGGTCTTCGGCCTTCTTAATGGCGGGCAATTTTGCGCCGATCAACTCGCAGCCGTACTTTTCCAGGACGCCGGCTTCGGCCAGTTCGACCGCCAGGTTGAGGCCGGTCTGGCCGCCGACCGTCGGGAGCAGCGCGTCGGGCCGCTCGCGGTCGATCACGCACTCGAGCACCTCGACGGTCAGCGGCTCGATATAGGTCCGGTCGGCCGTTTCAGGGTCGGTCATGATGGTGGCGGGATTGCTGTTGATGAGGACGACTTCGTAGCCTTCTTCGCGAAGGGCCTTGCAGGCTTGCGTGCCGGAATAATCAAACTCGCACGCCTGGCCGATCACGATCGGCCCCGAGCCTATCAGCATGATTTTCCGGATATCGGTCCGCTTGGGCATGATGCTGAATGTCCCTAACTCGAGACCCGCCCTTGACCAGCCGCCAGGCGGGACGAAATCTTAGCCCGCTTCAGCGGGCTTACGACCGTCTTCGGTCGGCCTTTGCACACCCTCTGTTAAGGCTACCAAGTATAGGCATTTTTTGGGGCCATCGCCAATCTCCACCACCGGTCCTACCACCATGCAGCACGGATGCCCGTGCGTGTAAGTAGCGTGGGCTGCCCATACTGAAGATTCCCCTTCGACAAGCATGCGGCGCACGAGATCTGCTCATTGTTAATAGGTCAATATGTAAGTATTCTTATATATACTACGCCTCGACAAACGAGGCGGGAAAATGGATACGAAAGTAAATGTCGTCGTCGAGCGTGTAGCGAGGCATGTGAACATGGGACCTCAGAAACGAAATGAATGCGTGCTCCGGCATGTGATACGGCTGGTGGGCGCGCCCGGAGCCGGGACGGGGCAAGCCGCCGGCAGCAAGGACGCTTCGTGGGCGGAGTCCCAATCGTGGTACGACCTTATCGACAACACAACGGTAAGCGTGCGCATGTTGAGAGAGTTGCGTGCCCACGTCGTACGGGAGGGCTTCGACCCGTCGGTGGAGGTGGCGGTCTTTCACGACATCACCGAGTTGGATTTTACACGGCACGCATCCAAACAAAAGCGCATGGAAATCGGCGACCCCGAGCTAGCGCCGTCGATACAACTGTTCGCCCTTATCCTACGCGCCGGCGGCTGGCTCGGCCCTCGTACCGACCCCATGGGTCCCACCGTGCTCATGCGCGGTATGCTCCAGGTCATGACCATGTTCTCGATGGTCAACCAGTTTTCTGACCTCATTGGCTCCTTGGCGAAGATCTACCGTGGCGGCAGCAAAAATGCCTATACTTGGTAGGTCTGAAGACGGGTGCAAAGAGGAGCCCGCTGAAGCAGGGTAAGAGATATTGTGTAAGGGTACGCTCGGACGATGTCAAGTTTCCGCTGCTCGTGTCTGCCTGCCCTTTTTCACCTTTCAAACTGGGGACCAATTGACGTAAGATACCGGCATGGATCAAGCGAAAGTAAAGTTGTTGTTGGAAGCGGTAGCGGCGGGCCGGGTGTCGCCGGATGAGGCGGTTGCGCGGTTGCGGACGCTTCCGTTTGAGGATCTGGGGTTTGCCAAGGTGGACCACCACCGGAGCCTTCGGCGTGGGTTTCCGGAGACGATTTTCTGCTCGGGGAAGACGCCGGAGCAGGTGGCGCAGATCGTGGGGCGGATGTGCGAGCATGGGAGCAATGTGCTGGGCACAAGGTGCAACCCTGAGACGGCGTCGGCGGTCAAGGCGGTGTGCCCGTCGGTCGTATATCACGAGACGGCGCGGGCCATCACGGTATCGGTGACGCCGGTCGAGCCGATGAAAGGCTATATCGCGGTGGTTTGCGCGGGGACGAGCGACATCCCCGTGGCGGAAGAGGCGGTGGTGACGTGCGAGGCGATGGGCAACACGGTCGAGCGTGTCTACGACGTGGGCGTGGCGGGCATACACCGGGTGCTGCACCGGGTCGAGACGCTGCAGAAAGCCAACGCGCTGATCGTGTGCGCGGGGATGGAAGGTGCGCTGGCGAGCGTGGTGGGCGGATTGGTGGACAAGCCGGTGGTCGCGGTGCCGACGAGCGTGGGGTATGGTGCGAGTTTCGGCGGGATAGCGGCGCTGCTGGGGATGCTGAACACGTGCTCGCCGGGCGTGGCGGTCGTGAACATTGACAACGGTTACGGCGCGGGCGCGTACGCCTCGATCATCAACCGGATTGCCAACGGGAACCAAGCCGGATGAAGCGGATGCTCTATTTCGACTGCTCGTGCGGGGCGAGCGGCGACATGATCGTGGGCGCGCTGATCGACGCGGGCGCGCCGTTTGAAACAATCCGCAACGCGCTCGACTCGCTGAAGATCGGCCATTTTCACGTGACGGCGGACAAGGTGGCCAAACACGGCATCAGCGCGACGCAGTTCCGCGTGCACGTCGACCAGGAGCATCATCAAGCGCACCGGCGCCTGGGGGACGTGCTGGCGATCATTGAACGGGGGGCGTTACCCGACGAGGTCAAAAGCGCGGCTGCGGAGACGTTTCGGCGGATTGCCGATTGCGAGGCGAAGATCCACGGGTCGACGCCGGCCGAGGTGCCGTTTCACGAGGTTGGTGCGGTGGATTCAATCGCCGACATCGTTTCGGCCCATTACGCGCTTCACCTGCTGGGGATCGAGCGGGTCGTGTCGTCGCCGCTCAACGTAGGGTCGGGGACGGTGAAGGTTGCGCACGGTGTGATGGCGGTTCCGGCGCCGGCGACGGCGATGTTGCTCGAGGGCGTTCCCAGCTACGGGAGTGAAGTGCCGTTCGAGCTTGTGACGCCGACGGGCGCGGCCTTGATCACGCAACGCGCGACCGAATACGGGCCGATGCCGCCGATGCGCATCCTGGCCACGGGCTACGGCAGCGGCACGCGAGAATTGGACGACCGGGCGAACGTTTTGAGGGCCATAGTTGGTGAAGAAACGGATGTTTCCCACCGCCGCCACTACCACCCGGTCGCGCAGGAGCGCGACCCCACCGCAGTGCAGGGCGAGGTGGTCACCGTAATTGAATTTAATGTTGACGACATGAACCCGGAATTGTTGCCGGCGCTTATTGCGGACGTGATCGAGCGGGGCGCGCGCGACGCGTTTTTCACGCCGATCCTGGGCAAGAAAGGGCGGCCGGGCTATTTGGTGACGGTGTTATGCGACGAGCCGGCGGCCGAGGAGATCGGGCGGGCCTTGTTTGAAGGCACAACCACATTTGGACTGCGGCTGCGGCAGGAACGGCGGATCTGCCTCGAGCGCGAGTGGAAACAGGCGGCGACGCCTTGGGGTCCGGTGCGGGTGAAGGTGGGACGGTATCAAGGAAATGTGACGAGCGCGTCGCCCGAGTTTGAAGATTGCCGGCGGGTGGCCGTCGAGGCGGGCGTGCCGTTGATAAGGGTTTACGACGCGGCGCGTGCGGCCGCAGTGAAAGGAGAGTTGGAGGATGCCTAACCGCGTGGCCATCTACCCCGGCAGTTTTGACCCCCCCACATTCGGCCATCTGGATCTGATACGCCGTGCGCACAAGATATTCGAGCATCTTATCGTGGCGGTGGCGATGAACCGGGCCAAGGAAAGCCTGTTTTCCGTGGAGGAACGCGAGGAGATGCTGCGGATGATTACGCAAGACCTGCCGGGGGTGGAGGTCGCTTCGTTTTGCGGCCTGACGGTCGATTTCGCCAGGCAACGGGGAGCCATCGCGATCGTTCGTGGCCTGCGCGCCATAAGCGATTTCGAGTACGAGCACAGCATGGCCGTCAGCAACCAGAAACTCAACCCGGACGTGGATACGGTGTGCCTGATGCCGAGCGAGGCGTTTCTGTTCTTGAGCTCGCGTATCGTCAAGGAGGTCGCGCAGTTTGGCGGCGATGTGAGCCTGTTCGTGCCGCCGCTGGTGGCGGAACGTCTGCGGGCGAAGTGGCCGCCGAGCCTTCCCAAGGCCTGAAAGGAAATCCGATGCTGAACGCCCTCGTGCTGAGTTCCCTTTTCCTGGGCTCGCTCGCCATATTCGACGTGGAGGTACTCGAAGAACGGGATGTCTACACCCTGACTCCGCCAAACAATGGCAGCGGCCCGATGTGGTCCGGCGGCTGCACCTCGATAGCGGCGATCGGCGAGGATGTTTACGTCAGCGAAATGCAGACGGGCGAGGGCGTGCCGCTGCTGTCGAACACGCGGTGGCGGCTGCTCGAACGCACGCCGGACGGGTTCAAGTGTGTCGCCGAACCGGAGGGATATCGGCAGCGGGAGCCGTGTTCGCTGGCGGTGGCGGACGGGAAGCTGTTCATGTATGTGAACGACTCGATCATGCCGCCGGGCACCATGTACGGCGCATGCGAACCGCACCTGCTCAAGTTCAAGCTCGACGAGCCGGTGACCTACGAGACGCTGATGCCGAAATGGGCCGGCGCGCATACGTTCACCGACCACTCGTACCGGGGCTACGCGGCCGACGCGGCGGCGGGCCGGCTGCTGATGCTCAACATTGACGCGAAGACGAGCGTCGAGAATGCCTGCATGCTCGACACCGCGGGCAACACGCTGGCGACCGGGTCGATCACGTTTCCGATCCGGGGGTGTTATCCGCAGGTTGCGCTGATTGGGGACGCAGTGCACGCCGTGGCCGTGGGCGATATCGTCGAGCCGGTTGAGGAATGGCGGAAGTTCAAGTTCGAGAAGACGCAGCGCGAGTGGGACTACGTGTTCCGCATCCTGTATTACGCGCGCACGCCCAACCTGCGCGAGCAGAATTTCGGTGCGCCGCTCGAGATAGCCAACGTCGACAAGACGGCCGGCTACATCGGCCATAGGGACCTGTGGATCGCTCCGAACGGCGACGCCTGGATCATCTACAGCGAGCAGGAAGTCCAGTCGGCCTTGTTGCGGGACAAGTTTTTCCCCGGCAAGTCGCTCATCCCGTCGTTATACGCGGCGGTAGTGCGCGGGAACGAGATCGTCGAGCGGCGGACGATCGTGGCGGGGACGGACGGGCGGGCGTGTAGCGAGGCGAAGATACATGTGCTACCCGATGGGACGCCGGTTCTGCTGGTGAATCTGACGGGCAAGGAGCCGGGCATGTACCTGCGGCCGTTGATGGACGAGAAGGCCGGGTGGACCAAGGTTGCGCTGACGAAACCGTTCGGTGCGTTCAGCCTGGCGTCGTGGCGCGCTGGAAACAGCCCCTCGGATACCGTCGACATTTTTGGGCCGACAAACGGCAACGTGTATTCGTACGCACAAGTGCGGGTGAAGACAGGCGAATAAACTCTATAGGACGTATACGACATATATGACCTATAGGACCTATTGAACTCCCGTCAGAATTCGATGGCGTCGAGGCCGGGAATCGAAGATTCGAGCGGGATGGTTTCGATGCCGGTGGCACCGAGTCGTGCGAGTTCGTACCGGACGCGTGCCAGGGGCAGTTTGGTAGCCTGGGTGTCAAGTTGAATGCTGAACTCGGTGAAGTTTACGCCTTGGTTCATGGTGGGCTCGTCGGCAAACAGATTGTTTTGCACCAAGTACTCGATTATTGGCTCGACGGCCTCTTTCTTGGTGTTGAACGTGATCATGACCTTGTTTTCGGCGAAAATGGCCCCGTACAAGTTAAGCAGAAACATTCTGGCGAGGTTGTACTTGGCCATGTCCTTCTTGAGCGCGGGGTTGACATAGACGCCGGTTTCGGATTCCATGACGGTTTCCGCGACTTGCAGGCCGTAGTTTATGATGGCGGTGCCGCTTTGCGTGATTTCAAACCCGAGGTGACACGAGCCATTTTTGATTTTGGCCTCGGTTTTTCCCCAAGTTTCGTAAATGACGATCCCGTTTTTGATGCGGGGGGGCGTCTTGAATTTCTGGACGGAGAACTCGCCGTGGGTTTTTTCAAATCCAAGCTTGGTAATCTTCTTTTGCATCCAGTCCAGCGCCATGTACGGCATCTCGGAAGCCACGGTGACGAGTGCGTTTTGCTGGAACAGTTTGTCCAGCCACGCCTCGCAGGACATGAAATTTTTCACGGGGTTGATAATGGCGACGACGCGGACCTTTCCACGCTTCAGCGAGAGTACCTTTTGCAGTTTGATCTTCTGTCTGTACTCGTACTGGAGTTCAAGCAGGCGCTCTTGAATCCAATCATCGCCGGCGATGGCGACATCAATCTCGCGCAATCCCAGTTGCGCTCCAAACTCCTGGGGCCGTCCATCCCAGCCAAGGAAGAACGGCGTGATCGGGAATTCGGAGGGCCCGCCGCGGTCGTAGCCGGTGATGGGAAATCCCGCGTTCCTCAGCAGGTCGATCAGGTTGCCACCGCGGGCCGGGTCGGCGAGGGACCCGGAGGGCAATCCAATAACGAGGCGTTTCTCTTCCATTTGTTTAGTCCTCAAAGTATCCTTTGGCTATAGCACGTGGCGGAACACCATGTAGCCTTCGGCGGCCTCGACGGAGATCTCGCGACCGCGAACGCGTGCGGTGAACTCGACGTTCTGCACGCTCGAGTGGTGTATCGGGTCGCGCATCTGCGACTCATACATGGCCAAGGCCTCGAGCTTTTTATCGAGGAAGCCGGTGATGTCCACGTAAAAATTCGGGTGAAACTTCTCGCGTTCGAGGCTCCAGAACAGCGAGGTGTTGTCGTACCCGAGCACAATGCGCTGAAACGGCTTGATCGACGGTACGCCCGGCCGCGCCGCCGTGAATGCCGCGCGAAACACCGCCTCATGATCCTGGTTGTACGACGACACGGGGAGCGCCAGCATCGTGGGCTGAAGCCGGTCGAGCGCGAGTTTACTGTCGCGTTCGAACCGGGCGATCAGGTCGCGCCGCGGCATGGCGTCGAGCCGCAGGTGCGACTGCTCGTCGCGATACAGGACGTCCCAGTCGTCGACCTGGAGGAATTCCATGACGGCCTTGAGTTCGTCGATTCTGCGGCTGCTGGTGACGATGGCTTGTTTGCCGTCGTAGTGCTTGAGGTCGCCGACCGAGCACACGATGACGTAAACCTCGCCGCCGAGGCTTTTGATCCTGGCCATGGTGCCGGCGCAGCCGAAACATTCGTCGTCTGCGTGCGGGGCGATGACCAGCAGCCGCTGGCGCGACAGGAAAGCGTCTTCAACCGTCAACCCGTTTCTCCTTTACGCGCGCGCGCCCACGCACGACACCTTCATACAGCGCTTCTATGCGCATTACCATCCTGTCGAGCCCGAACTCGGGCACGACCTGCGTACGCGCGGCCTGGCCGAGCAGGGCCCGGCGGGCAGGGTCGCGCGCGAGCACAACGACCGCATCGGCGATTGCCGCAGCGTCGCGCGGCGGCACAAGCAGGCCGGTCTCGCCGTGGCGCACCACGTCGGGGACGCCGCCCACGCGCGTGGCGATTCGAGCCGTGCCGGCGGCACCGGCCTCGAGCAGCACGCGGCCCATCCCCTCGTTCAGCGACGGCAGGACGAACACGTCGAGCGCCGCCATCAGGTCGGGCACGTCGTTGCGCGGCCCCAAAAACCGAAAGCGGCCGCCCAGTGGCGCCGCCTGCGCGCGCAACGAAGCCTCGAGCGACCCCTGACCAGCCAAGACGAACACCGCGTCGGGCACGGATTGGGCAACGAGCCGCGCCGCGTCTACAAAATACGTGAAACCCTTGATCGGTTCAAGCCGCCCGACGGCTCCAACCAGCAGCGCGTCCGGCGGGATGGCGAGCGCACGCCGCGTTTGTTCGCGCCTGCGGATGGCTTCATCGAATGGGGCGAGATCGATGCCGCTGAATATGGTGCAGAACTGGTCGCGCCGCCCGATTCCGTGTGCGAGGTGTTCTTCGATACCGCCGGGGGTCAGTTCGATGATTCTGTCGCACCGTCGCGCGGCATAGCGTTCCATGGCGACGAACAGGCGTGTCGCGATCGGGTTGAAATAGCCGTCGAATACGTTGCCGTGCGGCGTGTGAATCACGACGGGGACGCCGGCGCGCCGTGCGGCGATCCGGCCGAGGAATCCGGCTTTGGACGTGTGGGTGTGGACGATGTCGTAGTTGCGGGCGCGGAACAGCCGGGTCAGGTGGCGCAGGGCAGCGAGATCCTTGAACGGCGAAACCTCGCGGACGAGATCCGGCGTGCGCAGCACGCGGACGCCGGCCGCGGCGACGGCGTCTTCGATGCTGCCCTCGCATCCTTCGGTAGGGCCGCTGATGAGGTCGACGTTAAACCTGTCGCGGTTCGCGAGGCGGACGGAGTGGAACGTGTTTTCCTGTGCGCCGCCTTTGCACAGCCGCGTGATGACGTGGGCTACGCGGAGGCGGCGCGTCAGGGTTGGCTGGCTTGCGCTGCCGCTTGAAGCAGTTGCTGTGTAAAGTGCCTCCAATTGAGTTCCTTTTCCACCCTCTTTCGGCCGTTTTCGCCAAGTTGCCGTGCGAGTGCCGGGTCGGCCATGAGGCGCATGATAGCATCCGCGATTTCGTCCGGCTGCGCCGGGTCGACCAGCAGGCCGGTTTCGCCGTCGGTAACGGCATCGGTCACGCCGCCCGACCTGCCTGCCACCACGGGCTTGCCGTGGGCGTGCGCCTCGGCGAACACCAGGCCAAACCCCTCGACCTGGCCGCGGCCGTCCTGGCCGTGGGCGTCCTGGCCGGTCGGCAGTGCAAAGACTTCGCAGGCATCGTACAGCAACGCCGTCTCTTCGTCGGACAGGCGCCCGGGGACAATCACGTGGTCGCGGACACCCGCGCGCCACGCCGCGTGGACCGTCTCCATCATCGTAGGCCCCTGCCCAACCACGATCAAGACGGCGTCCGGGAACTTCTCGAGGACGCGCGGCATGGCCTGCACCAGCGCAACGTGGTTCTTGCGCGGCACCATCCGGCCGACAGCGAGTATGACGTGGCCGGTATCGAGCACGAACTTGTGTTTGATAGCTCGCATGGCTTCGGGGTCGGGTGGCGGGGCGGGGTTGGCGCCGGGGTGGATGACGCGGACGCGGCCTGCGGGGACGCCAAACTCGACGAGCCTGTCGCGGCTGTACGCGCTGATGGCAATGGCTGCGGCCGAGCGGGTGTAGATGCGGCGCAGGAGGGCCGCGGCGAGCGGGTTGTGCTCGAACTTGAGGAATTCATAGGCGTAGGCGAAGGTCAGGTACGGCACGCGGAACCGCTTCCGGCCAAGCAAGCCGATCAGGCCGCCGTACGCGATGTTGATGCCGAGGACGAGGTCGGTTTTGCGCAGCAGCGGCCAGCATTTTGCCATCATCGGGGCGAGCCGCAGCCAGCCCGCGCCGTAACCTTTATATCGGATCACCGTTACGGGCTCGGCGCGGTCGAAATCATCCATCCCGGCGAAGTAAGGCGCCACAACGGTCACCTCGTGGCCGAGCGCCGCGAGTTCGCGGGATACTTGGAGCGCCACGGTGCCGATGCCGCCTTCGATGGGCGGGTAGTCGGCCGTGGGAATGAGGATTCTCACCGTTTGAGCACCACGCAGTTGCCAATGACGAGCGCGTCCATCCCGGTGCTGTAGAAACACCTCACCGCATCGGCGGGCGTGCAGACAATCGGCTCGCCCATGACGTTGAACGAGGTGTTAATCACCATGGGCACGCCGCGCAACTGCTCGAACGCCTCGATCAGCCGGTAAAACTTCGGATCGACGTCGCGCGAAACCGTCTGGACTCGCGCCGTACCGTCGACGTGGGTGATAGCGGGGACGGCGGCCCGTTTGGACGGGACTACGCGGTGTACGAACAGCATGAACGGCGAGTGGGTGCAGCCTTCGAAATATTCGGGGGCGCGCTCGGCGAGGCAACTGGGCGCGAACGGCCGGAACTCCTCGCGGTGCTTGACATATTTGTTCAGCAGGTCTTTCATATCGGTGCGGGTGGGGTCGGCGAGGATGCTGCGCGCGCCTAACGCCCTGGGGCCGAACTCGACCCTGCCCTGAAACCACCCGACGATGCTGCCCGCGGCGATCAGCCTGGCGGCCTGTTCCTCGACATTGTCGTAGACTTGGTATGGGATCTTGGCGGAGTCGAGGAACTGCCGGATTTGCGCGTCGCTGAACTCCGGGCCGAGCCGGGCGTCCTGCATTTGAAACTCTCTGCCGCGTCCGGTGAGGCGGTGATGCAACTGGAACGCCGCGCCAATGGCGATCCCGTCGTCGCCGGCGGCGGGCTGCACGAAGATCTCATCGAACGGCGACTCGCGCAGCAGCCGGCCGTTCATCGAGCAGTTGAGCGCGACGCCGCCCGCCATGCACAGGCGTTTGAGGCCGGTGTCGCGGTGGAGGCGGTTGGCCAGGTTGAGCACGGCCTCTTCGAGCAACTGTTGGGCGGACGCGGCGAGATCCATGTGGCGCTGCTCGATCGGGTCGCCCTTTTTTCGCGGCGGGCCGAACCGGCCCAGAAACTTTTGCGAGAAATAGCCGCACCGCGAGCCGGGGGCGACGTGGCATTGCATCCACGAGAGGTCGACGTCGTACCAGCCGTCGGGCCGGGTGCGGACGATCTTGCGGAACTCGTCGAGGTAGGCGGGCTCGCCGTAGGACGCGAGGCCCATGACTTTGTACTCGTCGCTGGCACGGAGGAACCCGAGGTAGTCGGTCATGCCGGAGTAGAAGACGCCGAGCGAGTGGGGATAGTTGCGGGCGCGGATCCTGCGGATCTGTGTGCCCCTGCCGTGGCCGGTCCAGGTGGCGGCGAATTCGCCGACGTAATCGGTGCAGAGCAGGGCGGCTTCCTCGAAGGGGCTGACCAAAAACGAGCTGGCGGCGTGGGCGGGGTGGTGCTCCATGAAGTGGAGGCGGGCCTTTTTGCCGCGCAGACGGCTCATCCCGTAAGCGTAGAGCGCATTGTGGATGGTTTCGTAGGCCATGTAGCCGCCCGAATAGACCGGGTGGAGCGGGGCGTGACGCAGCCGGTACGGGATTCGCCGGGCCAGGCGTAACAGCGGCCGCATGTAACAGCCGATATGGTCGACGTCGTCAAGCGTGATGCCGGCGGCATCGAGGCAATACTGAACGGCCCGTCGGGGCACGCCGCCCTGGTGTTTGACGCGGGTCAGCCGCTCTTCCGCCACCGCCGCCACGAGCCGGCCGTCGCAAACCAGCGCCGCCGCCGAATCGTGCGAATAACCCCCGATCCCGAGTATGTTCATCGACAACTACCGATCCCGCTTAAGCCAAGCGTAAAGATGCGAGGCATTATACCGTGCCGGCGGCACGGGGGGAAGTTGCGCCCGGGACGTTCTGGTTCCGCCTATGTTGCGGCTGAACGCGATCGGCCGGATTCCGCATGGCGTGACTTTCCGGCCTTGTTTTGGTATGTTGCTGGCCGAAACGGGGACATGGCGATGTTTGCCTTTTTGCGAGGGACGGTGGCGCGCAAGGGCGCGGGGTTTGTGGAACTGGACGTCCACGGGGTGGGGTACGACGTGTGGGTGCCGGAGACCGTGTACCGGAAGCTGGTGGTGAACCAGGACGCGACGCTGCTGACGCATTGCCATATCCGTGAGGATGCGTTTCAGATTTTTGGTTTCTTGCGGGAGGAAGAGAAGAACCTTTTCCGTCTTCTGCTGAATGTTTCGGGGATTGGGCCGAAAGTTTCGCTGGCGATTTTATCGGGATTGAGCATTGCGGAATTCGGCAGGGCGATCCTGGAGAACGACGTGACCGCGTTTACGCGCATCAGCGGCGTGGGCAAAAAGACGGCGCAGCGTCTGGTGCTCGAGGTGAAGGCGAAACTGGGGCAGGACGCGGAGTTGAACGCCATTCTCGGCGAGCCGAAAGACACGGCGACGCCGGATACGGACGATGCGATCGCGGCGTTGTGCGCGCTGGGTTGCTCGCTGGCGGAGGCGCGCAAGGCGGCGGGGGACGCGCGCAAGAAGCTGCCGGCGGACGCTTCGGTTGAAGACGTGATCAAGGCGGCGTTGCGGTCGATCGCGAGGGTATAGGCGCGCTTGTAGCGCGTATAGGCGCGCTTGTAGCGCGTGTAGGCGCGCTTGTAGCGCGTGCAGGCGCGCTTGTAGCGCGTGTAGGCGCGCTTATAGCGCGTGCAGGCGCGCTTATAGCGCGTGCAGGAAACGCAGATGGCTGTAAAGGAAATAGTAAATCCAAACCCGTACGACGACGACCGGATTTTTGACGAGCAGATCCGGCCGCAGCGGCTCGACGAGTTTCCCGGCCAGAATGCGATCAAAGACAAACTGAAGATCGCCATCCAGGCGGCCAAACAGCGCGGGGAAGCGTTGGACCACCTGCTGTTCTGCGGGCCGCCGGGGCTTGGCAAGACGACGCTGGCGCGCATCGTAGCGAACGAGATGGGGGTGGACATCAAATCGACTTCGGGGCCGGTGGTGGAGCGTCAGGCGGACCTGAGCGCGATGCTCACCAGCCTCGAGGAGTTCGATGTGCTGTTTGTGGACGAGATCCACCGGCTCAACCACGCCGTCGAAGAGACGCTTTACTCGGCCATGGAAGATTTCGAGGTCGACATCATGCTGGGGAAAGGGCCAACGGCGCGCTCGATCAAAATCGGCCTGAAACCGTTCACGCTGATCGGCGCCACGACGCGCGCGGGCCTGCTGACGCCGCCGTTGCGGGCGCGGTTCGGCGACACGTGCCGGATGGAGTTCTACTCGCCGCAGGAGTTGGAGATTATTGTGATGCGGTCGGCGCGGATTTTAAACGTGCCGGTCGATCCGGACGGGTCGCTCGAGATCGCGTCGCGGTCGCGGGGCACGGCGCGGATTGCGAACCGGTTGCTGCGCCGTGTTCGCGACTACGCGCAGGTGAAGGGCGACGGGACCGTGACGCGGGATACGGCGCGTGCGGCGCTGGACCTGCTGCGGATAGACGATCTCGGGCTGGACGACATGGACCGGCAGATCGTCCACACGGTGGTGGAGAAGTTCAGCGGTGGTCCGGTGGGGTTGTCATCGCTGGCGGTGGCGGTCGGTGAAGAGGCGCAGACGCTCGAGGAAGTCCACGAGCCGTACTTGATCCAGATCGGGTTTATCAAGCGGACGCACCAGGGCCGGGTCGCGACACCGCTGGCGTACAAGCATTTTGGCTTCAACCCGCCGGGAACGCCGCAGGACAACCTGTTCTAGTGCTCAAGAGATCGGACGGATCGGACGGATCGGACCGATATGACCCATAAACCAACTTACTTTGTTTTCCTGATGCCGGCGAGTGCGGCGGTGCGATACATGGCGAGGACGTTTTCGGAAGCGACTTCGGCGAGGATGTTGTGGATGCCGTTGAAGACATAGCCGGAGCCGCGCCGCATGCAGGGGACAATCCGGGCGACTTCGCGCTCGACGTCCGCGGGCGTTCCCAGCGGCAGCGTGCTTTGTGCGTTGACGCCGCCGCCCCACAAGGCGATTCGGTTGCGGCACTTGTCTTTCCACTCGGCGTAGGAATGCCCGCCGGCGGTCCATTGAACCGGATTGAGCACGTCGAAGCCGCAGTCAATGATATCGTCGAGGATGTCGTAGATAGCGCCGCACGAGTGGAGGAACGTCTTGACGTTGGGCGCGGACGATCGGATGGCGGCGGTGAATTGCTGGTAGTAGGGCTTGAAAAGCGAGCGGAAAACGTCAGGCGAGGCGATGGTCTGGGATTGCGTGCCCCAATCGTCGCTGCAGCATTGGTAAACGTCGATGAAGGGGCCGACGGCGTCGAGCAAGGTTCGGGCGTTCTGGATCGAGTAGCTGATGACGACATCGTGGAGTTCGCGGACGAACTCGGGCTCGGCCAGGCACAGCATCGGGAATATGGCCAGCCCGCCAAAATTGCCGATGCCAATCCCCGCGCCGTACCCACAAAACAGAATGGCACGATCAGTTGACTCGCGGGCGCGCCGGAAGTGGGGAATCAGGTCGCGCGCGGCCTGTTCGGTCAGTCTGTTTTTCTCCAGTTCATCTTTGACTTTGTCGAGGTTGGGTTTTGGGATGTCGCCGTAAAGGGCGATGGGCTGGCCGCCGTGTTCCTCTTCGAACACGTGCGAGTGTGGCGGCATCCGCCGTTCGAACCGCGGCAGGACGATCGTGCCGTCGCCGAGGGCCTGGAACCAATCCGGGTGTTGCACCTGCGCGGCGAGCCGGCCGTTGAAATCGTAATCGAACCAGAGGTCGGGCTGGGGGTAGGCGTTGGTGATGTCGGTCTGGATGGTGACGACGTCGCACCCCAGGGCGTCCAGCACGTCGGTGTCGGTAAGTGCAAGCATCTGGCCGAAGTCGTGGACGCGCGGCGGGCGCGGCGGAAGCCCAAGCGCCGCCACAAGGCCCGGATATGCAAAACAGCTTATGCACGTCGACGGCATCCCGCCAAGGTCCATCGGGACGCGGTCGGTGGGGAGGAAGTTCAGCGCTGCGAGGACGCGTTCATGCGGCGTCATTTCACAATCTCCGTTTGCGCGAAAAACGGGGACTGGCACGCCTTTTTCGGCAGTTTGAAAAAAGCGTGCCTGTCCCCGCTTTTCGCGCTTTTCCTCACACCAGTTTCTTGAGATAGGCGAGGCTGCGTTCGGCCTGGTCCACGGTGCCGCACTCGACGCTGAGCACGATGGGCACGGGCGCGCGCCGGCAGATTTCGATGACGCGCTTCCAGTCGGTCACGCCTTCCCCGCACGCGCACCCGACCGGCGTGCCGGTCACCTTGCCGCGTTCGGCCTCGGACTGCTGCACCGAAATGTCCTTGGCGTGGAGATGGACCAGCCGGCCCACCACGTGATCGAGCCACGCCAGCGGGTCCTGGCCGGCCAGGTAGCTGTTGCCGGTGTCGAAGTTGATACCGATCGCCGGCGAATCCACCAGCGCATAGATTTTGTCCAGCCCGGCGGGCGTTTTGCTGTATTGCTGGTGGCATTCGAGCCCGATCTTGATGCCGCGCGGTTCGGCTACGTTCGCCGCCTCCTGCAACACGTACCGCATCAGGACGTGGTCCTCTTCCTCGGTGGTCCAGGCAGGTTTGGGGCCTTCGTCCGTGTTCACGACCGGCGTCCCGCATTCGGCCGCGAAACGGATGGCCTGTTTCAAGTACTCGGTGCTGATCTCGGGCTTGCACAACGGGCAGTGCGCCGACAACCCCGAGATCTTGATGCCGGCCTTATCGCAGGCCCGCTTGATTCGATACGGATCATCGAGCATCGACACGCTGTGGAAAAAGCCGCCCTCGCTGAGCAGTTCCCGGCCCCAGTGAACCATCGGCTCGACGTACTCGTAGCCCAGTTCTGCCGCCTTCTCGATGCCCCACTCGAACGGCTTGTCAGCGGAGCGGATAAACTCCATATTGATGCCGATACCGATCGTGCCCGCGCCCGGGCCTGCGTTGGGGGTCGCTGGCTGGGCGGCGGCCTGCGCGGCCGCAACTTGCCCGGCCGCCATCGTGGCCGCAACCGTAGCGGCCGTGCCGCCGATGAACTGGCGGCGGCTCAAGTGGTTTACAGTAGTTCGCGGTTGCTGTGCGTTAGCCATGATTCTCTCCTCGAGTTGTGCGCATTCTGCGAGCTGTGGGCCACGTTTCATTCGCGCCTTGTTCAAGAACCCCGTTTGCCGCAGGCCCGCTCCGGCAGCCTGTGCAAGAGTGGACGAGGGCCAAAACTTATTTCTACATTAGATCAATCGCCCCGCGCCTTGCGAGCAGTTCGAGGTTCAAAGCGGCGTGTGGAGGTCGGAAACTACTTCTTTCAGAACAAATGGAATTATGTACAAAAAACAGTACATTTCCGCCCCGAGGCTTCTGAGCATGAAGTGGCGAACGTGCGGTGAGGCGACTTTCAGGCAGTCGGGAATTCCAGGTATCCACCGGGGAACCTGGCGGACATAGTCAACATAGGCTTGGCCGTACTTGCTCGTCAAATGTTTTTCTTCGTGGCGCACAACCAGGCTGTACAGCACCGCGCACCACAGCAGCATAAACGGCGTGAACCAAAGCAGTTCCGACAATACGGAAGCCGATATCATGATGAGCGTGTTGGCGATGTAGATCGGATTCCTCACAATGCGATACGGCCCCGTGGTTGTAAGAACCTTGCGTTCCTTGAGCCGGTAGTGCAGATGCATCTGTGCCCATACGCGTATGCCAAGCCCTGCGGCAAAAATAGCCAGACCCGCCGGAAATACCCAATACCGTTCGCACTCCCAGTAAGTTGAAAAAAGCATGAAGGCAAATATCGGCGCCATCAAAACGCCGCGAAAGGCATAAAAGTAATGATATTTAGTCTTCTCCATCGGGCTCCTTGGGTCGCGCGTAAACGTGCGCCTGGCCCCGTCGCTTATTCTCGAAGTGGGGCCGGTATTCTTTTACGCCTTGGTGGTCAATGACGTCAAGTTTACTGTCCTGCCTGTTCTTTCTCGCGCAGAGCTTTGCGCTGGGGCGCAATCTCTCTGCGGAACCGTTGGACGGCGCGGATGTGTTCGGCGTTGCTCGAACTGAACGTGTGGGTGAGGCCGTCGGCGTTGGAGACGAAATAGATGTAGTCGGCCTGGGACGGCTGGAGGGCGGCGCGGAGCGATGCGACGCCGGGGTTTGAGATGGGGCCCGGGGGCAGGCCCTTGTTTTTGTAGGTGTTGTAGGGCGAATCGACTTCCCGGTCGCTGTACAGCAGGCGCTGGCCGTACTTATTGAGCGCGTACTGGATGGTCGAGTCCAACTGGAGCGGCATCCCGCGTTTGAGCCGGTTGTAGATCACGGCGGCGACGTCGGGGCGCTCTTCGGCGCCCCGGGCCTCTTCCTCGATCAGCGAGGCGACCGTTACCACCTGCAGCGGCGTATAACCCTCCGAAAGGGGCGATTCGGCCAGCAGCACGTCAAACTCTTTTTTGAACTGGCCCACCATGCGTTCGACCACCTCGCGCTCGGACGGCTTTTTGTCGAAGTAATACGTGTTTGGAAGGAGGAACCCTTCGATGGAGGATGCTTCGATCCCGATTCGCGCCAGGAGTTGCGGGTCGGATGCGGTTTTTATGAACTCCTGCGGGTTGTCGAACAATTGGGCGGCCTGCGCGATGGTGAGGCCTTCGGGCACAGTCACCTTGAGCTCGTCGGGCATCTCGAGCGGGTCGAAAACGTTTGGCGCGCCTTTCTGGAGCATTTCGAGCAGTTCGAGCGCCGACAGCCCTTTGGGTAGCGTGTACCGGCCATGCTTGATCGATTGAGGCGTTTTATCGAGACGTAACGCCAGCCGGAACAGTAGTTTATGTTCGATAAGACCGTTTTGCGCAAGGATTTGGCCGACCTCGCGGCCCGTTGCGCCTTCGGGGACGGTAACGCGGATATTCTCGCCCGCAACGCCCGGCTGTATCACGTGCTGGTACGCCAGCAGGCCGAAAAAGCCCGCGGCCACCACGCCCAGCAGCAGCGCGACGACCGCGGCGCCGACCAGCCGGACCACGAGCCGTCGCAGGCGGCTGGGGCGGCGCGGCGCCTGGGGAGAATTATTCTGGGGCTCCTGGTTGTCCATTGCCAAAATGCCTTATGGCTGCGACCGTTTGAGGCGGTCGAGGTACGTTTGGAGGATGTGATGCGCGGCGATCTTGTCGATGACTTTTTTGCGGCCTTTGCGGCTGACGTTTGCGCCGATGAGCATGCGCTGGGCCTCGGCGGTCGAGAACCGCTCGTCCTGCGTGACGATCTCGACGTTGACGACCTCGCGCAACCGGTCGAGGAACTCGAGCACCTTTTCCGCCTGCGGGCCGGGCTTCCCTTCCTGGTTGAGGGGCAGCCCGGCGACAATCCGGACCGCTTCGACGGTGGCGACGAGATCTCGCACGGCATCGAGATCCTGTTCGATCGAGGCGCGCGTGATGACGGAGTGCGGGAGCGCCATGATGCCAAGGGGATCGCTGACAGCCACGCCAATGCGGACACTGCCTACGTCCAAACCTACGATACGACCCTGCATCGGGAAAACTCCGATTGCGGCATATAAACCTAAAAACGCGGGGTGAACGGCTATTTCAACAGCGCACCGACGATTTCGGCGGCGCGTTCGATGGCTTCGGGCAGTTTATCGGGCAGCTTGCCGCCGGCCTGTGCGAGGTCGGGCTTGCCGCCGCCGCTGCCGCCCACAATGGGCGCGAGGTTCTTGATGACGTCGCCGGCCCTGATGGCGCCGGTGAGGTCTTTGGTCACGCCTACACATAACAATACTTTGTCCTCGGCGCGACTTCCCAGCACCACGACGCCGGAACCCAGCTTATCGCGGAGCGAATCGATCATCATTCTGAGGCCGGCCGCGTCGAGCCCTTCGACTTCGGTGGCCAGGACTTTGACGCCGCGGACGTCACGTACTCGTGACGCGTAGTCGACGGCGGAACCCGTGGCCGCGGCTTGTTTCCACTTGTTGACCTCGCGTTGCAACGCCTTGTTTTCGTCCATCAGGGCCAAGACGCGGGCGTCGACCTCGTCGAGGCCAGCGTTGACGAGCCGGGCGATTCGCGCCAGTTGGCGGTCGCGGTTTTGGGTGAGTTCCACGCAGGGCTCGCCGCACACGGCTTCGATTCGGCGGACGCCCGCCGCCACCGACGATTCATACAGGATCTTGAAGCAGCCGATCACGCCCGTGCGCTTCACGTGGCAGCCGCCGCACAACTCCATGCTGATGTCGCCGACATGGATGACGCGGACGACGTCTTCGTACTTCTCGCCGAACAGGGCCATGGCGCCGGCCCTGCGCGCCTCGGCGATAGGCAGGTGCTTGATCTCGACCTCGATGTCGCGGCGGATGAACTCGTTTACAAGCCGTTCGATGTCCTGCAGGCGGTCGTAGTCGATGCCTTCGAAATGGGTGAAGTCGAACCGGAGCCGTTCCGGCGAAACCAGCGATCCGGCCTGGTGGACGTGGTCGCCGAGCGCGTGGCGCAACGCCGCCTGCAACAGGTGCGTGGCGGTATGGTGGTTCTCGGTGGCGTGCCGGTTGTCGGCATCGATGGCGGCCATGACGGTATCGCCGACGCTGAGCGTACCGCGCGTGACGCTGACGGTGTGCAACGTCATTTTCTTGAAGGGCGTCTTGGCGCCGGAAACGTGGGCACTGGCTTCGGCCGTCTCGAACGTGCCGGTATCGCCGGCCTGGCCGCCGGATTCGGCATAGAACGGCGTCCGATCCAGGATGACCTCGCCCTCCTCGTTCTCATCGAGCCGCTGGACGGGCTGGCCGCCCCTGATGATGGCCTTGATGACGGCGCCGCACTCGGTCAGCTCGTAGCCGAGAAACTGGGTCTCGCCGACCTCGTTGGCAACGATGCGGTAGGACGGCGGGAGCGATTCTTCGCCGCTGCCGGCCCAGGCGCTCCTGGCCTGGTCGCGCTGTTTGGCCATTGCGGCGTTGAACCCTTCGCGGTCGATGGTAAACCCTCGATCTTCGGCGATGTCCGTGGCGAGGTCGAGCGGGAAACCGAACGTGTCGTGCATGCGGAACAATTCGGCGCCGGGCACGACGGTATCGCCGGCCTTTTTCATGCGGCCGAAGATTTCCTCGAGCAGGTCCATCCCGCGGGCCAGCGTGCTTGCGAACCGTTCTTCTTCCGTGAGAATAACCTTTTCGATCTGAACGCGCTTCTCGATCAACTCCGGGTAGTGATGGCCCATCTGCTGGCCGACCGTTTTGGTGATTTCAAACAGGAACGGTTCTTTGAGCCCGATTTCGCGCCCGAACCGGGCCGCCCGTCGCAGGAGCCTGCGCTCGACGTACCCGCGCCCCTCGTTGGAGGGGAGGATGCCGTCGGCGATCATGAAGGCGAGGGCGCGGGCGTGGTCGGCGATGACGCGGAACGGCACGGGGTGGTCCGTGTATTTGGTCTTGGTGAGGGCCTGGGTGGCTTCGATGATGGAGAAGAGGCCGTCGGTATCGAACACGGTGGGTTTGTTCTGCATCATGGCGGCGAGGCGTTCGAGCCCCATGCCGGTATCGATGCCCCTGTTTTTCAGCGGCGGAAGCGACCCATCGATTTGCTCGTCGTACTGCGGGAAAACCAGATTCCAGTACTCCATAAAGCGTTCACAGTGCTCGCAGCCGGGCGCGCAGTCCGGCCGCCCGCAGCCCAGATGCTCGCCGCGGTCGATGTGAAGCTCCGAGCACGGGCCGCACGCGCCGGTATCGCCCGCCGGGCCCCAGAAGTTGTCTTTCGCCCCCAACCGCACGATCTTGTGCGGGGGCATGCCGATCTCTTTTTCCCAAATGTCGGAGGCGTCATCGTCTTCGGTGAAGACGGACACCCAGATCTTATCGCCGTCGATTTTGAGGACCTGCGTTGAGTACTCCCAAGCCCACGCTATCGCTTCCCTCTTGAAATAATCGCCGAAAGAAAAGTTCCCCAGCATCTCAAAAAAGGTCAGGTGGCACGAGGTCTTGCCGACTTCGTCGAGGTCGTTGGCTTTGCCGCCGGCGCGGAGGCACTTTTGCGAGGTGGCTGCACGCCGGTACGGCACCGGCACTTCGCCCGTGTAGAACGGCTTGAACTGCACCATTCCGGCGCTCGTAAACAGCAGCGTCGGGTCGTTGCCGGGCACCAGCGTATCGCTGCGCTCGATAACGTGGCCGCGCTGCCGGAAAAACTCCAGGAAACTTGCACGAATCTCGTCGCTTTTCACCGTATTGTCTCCGCGTAAGGCAAACTACTGTTGAAAATGTACCAAAAACAGCGGTTAGGATGCCACTTGGGTGATCCGACACTCGGGTGATGCGGCAGGAACTGCAAGTTGGCTTGTCGCGTGTGCTAGAATGAATTGCTTAAGATTTGGTTGTTGTTTTCGGGCCGACTTTAGATGAACATAATTATAGCAGGCGGCGGGCGGGTTGGTTACCACCTTGCGCACCTTCTGGCGGTTGAACATCATAACATCACCGTTATCGAGAAAGATCCGGATCGGTTGGAGCTTATCGATCAGGCCATCGACGCAAGCACCATCAACGGCAACGCCATCTCGGTTATCCTGCTCAAAGAAGCTGGTGCGGAAAGCGCCGACCTTTTTATTTCGGTCACCGGCCAGGACGAGGTCAACCTGCTTACGGCGGCTGCCGCCAAAGGGTTGGGCGCCAAGCAGGTCGTAGCTCGTGTCGACCAGCAGGTCTATATCGAGTCCAGCATCCTCTACGAAGCCATACTCGGCATCGACTACGTGCTGAGCCCGGAAGCACTTACTGCGCTCGACATCGCCAAATACATCGAGACCTCCGGGATCGCCGCCTTGCAGGATTTCGGCCGCGGCAGGGTCCAGATGCGGCAGGTCCGTGTCACGAAGTCGCCGACGGTCGGCGGCAAGACCCTCAAAGACGTGTGCCCGCCCGGATCGGGCGTACTGCTGGGCGTGGTGAGCCGCAACGAGGACATTATCATCCCCCACGGCGACTCGACCGTGGAGCCCGGAGACATGGTAACGCTCGTTGGCCGCACCGAGGTGCTCGACGAGATGCAAAAACAGTTTCAGGACAAGGAGTCCCGTATCCAGCGTGTTTTCATCATGGGCGGCGGCAGCATGGGCTTCCTGCTCGCGCGCGCCCTCGATCAACGCCGCAGGACTATTAAGATCTTCGAGCGCAACCCGGCCCGCTGCCAGGAACTTGCCAATGCGTTCGATCGGGTCGAAATTATTTGCGCCGATGGAAGTTCGCGCGACGTCCTCGAGCGCGAACTGGCCGGCGAAGCCGACGTGTTCGTGGCCGTAACCGACGACGATGAACGCAACATCATAGCCAGCGTGCTGGCCCGCGAAGTGGGGGGCGAACGCACCATCTGCGTGGTGCACCAGCCTGACTTTGCCTCGCTCGTGCCCAAGCTGGGCATCGACCATGCCGTTACACCGCGCGCCTGCCTGGCCAACCGGATCCTCCGGATGGTTCATTCCGGCGCCGTCACCTCATTGGCCGTGCTCGAAGAGGGCAAAGTCGAAGTCGTCGAGTTTTCCGCCAAAGAAAAGTCACCCGTACTAAACCGCCCGCTCAAAGACCTGCGTAACCGATTTCCAAAAAACGCGCTCGTGGCCGTTATCCTCCACGGCGACCAGGTCATCGTTCCCAGCGGCGCAGATGTCATACAGGCCGGCGACTCGGTGGTCATGATTGTCGACAGCGAATCGCTTGAATCGGTACAAAGACTGTTTCCCCAATGAATTACCGCCTGCTCGCACGCTATCTCGGGCTGTTCTCGATAGCGTTAGGCCTTCTTATGCTGCCGTCGGCGGCTTGGGCGGTGTATTTTCGTGAATGGCATTCGCTGCGGGCGCTTATTTCCGCCAGCGCGGTTTCGGCCCTTTTCGGCGGGCTGCTGGCGTTGGTCGGAGGCCGGCCAAGGCGCAGCATCGGCCAGCAGGACGCGCTCGGGTTGGTGGGACTGAGCTGGCTGTTGCTGGTGGGACTCGGCGCCCTGCCATACCTTTTCGACGGCATCTTCGGCCCCATCGACGCCTACTTCGAAAGCATGTCGGGGTTCACCACAACCGGCTCGACGGTTCTAACTAATATCGAGGCCGCGCCAAGGAGCATCCTTTTCTGGCGTTCCTTTACCCACTGGCTGGGCGGCATGGGGGTGGTTGTGCTGTTTATTGCGGTGCTTCCTTTCATCGGTGCGGGCGGAAAGATGCTGTTCCGCCATGAATCGCCCGGCCCCGATCCCCACGGTCTGCGCCCGCGTATCAAGGACACGGCCTCGATCTTATGGAAAATCTACCTCGGCTTTACGGTGGCGGAAACCAGCGCGCTGATGTTGGCCGGCTTGAGTTTTTTCGACGCGCTGACACAGACTTTCGCGACCCTCGCCACGGGTGGCTTTTCGACGCGGCAGGCGAGCATCGCCGGGTTCGACAGTCTGGCGGTGGAAATCATCATCATGGTTTTCATGACCGCGGCAGGCTTGAACTTTACCCTGTATTTCGCGCTGATCCGCAAGCGTTGGAGCGCCTTCCTGAAGGATACGGAGTGGCGCGTTTACCTTTTCATCCTGGCGGCGGCCATCATCGCTGTTACGGTCAACCTGCACCGTCCCCACGGCGCCACCCATGTTGTGAGTTATCCAGGAATAGGAAGCGCGTTGCGCCATGCGTCGTTTCAGGTCATCTCCATTATGACCACCACCGGGTTCATCACCACGGACTTCGACCTCTGGCCGGATTTCTCGCGTCTGTTGCTAGTTTTGCTGATGTTCGTAGGGGCCTGCGCCGGATCTACCGGGGGCGGCATCAAAGTTGTGCGCATCGTTGTTCTGCTGAAAATGGCTTACTTGCGCCTCGAATCCACGTTCCGCCCCAAGAATGTCCGCGTAGTCCGGGTGGCGGGCGTGGTTGTCGAAGAAGGCCTGCAGCGGACTATCTACGCCTTTTTCGTGCTTTACATCGCCGTGTTTGTTTGTGCGACGCTTTTTATTGCCTACCTGGGCCTTTCCTTCGAGACGGCCGTTTCCTCCGTCGCCGCAACGTTGAACAACATCGGGCCGGGTCTCGAAGTGGTAGGGGCGGTGCGGGATTATAACGCGGTGCCTCCCGTGGGAAAGCTTGTCCTGTCGTTGTGCATGGTGCTGGGCCGGCTCGAACTGTTCAGCATTCTCGTCCTCTTCATCCCCAGTTTTTGGCGCCGGGCCTGATCCAGACGCCGGCGCCGCGGGCGCCACGGCGTTATCATGGCGTAATCAAGACAGGCGGGAGGATTCGCTCAATGGGCCGCATTTTGTTCGCAGCAATCTTGGGCATGTTTTGCATCGCCGCCGCAGCGGGCGCGCAGGACGCCGCTCCTGACTCCAATTCTGCAGATATGGTGAAGAACCGCTTCTTCCGCCTGTCGGACGAGGCGTTCGCACGGCGCCAGACAGCACGCGACGCGCTCGCAACGCCCGAAGAAATCGCCGCATACCAGGCGGAGATGCGACAGTTCTTCACGGATCAGCTCGGCGGCTTTTGGGAAAAGGGCCCGCTGAACGCGCAGGTTGTCGGCACGGGCGAACGCGACGGGTTCCGCTATGAGAAAGTCATTTATGAGAGCATGCCCGGTCTGCTAATCACGGGCATCGTGTTTCTGCCGCTCGAGGCGGGCCCGTACCCGGGGGTGATCGTGCCGTGTGGACATGATGACGGGGGCAAGGTGTGCGAAGCGTACCAGCGGCTTTGCATCCTGCTGGCCAGGAACGGGATTGCGGCGCTGATCTACGACCCGATCGGCCAGGGGGAGCGCGTTCAGGTTTTTGGCGAGGACGGCAAACCGAAGTACAGTTGCACGATCGAGCACACGGTGGTCGGGGCGGCCGCGATACCGCTGGGGTGGAGCACGGCGAAGTTTCGGGTGTGGGACGGGATGCGCAGCATCGACTATTTGGCGAGCCGGCCGGATATCCACCCCGAGCGGATCGGGTGCACCGGCAACAGCGGCGGCGGCACGCTCACCAGCTACATCATGGCGCTCGACCCGCGCGTAAAATGCGCCGCGCCCAGTTGCTACATCACCAGCCAGCAGCTTTTCTTCCGCAAAGACGGGCCGCAGGACGCCGAGCAGAATATCCACGGCCAGATCGCGCGGGGTATGGAGCATGCGGACTACGTGATGATGCGGGCGCCGCGGCCAACGCTGATCTGCTCCGCCACACGGGATTTTTTCAACATCGAGGGGACGTGGGACAGTTTCCGCGACGCCAAACGCCTCTACACCAAGCTGGGGTTTCCCGAGCGCGTGAGCCTGGTCGAGGCGGACGAGGAGCACGGGTTCACGGCGCCGTTGCGGCAGGGTGCGGCGCGGTGGATGCGCCGGTGGTTGCTGGAAAAGGACGACGCGGCGGTCGAACAGGACGCGACCGTACTGACGATCGAGGAGGCGCGGTGTACGCCGGACGGGCAGGTGACCAGGATGCCCGGCGCGCGCACGGTCTTCGACGTGATGGCCGAGGAAGAGTCGCGGTTGGCGACCGGACGCGCGGAATGGCTGAAGTCGACGCCGCGTGAACAGGTGCTGGCGAAGATACGCGAACTGACCGGCATCCGGCTGCTGGCCGATTTGCCGGAGCCGGGCGTGGAAACGGGGCCGGTCGAGGAACGGGACGGGTACCGGGTGGAAAACCTGGTGTTCAGCCCTGAGGAGGGAATCCAGCTGCGGGCGAGATATTACGTTCCAGCGAATCCAACAGGCGGGGCCGAGCTTCACGTGTCTCCGGAAGCGGTTGGGGAACCCTCACAGGAGGTGGTTGCTCTGGTCGCTAATGGAACGGCGGTTTTGGCGCTGGAAGTGCGCGGGACAGGTCAGACGGCACCCAAGACGCGGCTCGAGAGTTTCGACAAGGTTTTTGGCGGGGGGTGGCGGGACTTTTTCACGGCTTACATGCTCGACAAGACCTACCTTGGCATGCAGGCCGAAGATATGATCGCATGCGGCCGGTGGCTGGCGGGCAAGATGGGCGGGAAAGTCATGTTACGCGTGGGCGGAAACGGGTTGCAGCCAGCGGGGCTGCATGCGGCGGCGCTGGCGCGGGAAGTGTTCGAGACGTGCGAGCTTGAGCAGCCTCCGGTAAGCTGGGCGGAGACGGTTCGGGATCCGGAGCGGCCCGGCGCGTTAATCAACACGGTTCACGGCACCCTGCGGTATTACGACATCCCCGATCTTGAGAGGCTGTGACTAGATCGGGCCTTGGCCGTTCACAATGGGCGGCTTTAATTTTCCCGGCGTTTGTGCTATACAAGTTCGTAGTTATCCTGTTCTACATAAAGGCTGAATGGCGGGGGGATGTGGCGTATGTTGAGCCGGCTCATGACGCGGAAAGAGCAACTGGTGCTGCTTTTGTTTGCCGGGGCGATACTAGTTGGCGCGGTCGCGCTGTGGTACAGCCGGTCGGGTGCCGACGAAGCTACCTTGGCGGTTGCCGCGGCGATTCCTCAGCCCGCAGCCGCGGCCATGCCGGCGGCCGCCCCGGCTGCGTCTCCGGCGCCCGAGCCGCTTCCCATCGCGCCGCCGCCGCAGCCGCCGCTACAGCGGGCGCTGCAACCGGAGTTGCCGCGGGCGCCGGAAATGGTCGGTGTGAGCGCGGCGGGCGAGGTGGCGCGGCCCGATGTCTATATGCTGCCCGAGGGGGCGCGTGTGCGCGACCTACTGGAGAAAGCCGGTGGTGCGACAGAGCGGGCCGACCTTTCGGACATCAACCTCGCCGCCAGACTTATAGACGGGTCGACGCTCACGATTCCGGCGCGGCGCCAGCCGGGAAAGAGGACGCTGCCGGCTTTTTACGTGAACCCGCCGCATTACACGATTTCGGGCTGGCAACCGGCGCCGCAGGAGGCCCCGGCTGAGACGCCGCCTCTTGCAGGTTCGCAAGTGCCGGCGGCCGGGGCGCCCGGCGCGCAGGGAAAAGGGGCCCTGCTGGACCTGAACAGCGCCAGCCAGGATGAGTTGGAAACCCTGCCGGGGATCGGCCCCAAACTGGCGGCGGAGATCATTGCGTACCGGTCATGGGCCCCGTTTGCGTCCGTAGACGATCTGACCAACGTCAGCGGGATCGGGCCAAAGAAGTTGGAAGGCGTGCGGAATCTGGTCACGGTGCGGTAATCTACGCGGGAATTCGATCAGGCGCATACGAGTGTTTCCCTCCGCAAAGGTGTTTTTCGATGAAGGCCCGTAGAACGCTTCACATAGCGGCATCTCTGATCCCGGTCGTGGTTGTCGTCGCCGTTGCGGTGGCGGTGCACTATGCGTTAAAAGAATTCCGGTATTCGGACCTGCAATCGGCGATACGCGCTATTCCGCGACAAGCCATTCTCGAGTCGGTGCTTTTAACGGCGTTCGGCTATTTTCTCATGACGTGCTATGACACGCTGGCCTTCCGATACGTGCGCAAAGACCTGCCCTATTCGAAGATCGCGTTTACCTCTTTTATTGGCTACACCCTCAGCAACAACATTGGCTATTCGTTCCTCAGCGGGGGCTCGATCCGTTACCGGTTCTATTCGGGGTGGGGCCTGACGCCGGCGGAGATCTTTGGCGTCATCACGTTCTGCACGGTTACCGGGTGGCTGGGTTTCATGACGCTGGCCGGCTCGAGTTCGCTGCTGGAACCCACGGTGGTGCTCGAGGCGGCATCCCTGCCGCCCGCGGTGGCCCATGTCGCGGGTATTCTACTGATCCTGTTTCCCATTATTTACCTTGGCGCAGCGATTCTCGGGCGCGAGACGGTGTCGGTGGGGAAGTGGTCGATCCGGCTGCCGAACCGTAGGCTGGCGGTGACCCAATGGGGTTTGGGGGTGGTGGATTTTTCCGTGGCATGCGCGGCGTTGTACGTGCTGTTGCCGGCGCATGCGGGTCTTTCCTTTGCGGGTTTTCTGGGGCTGTTCATGATTTCGCTGGTGGCCGGAATAGCCAGCCAGATGCCCGGCGGGCTTGGCGTTTTTGAAGGGGCGATGACGCTGCTGCTGGCGTCGAGGATCCCGCCGGCGCAGGCGTTGAGCGCGCTGGTGGTATTTCGCCTCATCTATTATGTTTTCCCATTGTGCGCGGGGCTGGCCGTACTTACCGCCTATGAAATCCGGCGGCGGCGCCGTTACGTCAGCCGGCTGTACAGCTTTGCGGACCTTCATCTCTACCCGCTGGTTCCGCACCTGTTTGTGGTGTCGGTTTTTGTTTGCGGCATTATCCTGTTGGTTTCAGGCGCCACGCCTGCCACGGAAGGCCGGATGAGATTCCTGCGCGATTTCCTGCCGCTTCCGGTGATTGAGATGTCGCATTTCCTGGCCAGCATGGCGGGGCTGGGAATGCTCTTGCTGGCCCAGGCGCTGCAGCACCGGGTGAAGGCCGCTTATTGGCTCACCTGCGGATTGCTCGGCGCGGGAGTTGTCTTTTCCCTGTTGAAAGGATTCGATTACGAGGAGGCGATCATTCTTTTGCTGATGCTGGTGGCGCTGATTCCCAGCCACAGACATTTCCGGCGCAAGGCGCGCCTGTTCTCGCAGGTGACGGACCCGCGATGGCTGGCGGCGGTGGCCGCGGCAACGGCGGGCTCGATTTGGCTGGGCATCTTTGTTCACCGCCACGTGGAATATACGGGTGACGTGTGGTGGCGGTTCAGTTTCAACGCCGACGCCCCCAGGTTTCTGCGGGCCAGTGTAGGGCTCGTCATAGGGATGGTGGCCCTGGTGGCGGCCCGGCTGTTGCGGTCTACCCCCATCAAACCCGCGCCGCCTACCGCCGAAGACAGGGAGGCGGTGCGCGAACTCGTGAAGCAGGCGCAAAACGTGCAGGCCAACCTCGCCCTGCTTCCCGACAAGAATTATCTGTTCAATGACAACAAGACCGGGTTCATCATGTACGGCATGCATGATCGGGCGTGGGTTTCGATGGGGGATCCGGTGGCCCCTGACGCGGAAAAAGCGGACTTGGTGTGGCGGTTTCGCGAGGCGTGCGACGCAAGCGGGGCCTGGCCTGTGTTTTATGAGGTAAGACCGGCATTCTTGCCGCTGTACATTGACGCGGGCCTCATGCTGTACAAGCTGGGCGAGGAAGCCCGGGTCCCGCTCGAATCGTTCTCGCTGGAGGGGAGCAGCCATAAGAGCGATAGGAACCTTCTCCACAAGCTCGGTCGGGAGGCGTATGAGTTCACGGTTCTTAGCCCGGACGAGGTGGCGCCCCTGCTTCCGGAGTTGTGCGAAATTTCCGATCAATGGCTGGCGCAGAAGAACGTGCGGGAAAAAGGGTTCAGTCTTGGCCGGTTTGACCCGCAGTACCTGTTGAATTTTCCTCACGCGATTGTCAGGAAAGAGGCAAAAGTGATCGCTTTCGCCAACCTCTGGCAGGGCGGCGGACGCGACGAGGTCTCGCCCGACCTGATGCGTTATCTGCCGGGCGGGCATGGGGGTGTGATCGATTTCCTGTTCTTGAATATAATGCTTTGGGCGAAACAAGAGGGGTACCAGTGGTTCAACCTCGGCATGGCTCCGCTGGCGGGGCTTGAGCATCATGCGGGTGCCGCGCTGTGGAACCGGCTGGGTGTGTTGATGTACCGGCATGGCGAGATGTTTTACAACTTCCAGGGCCTGCGGAAGTTCAAGGAGAAATTCGACCCGGTGTGGGAGCCGCGCTACCTGGCCAGCCCCAGACTCGTGCTGCTTCCTACGGTGTTGGTCGACACGGCCGCCCTCATCAGCGGGGGGATCGCCGGAATCGTATCCAAATAACGAGGAGCATTGTCATGAAGCTTCAATTTCCCGAGCCGTACGCTCACAAGCATCCGCCGGTCAGAAACGTGAACGACCTCCTCCAGGAGCATCTGACGCCCGGCCAGCGCGCCAGCGACCAAATCGCCCGGATAGTCGGATCCTGGACCTTTATCATCACCCAATCGATTTTGCTGGTTTTCTGGGTAGCGCTGAACGTGATGGCCTGGATCAGCCATTGGGACCCATACCCGTTCATTCTGCTGAACCTGTTCTTGTCGCTCCAGGCGGCTTATACGGCGCCCATCATCATGATGAGCCAAAACCGTCTCGCCGCCCGCGATCGGCTCGAAGCCCATGAAGACTACCACACAAACCTCAAGGCCGAAGAAGAAATCCGGGCGATTATGAATCATCTCGCCGCCCAGGACACCGCGCTTACCACTATTCATGACATCCTCGTTGGCCTGCAGGAGAAACCCGCCGCTTAAGCCTAAATTCGGCATTTAGGTTAAGCCTGCCCCAGGCGCCGTTCGGCCTGTGCGATTTCGATGAGGGCGGCCCGGTCGAGGATTCGGATCTGGCGTGGGTCGGGCATGTCGATGAGGCCTTCTTTGGTCATCCGTGCGAGGATCCGCGAGAGTGTTTCGGGGATCGTGCCAAGCATGCTGGCGAGTTGGGCCTTGGGCAGCTCGAGGACGAGTGTGTCGCTTCCTTCCTGGCGTGTGCTGAGGTAAAGGAGGTGCGCCGCGAGCCGGGCGGGAACTTCACGCAACGAGAGGTCTTCGATCAGCGAGGCAAACCGGCGCAACTTGAACGACAACTCCGCCAGCATGCCCAACGCGAGGTCCGGCTCGCTGCGAATCAGGCTGATAAACCTGTTGCGCGGGAAAAAGAGCGTGTAGGCGGGTTCGAGCGGTTCGGCGTACGCGGGGAAGTCTTTGCCGGCGAACACGACCGCCTCGCCGAACACATCGCCCGGGCCGAACACGTGCAGGATCTGCTCTTTTCCCTCCGGCGAGAGCTTGTACACCTTGACGCGGCCGGAAACGATGGCATGGAAGCCGGTCGCGCGCTCACCGTCGGCGAAGATGACCTGGCCTTTGTCGTAATTGCGCGTAACCGCAATCTCGGCAAGCTTTTGCCGCAGGTTTTCGGGCAGCCCGCCGAATAGGGGGATTGCGCCGATTGTTCTGGAGATGGCCATGGTTTTCCTCTTTTTACAGAAATTACCGTTCGGCTTGACCTAAGTCAAGGCAACTAGGCGGTGCGGGTGGTAAATTGCCTGCATGAGATTTGAGTGGCTCGAGCCGGAGCGGCGGGGCGAAACCCTGCCGAAACGGCAGGGACCGAACCCAACCGACAAGGAGACGCGACAATGTTCTGTTACCAGTGCGAGCAAACGGCAAAAGGCACAGGATGCACCAGTGTGGGCGTATGTGGCAAAAAATCGGACGTGGCGGCCCTCCAGGATTTGCTCACCTACGTCCTGAAAGGATTCGGCGCCGTGGCCGTGGCCGCCCGAAAGGCCGGGATCGTGGACCGGGATGCGGAGCGCCAGATGTGCGATGGCTTGTTTGCCACGCTGACAAACGTCAACTTCGACCCGGACCGGTTCGCCGAATACGTCCGCGACGCGGCTCGCATTCGCGACGGGCTGAAAGCCCGTCTGGCCGCAGCGGGCGTTGCTGTTGAGTTTCCGGCGGGCCCGGCGGACCTGGTGCCGGCGTCGGGCGTGACGGAGATGGTGGCTCAAGGGGAGCGGCACGGCATGCTGGAAGACGGAAGCCCGAACGAAGACATCCGCTCGTTGCAGCACATCCTGCTTTACGGCGTGCGGGGCGTGGCGGCGTACGCGCACCATGCGTATGTCCTTGGCCAGGAAGACGTTGCGGTGTACGAGTTTGTGGAAGAGGCGCTCGATGCGTCGCACCGGCCGGACATCTCGCTGGATGAGGCGCTCGGGCTGGTGTTGAAGTGCGGCGAGATCAACCTGCGGGTGATGGAGTTGCTCGACGCGGGGCATACGGGCACGTACGGCCACCCCGTCCCGACCTCGGTGCCGCTGGGCGCCAAAGCCGGCAAGGCCATCCTGGTTTCCGGCCACGACCTGATGGATTTGGCGGCCCTGCTGAAACAAACTGAAGGCACCGGCATCAACGTGTACACCCACGGCGAAATGCTGCCGGCGCACGGTTACCCGGGCCTGAAAAAGCACGCGCACCTGTATGGCCACTACGGGACGGCGTGGCAAAACCAGGTTTCCGAGTTTCAAAAGTTCCCCGGCGCCATCGTCATGACGACCAACTGCATCCAGGCCCCGCGGCCCGCGTACATGGACCGGATCTACACGACGGGCACCGTGGGCTGGCCGGGAGTCCAGCATGTCGTGAACAGGGATTTCTCGAAGGTGATTCAAAAGGCGTTGGCAATACCGGGATTTGTAGAGGATACCGACGCAGGTTCGGTGATGGTAGGTTTTGCGCGGAACGCCGTACTGGGCGTGGCCGACAAGGTCATCGCGGCGGTCAAATCCGGCGCGATCCGGCACTTCTTCCTGGTGGGAGGGTGCGACGGGGCCAAGCCCGGCAGAGACTATTACACCGAGTTCGTCGAGAAGGTCCCGCAGGATTGCGTGGTGCTGACGCTGGCGTGCGGCAAGTTCCGGTTTTTCGACAAGCAGCTTGGCGACATTGGCGGGATCCCGCGGTTGCTCGACGTCGGCCAGTGCAACGATGCGTATTCGGCAATCCAGATTGCGGCGGCGCTGGCCGGGGCGTTCAAGTGCGGCGTCAACGACCTGCCGCTGTCGATGGTGCTGTCGTGGTACGAGCAGAAGGCGGTGTCGATCCTGCTTTCGTTGCTTCACCTGGGCATCAAAGGCATCCGGCTCGGGCCGTCGCTGCCGGCATTCATCACGCCCAACGTGCTCGATGTGCTGGTTAAGAATTTCGATATCAAACCGATTTCGACACCGGACGCGGACTTGGCGGCCATATTGGGCTAGTCGCGGTTTCAGAGTGGGAGTAGCAGAAATGCGGGTGAAGCGAAAGATCATCGAGATTAACGAGGAGCTCTGCAACGGTTGCGGGCAGTGTGTTCGGGCTTGCGCTGAAGGGGCGATTCAGATGGTGGACGGCAAGGCGCGGCTGGTATCGGACGTATACTGCGACGGGTTGGGCGCGTGCATCGGCGACTGCCCGACGGGCGCGCTCGAGGTGGTCGAGCGCGAGGCGGAGAACTTTCACGAAGTGGCTGTCCACACCCACTTGCATCAGTTGGCTGAAAAAACCGGCGGTTGCCCATCGGCGCAGGCGATGACGTTTGCGCCGGCCGCCGCGGCCGATTTGGACGTTGCCGTTGAACCGGCGCTCGGCCACTGGCCTGTTCAGATCCGGCTGGTATCGGCGGCTGCGCCGTTTCTGGAGGACGCGGACATCACGGTGGCGGCGGATTGCGTACCGGTGGCGTATCCGGCGTTTCACCGTGATTTTGTGGCGGGCAAGGTGGTGCTGATCGGTTGCCCGAAGTTTGACGACCCGACGCCGTACGTGGGGCGTTTTGTGGAGATTTTCAGCCGCAACCGGGTTCGGCGGGTGACGGTGGTGGTGATGGAAGTGCCGTGCTGCCAGGGACTGCCGGTGCTGGTCGAGCAGGCGCGCAAGATGGCCGGGGCCGACGTGCCAATCGAAAAAGTGGTGGTCAGCCGCGACGGCAGAATCGTACATCGCCAGCTTTTGTCGAAAAACGCGAATAAAAGCGGCGCCTCGGTTGGTTAACCTCGAATTACACCGGGTAAAATCAGGTGAGAGGCAGTAAGAGCATTAGAGGTAACCTGTGATCAACCGAGAAGTTCAGTTTAAGGGCCTTCCGATCAGCGGCGGCATTGCCTTCGCCAAGATCTGCCTGTTTAACGAAAATCGCCATGACCGTGCGCCCGCCCACCAGGTCGAGGGGCCGGGGATCGAACGGGAAACGGCGCGGATCGAGCAGGCGGTGAAGGTGGCGTCGGAACGGACGCAGGCGCTTGTCGACCAAATCCAGGCCCGGCTGGGATCGGCGCAGGCGGGCATTTTCGTGGCGCAGAAAATGATGGTTGAAGACGCCGCGCTGTACGCGAAAATGCTGGCGCTGATTGAACACGAGGGGCTGAACGCGGAGGCCGCTGTCACCCGGGCACTGGACGAGTACGAGGCGGTCCTCAGCGCCATCGACAACCAGTACCTGCGGGAGCGGGCGTCGGATATCGGCGAGATTAAGCGGCGGCTGCTCGACGTGCTGGGCAACACGACCCCGTCGCTGCAATGCGACGGGTTTGCCCACTGCCAGCGTGGCAAGAACCGGGTGGTCGCGGCCGTCGAACTCACCCCCTCACTCACCACCGAACTCGACACCGACAATCTGCGCGGGTTTATCACCGAACACGGCGGCGCGGGTTCGCACGCGGCCATTCTGGCGCGCGCGTTGGGCATCCCGGCCGTCAGCGGCCTGGCGGGTAGCCACAGTACTGTCACCTGCGGAAACGACGTGATCGTGGACGGCGACCGGGGCCTGGTGATTCTGTGGCCGACCCGGGAAACGCTGGCCAGCTACAAGCTGGTCGAGGGGGCGGTGGTTAAGGCGGCTGTCGACATCGAGCCGGCGGTGCCCAGCTACCAGGTGATGGCCAACGCCAGCCGGTTCAAAGATATCGAGAAAGCACTGGCGGCCGGCGCAGAAGGCATCGGCCTGTACCGAACGGAGTTCGGGGTGTTCGTGCCCAACCGGATCCTGGATGAGCAGGAGCAGTACGACCAGTACGTCCGCATCCTGGAGATGATGGGGCCGCGGCCCGTCACAATCCGCCTGCTCGACCTCGGCGGCGACAAGGGCGGCGAGTGGCTCAACCTCCCGCCCGAGGAAAACCCGCAGTTGGGCCTGAGAGGCAGCCGGCTGTTGTTGGCGCGCCGCGACCTGTTCGACGCGCAGGCGCGGGCGCTCGCGCGCGCTTCCGTCCACGGGCCCGTCAACGTGATGTATCCGATGATCGTGGATGCGGCGCAGTTCTTGAAGATGCGCGAGGCGTTCGAGAACGCGGTGGAAGGCGTCGAGCGGGGCACGTTGCGGCACGGCGTGATGTTCGAGGTGCCCGCGGCATGCCTCCACGCGGGCCAGATCCTCGAGCACGCCGAGTTCGGCAGCATCGGCACCAACGACCTCACCCAGTATCTGTTTGCGGTGGACAGAAACAACGAGCTGGTCGCCGAATATTACAACCCGGATGCGCCGGCATTCTGGGCGCTGATCCGGATGACGGTCGACGCGGCGGCCCACCGGGGCCGGCCGCTGTCGGTTTGCGGGGAGATGGCGGGTGACGAGCAGTTTGTTGAGCGGTTCATCGAACTGGGGATCAAGTCGGTCAGTGTCAGCTCGCGGCTGATCGCCCGGACGCGGCGCACCGCTCGGAAAATCTTGGGCAGTCAAAACTAAGCCGCATTGGCTTAGATCCGGCCAAACGTGTTACGCTGGTGGCACTTATGGACTTTTTCTCTGCTTCCATGCTGTTGAAGCTCAAGGTGCTGTCGAAACCGGGCCTGGCGTTTGCGGGCCTGGCGATCGTGGCGCTGGTTCTCTTGCTGCAATTGCTCGGGGTGAAGTCGCGGAAAGTGCGCTGGGCGGTCACGGCGCTGCTGACGGTGGCGGGTGCGGTTGCGGTTGCGTCCTACCTCGAGTTCGGCCAGTTCCGTTACGACCGGTACATCAACCCGCACGACGTGTTCCACTACTACATGGGGTCGAAATACTCGCGCGAAATCGGCTACTCCCACCTTTACGCCAGCGCGCTGGTCGCCGACTCGCAAATGAACAGCGTCTACGACCGCAACCGGTCCATCAGAAGCCAGGAGGACTACGGTTACATCCCCGCAAGGATGGTGCTGAAAGACTCCGCGAAGTATGAGGGGTTATTCACGCCGCGACGTTGGGTTGAGTTCAAACGGGACATAGCGTTTTTTCAGTCGCGGATGCCCAAGGCGAAGTGGAACAACGTGCTGCGGGATAAGGGTTACAACGCCACGCCGGTGTGGAATATGGTTGCACGGGCGCTGGCGAACACGTTTGACACATCGAGCATAAACGCGCTGCTGTTTCTCGATCTGGCGATGCTGGCGGCGATGCTGGTGATGATCTGGGCGGCGTTCGGCTGGAACGTGGCGATGCTGGCAGCGGTTTTTTTTGCGTCGAACTTTTTCATGAGTTTTGTACACATCCGTGGTGCGTTTCTGCGGCTGGACTGGGTGGCGTTGCTGGTGATGTCCGTCTGCGCCCTGAAACTGGGCTGGTACAAGACGGCCGGCGGGATGATGGCGTACGCGGCGCTGGCGCGGGTGTTTCCCACAGTTTTCGTGTTTGGCATCGGGGCGTGTTTTGTGTGGGACGTGATCAAGAATCGGCGGTTAAGCCGCAGATACGTCGAGTTTTTTGCGGTGTTCGTGCTGACGGTGTCGGTGCTCGTTGGTTTGTCCATCTTTGACGACGGAAACCTCCATCTCTGGCGCGAATTCAGCGACAAAATCACCCTGCACAACAACGACTTGTCCACAACGCGTGTCGGGTTCAAGTACATCTTCCTCGATACACGGGCAGTTACAGGCTCGTGGCCGCAGTTTGTGGCGGCCAAACAGCACGAGTTCGCGGGCCGGCGCCTGCAATGGCTGGCAATCCAGGCGGCGGTCCTGGCGGCGTGTTTTCTGGCGTCGCGGAAACTGCGCGACCACGAGGCGCTGGCGCTGGGTTTTGTGCCGGCCTTTTTCCTGGTGGCGCCGACGTTTTACTACCACGTGATGCTGATCGTGCCGTTCATGTTTTTTGCCGCGCGGCCCGAATCGCTGTCTCGGCTTATTGGGGCGGCGGGCATGTTCGCGTTGAGCGCCGCCGCGTATCGTCTCAACCAGAAGCTCGGGTTTACCATCTTCCTCAGTTACGTCCTTTCGTGGATGCTGCTGGGGTTGGCAGCGTACCAGTTGGCGGCGGCGTTCTTGACTCGGCGCGACGAGGAAACCGCAGGCGAAGTAGTGGCAACGGCTAAACCCGCCATCACGCGGCCGCAGAAGGCCCTGCTATGTACGGTGCCGGTGTGCTGGCTGATCTTCGCGGGTGTTGGGCTGATGCGTGCGCATGCGGGCCCGGCCCCGGCGTCGTCAGCCCTTGCCGATCGGCTCAAATCGCAGCCGGGGATCGTGCAACTGGCGCTGACGGGCGACGTGATGATGGCGCGCGGCGTCAATCGCACGCTGGTGGCAAGCGGCCAGGATTTCGCGTCGCCGATGATGAACGTGGCGCGTTACCTGCGCAACGCCGATGCGGCCTTCTGCAACCTGGAGACGGCCGTGTCGACCCTGGGCCAACAGATCAAAAAGCGGTATACGTTCCGATCGTCGCCCCAGACGGTTGCGGCGTTGTCGACGGCGGGGTTTGACGTGGTCAGCCTGGCCAATAACCACGTGTTGGATTTTGGCACCGACGCGCTGGCCGATACGATGAAGCGGCTCGATGCCGCCGGCATAAAACAGGCCGGCGTTGCCGCCGACGGCGCAAGGCAGCAGCCGGTCGTTCTGACTGCCAAGGGCGTGAAAATCGGGTTCCTTGCCTATGTCGATCCCGAAAGCCGGTACGCGGACGCGCCCGAATATGACTCGATGACGGGCCTGAGGCCGGTCAAAGCCACGCGCGAGCAATGCGCGGCGGACATCTCCGCGCTGAAACGGGCGGCGGATATTGTGGTGGTATCGATGCACTGGGGGACGGAGTACATCGAGAAACCCGACCGTCGTCAGGTCGAGTTCGGGCGTTTCTTGATCGACGCGGGCGCCAATATCGTGGCAGGGCATCATCCGCACGTCCAGCAGGAGCCGGAGTGGTACCGGGGCGGCGTCATCATCCACAGCATGGGCAACTTTGTGTTCGACCAGTGGAGCCGGCCGCTCACGCGCGTCAGCCGGCTTTATCGCGTCTATTGCGACAAGACCGGCGTGAAAGGCCTCGAGTACCTGCCGCTGGACAAAGAGAAAGATACGTGGCTGCTGTTCGCCACGTCGCGGCGGTTTATTGAAGTGCCCGCCCAACCCGGCACGCGCCGCATGCCCGTCAAACAACCCCCGGCGCCGCCCGCACGTGCCAAGTCTGGAGGAAGCAGATGACCGGTTCGACGCGGAAGTTGGCGGCGGTGTTGGCGACACTTTTGGCGATGGTCATGGTCCCGGGAACATGGGCTCAGGTTTCGGGCGCTGGTTCCGCGGGGCCTTCTGTTTTGATGGAGGGTGTGTGGGAGTCGAGCGGTGCGAGGCCGGGCGAGACGGTGCGGCTTGCGGCGGCGGTAACAGTCGAAGAGGGCTGGCACGTCAACGCCCACAAACCCAGCGACCCGTACATCATCCCGACGACGCTCGATCTGTCGCTGCCCGAGGGCGTTACGGCGGGGCGGACGGCCTATCCCGAGCCGACATTGTTCGAGGTGCAGGGGTTCCCGGAAAAGCTGGCGGTATACGGCGGGAAGTTTGTGATTGGGGTTGAAGTTCACGTGGGTGCGGAGGTCAAGCCGGGCACGTTTAACGTGCCGATGACGCTCCACTACCAGGCGTGCAACGACCGGCAGTGCATGATGCCGACGCAAACACCGGCGTTGGCGGAGTTGGCGGTGGTGGAACCGGGGGCTGCGGTAACGCCGCAACGGCTTGACTTGTTCGAGGGGCTGGTTTTCTCCGAAGAGGCGGGGGCCCAGACGCCTCCAGAGACGCCCGCAACCGAAGCGCCGGCCGATACCGGCGACTGGCGGGCGTTGATAGGCGGGTTTGAAGTTGCGGGGACGGCGGGCGGGTATCTGTCGGCATCGGAGTTCCTGGCGTTTCTCGATAGAGTGGAAAAGGGCGAGGCGGAAGCAGGCCTGTTTGAGAACAAATCGGTGTGGCTTGTGGTGGTGCTGGTCATTGTCGGCGGCATACTGCTGAACCTGACGCCGTGCGTGTTGCCGCTGATCCCGATTAATCTGGCCATTATCGGCGCGGGCGCGAAAGCCGGCTCAAGACGGCGCGGATTCCTGCTTGGGGGGACGTATGGGCTGGGGATGGCGGCGACGTACGGGCTGCTGGGGCTGGTCGTGGTGCTAGGCCTTTCGAGCACGTTTGGCGCGTTGAATTCGACGATCTGGTTCAACGCCGTAATCGCGGCGGTGTTTGTGGCGCTGGCGCTGGCAATGTTTGACGTGTTCATCCTGGACTTCAGCCGGCTACAGGGCCGGCTTGGTGTGGCGCGGTTGCAGGGTGGGACGTTCGTGGCGGCGGGCGTGATGGGTGCGGTGGCGGCACTGCTGGCGGGTGCGTGTGTGGCGCCGGTGATCATTTCGACGATCGTCTACGCGCAGGATCAGTATGCGCGCGGCAACCGCGTGGCGTTGTTGTTGCCGTTCCTGATCGGGCTCGGGATGGGGCTTCCGTGGCCGTTTGCGGGGGCGGGCCTGTCGTTCCTGCCCAAGCCGGGGAAATGGATGGAGCGGGTGAAGTATGTTTTTGGCGCGGTTATCCTGGTGGCCGCCGGGTATTTCGCTTATCAGACGTGGCTGTTGTTCAGCAACAAATACCTGGTGGATCGACAGGCGGTTCAGGCGAGCGCCGCGGCGTTGGACAAAGAAGGCTGGCATTCGGATCTGGCGACGGCACTCGACGAGGCCAGGCGCGACGGGAAACCCGTCTTGATCGACTTCTGGGCGACGTGGTGCAAGAACTGCCTGTGGATGAATGAGACGACGTTCAGGGACCCCGCGGTTAAGGCGCGCCTCGAGAAGTACGTGAAGGTGAAGTACCAGGCGGAACGGCTCAGCGAGCCGGCCACACGCGCCGTGATGGAACGGTTCGACGTGATCGGCCTGCCGACGTACGTGGTGCTGAAACCGCGTCCTGGCTGAGACGGCTGGGACGTCCGCACCGCAATAGCGGTCGCGCAGGAGCGCGACCCCACCGCATGCAGCCTGAGCCGGCGGCTTCCATCAAAAGCGCAGGATATTTTGTGCGGCAGCTTGCTGCCGCAATCCAAACAGGCTTCCCCTACAAAAGAGCGTCGTCGGCCAGTTTCTTTTCGGTTTCTTCGTCGATCCGCTGGTCCATTTCGAGGGCGGGCAGGGCGTGGGCTGGGTATCCGACGGGTTTTGCGGGTACGCCGGCAACGGTGCAGTGAGGTGGGACGTCTTCGAGCACGACGCTGCCGGCGCCGATTTTTGCGCCTTCGCCGATGATGACGTTGCCGAGCACCTTGGCGCCGGCCCCGATCAGCACACCCTTGCCGATCCTGGGGTGGCGTTGGCCGCCGGCCTTGCCGGTGCCGCCAAGCGTGACCTCGTGCAACATCGAGAAGTCGTCGTCGATGACGGCGGTCTCGCCGATGACGATGCTGGTGGCGTGGTCGAACAGGAGGCCTTTTCCGAGCCGCGCCCCGGGGTGGATGTCGACGGCAAACACTTCGGACATCCGGCTCTGAAGGTACAGGGCCAGCGGTTTCCGGTCCTGTTGCCAGTAGTAATGGGCGGCACGGTAGGACTGGATGGCGTGGTAGCCCTTGAAGTAGAGGAGCGGCTGCGAGCAGCCGCGGCATGCCGGGTCGCGGGTGACGACGGCGTTGATGTCGGCGCGCAATGCGGCGGCAATCTTGTGGTCGCTGCGAAACGCTTCGTCAATGAGGTCGCGCAGCGTAACCGCGGGGACGGTCGAGCTCCCCAGCTTGCTGGCGAGGATGAAGCTGAGCGCGTCCTCGAGTGTTTTGTGGTTCAAGACCACCGAGTAGAGGAAACTGGCCAGCATCGGCTCGGTTTGCGCGTCTCGCGCGGCTTCCTCGCGTATTTTTTCCCAAATCGGGTCGTTTTTCTGCTTCGTCATTACGCGCTCTCCTTTGAAGAATGATAGCACAGATTAAATCCGCGTATGAAGACGGACGCGGCCCGGGTGCGCCATGGCGGCCGTTATATATGACGACATAATTTTTGCTGAATGTGGGTCCGGAATTATTCCGGACCTACAGATGCCGAGCCTACAGGAAGGTGCAAAAATTCGGTCGTGCTGTATAGAATCTTTGTTCGCGACATCTGCGCGCGCCGCGTAGATGTCGGCTCAAAGTCGCGAACAAAGATTCTGATTCCGGCTTACCAGCCGGCGGCTTCTTAGCCGCCTTAGAACATGTTATAGTTGGTTCTTTATGAAAGCGTTTGATCGCGAAATAGTGAGTGGCAGCATCGTGCAGTCGGTATGGAAGCTGGCGTGGCCGATGACGCTGCTGAACCTGGTGAACGGGTCGCACAGCCTGGTCGACCACATCCTGGTGGGCAACTTCATTTCGTCCGCAGACAATGCGGCCAACGCGGCGATCGGGGTGGCGTGGCAGGTTTTCCTGGTGTTTGTGGTGATGATCGCGTCGCTTTTCCAGGGCAACAACGTTTTGATCGCGCGTTACGCGGGCAAGCAGGATAGAGAAAAAATCAGCGGGGTGGCGTACGACGTGTTTGTGGCGTCGGTGGCAATCCTGGTGCTGGTGCTTGGGCCGCTGGGCTTTCTGTTGAGCCCGGCGCTGGTCAGGTTTGCGACGGCGGACGCGTCGGTGGCGGCTCACGCGCTGCCGTACCTGCGGATCATGTTTGTGGGCGGGGTGCCGCTGTTCATCATGTTCATGGTGACGGGCGCGCTGCAGGCGTCGGGCCAGCCAAAAGTGCCGTTGAAGCTGGGCGTGCTCACAACAGTGCTGAACATCGTGCTGAGCACGCTGTTTATTACGGGGTTCGGCCCGTGGCCGCCGATGGGGACGGCGGGGGCGGCGCTGGGAACGTGCCTGGCGCCGCTGGCGAGCGTGGGGATCGTGCTGGCGCTGGTGATGCGGCGGCGGACGATGTTTCTGCCCCCGAAACGGTTGCGGCTGCCGGACTGGCGCGTACTGCGGGCGGTGGCCCTGATCGGTGTGCCCACGGGTGTGCAGGCGGTGCTGCTTAACCTAGGCGGGGCGCTGCTGATCGGCAAGATCGGGACGCTGCCGCAGGGGGCGGCGGCGCAGGCCGCGTATACCATCGGGTACATTCAGCTTTTTTCGCTGGTGATGTGGGTGTCGTTCGGACTTCGGGTCGCTTCGGCCACCATCATGGGGCAGAATATCGGCGCGAACCGGCCTGAACGGGGCACGCGGGGCGTGTACGTGGCGGCGCTGATGGGCATGACGTGGGCGGCGGTGATCGGCGCGGTGTTCTGGCTGTTTCCGGGCGTGCTGCTGGGGGCGTTTCGGGCTACCGCGGAACCCTTGTTTGGCTACGGGGCGTCGTTGCTCAAGGTGCTGGCGTTTTCCGGCGTGATGCAGGTCGTGACGCTGGCGTTCACGGGCGGGTTGCAGGGCGCCGGCGACACGCGCACGCCGATGTTCATCGCGTTCATCACGCAGATCGTCATCTTGCTGGGTCTGGCGCAGGTGTTGGATATGACGGGACATCTGAGCGTGTACACATTGTGGGGTGCGGTCTTCGTGGCGCACGCCTCGCGCTTCCTGCTGACGGCGGCGGTTTTCTATCGCGGGCGGTGGAAAGGGATCGAACTGGAGGTGTAGCTGGCACAGTGAGCGAAAAGGAACAAGATTGGCTGGAACGTCTGTCGGCATGGCGGCTCGCCGGGCTACTGCAAGTAGGTGGCGTGGCCTTTGCGGTGAAAAAGGCTATAAACTGCGCGCTTCATAACCTCAAGGGGGAAAGGCGGTAGGGGCATATGTTATCATTTGACTAACGATTATTTTGCGGCAGGGAAACCGGCCTTGGCGTCCCATGCAGGAAAGAAATGATGAATTACGATTCAAAAAGCGGACGGCTGGTGGCGTGGCAGGCGGGGGAGGCGCCTGGCCCGTGGCGCATGCTGCTATTTCCCACGTTTCGGTGCAACTTGCGGTGCGCTATTTGCTCACGCGCCTGGTGGGATGACCCGCCCGCATTTAAACACGAGATGTCGGACGAACGGCTGCTGCGGCTGGTGGATGAGAGTGCGGAACTGGGGGTCCAGGAGTTCTGCATCGGGGGCGGCGGTGAACCGTTGGTGCGCGGCGAGATCGTGATGAAACTGTGCGAGCGTATCAAGCACTACAAAATGTACGGCATCCTGCAGACAAACGGAACGCTGCTCACGGCGGACCGCATTGACCAGCTTGTGCGGATGAACTGGGACCACATCGATCTCAGTATAGACGGGCCGACCGCCGAGACCTGCGATGCTATCCGTCAAAAAGGCGTTTTCGACAAAGCAATCGCGGCCGTGAGAGAGACGCGGGCCGCCAAAACGCGCCACAAACGAAAACTGCCGCAGATGACGGCGGTGAACGTCATCACGTCATTAAACTACGACCGTCTCGACCAGATGATAGAAATGCTTCACGAGGCGGGCGCAGATTCGGTTATCTTCAAAGACATGATTGTCTATGCCGAAGGAATGCGAGAATTTGCCTTGACAGACACGCAGACGGTGGAACTGCAAGGGCACCTGGAGAAGGCGGGCCGACGCGGGCTTGATCTGGGCCTGTCGCTGTATGGCGGGTCATATGTCCAATGCGAACAGGGACCGGGCCCGGTGGGGCAGAAATCAGACGTGAAGCACGGATACGAGCAGGCGCTTTGCGTCGAACCCTGGCTGAGCATGGTGGTGCTATGCAACGGGTCCGCGGCCCCGTGTTGCAGCTTTTGGGAAGGCATCGCAGGCAGTCTGGAAACCAGCTCTCTTAAGGATGTCTGGCTGGGACCGGAGTACACGCAATTCAGGAAAGACATACTCGAGGGGCGGGGCCCGGCGCCATGCAAGGTGTGCCAGCCACAGTACGTGCTCCAGAAGGAGCAGGTCCTGGCGCGACTGAGCAATTATGAACGGTACCAGGCGACGCCGTGGAACTTGGCGGCGCGTGTGTTAAACAGTTTGCGCCATCACGGGCTGCGTGCCAGCTTCGCACGCGGCAAAGAATGGCTCCTGATCCGCAAGCGCCTCTAAGGGCGCGGGGCGGACAGCGCGCATACGACGCAAATGATCAAGAGCAACGCGGGCATAATCGATCGGCTGGACGCGTGGCGCCTCGGGCGCCGGGCTGGCCCCGTTCACGTTACGGTGTATCCCACCAACCGCTGTAATCTTCAATGCAGCATCTGCTGGCAGCGCTGGTCGGAGATCGAACGCCAGGAGTTGCCGGATGATCGCCTGATGCGCCTGGTTGACGAATGCGCGGACGCCGGCGTAGCCGATTGGCTGTTTGTCGGCGGGGGCGAACCTATGGTGCGCGGCGAACTGATGATGAAAATGATGTCGCGCATTCGGGAACGGGGGATGAATGGCTGCCTGCAAACCAACGGGACGCTGTTTAAGGAGGATCAACTCGAGGCGCTGGTGAAAATGGGCTGGTATCGCGTAGCCGTGAGCGTGGATGGGCCGGACGAGGCGACTAACGACGCCATCCGTAGCAACGGGTCATTCGCCAAAGCTACAGCCAATATCAGGCGGCTCGTGGACATGAAACAGCGGCTTAAATCTTCATTGCCGGGCGTATGCCTGTATATGACGCTGACAAACCTTACCTACAACCGAATCGATGAGATGGTGGAACTCTCTCATTCGCTTGGTTGCGACACCACATTCAGCATCTCCGAGCTTATCGTGAGAGGAAAACGCTGCCAGGAATTGGCGTTGACGCCGGAACAGCGCAGCAGATTGCCCGAGCACCTCAACCGCGCCGAGGACAAAGCACGCGCGTACGGGCTCGAAACAAACTTCTCCATGTACCTTTCCACAAGCAAATCCGAAAACAAAAAAACCGCCAGGCGCAGTCAGTTTCCTCCGAACGATATGGCCAACGCGGTGTGCTTTGAGCCCTGGTTGAGAATAGCCATCCTGCCAGATGGCCGCACGGGCCCTTGCTGCTCATTTTGGGCCGCCGATGCCGATACCCTTGAAGCCAAGACCCTCGAGGAAGTGTGGCATGGCGCATATATGGAACGGGTGCGAAAGCAGTTGATCGAGCACCAACCTCCAGCCTACTGCGCCCACTGCTCGTCGGATAACCTCGCCTTAACGCGCCAATTGAGAGAGGCTTACCGGGAGTACCGCAGCCTTCGCGGGGGCAGACTTATGGTGTATCTGGCATGTAAAGGACTGAAGAGTTTTCGACGGGATGGACTCATCAAGACCGCGGGCCGCGCCAAAGAATGGATCTTGCTGCAGAGAGGAAGACAATAGCCCATGGCTCAGAATGTCCTGCCTTCCCGGCCGCAGACGGTTGCGGTACAATAACGGGTAGAGGCCTCATCATTGACAACTAGATTACAAGATTCTCTGCCACCCGTGCGCGGGCTGGTCGTGCTGACCAACAGCCGCGGACAAACCTTTCCCCTGCGCGACGTCCAGCGGTGGATCAACCTGAACCGGCTGATGTTCAAGGTCGAGAAAATCGACGTGCTGGCGCGGCACGTCGACGTGCACCTGATTAAAACGCTCGTCGAATACGCCCGGCTCAACACGGCTGTCAACGCGGCCGTTTCGTTAAGGACGGACTGCTCGGGGCCGCCGCCCGACCCGGGGCTGCTACGGGACGCCGGCCTGCTCGACGTTTTTCTGACGCCCCCGGAACCCGACGGAGACTTGTTTCATCGCTGGCTTGATGCGTGCGGGAAGGCGGGGCGTGCGGTGCGGGTGCAACTGTGCGCTCCGTTCGGCGCCTCACTCGATGTGCGGGCCTTGGCGGCGCGTCTTAAGGCGGCAGGCGCCTTGGCCGTGAACATTGTGCTGTATGACGCCTTCGATACGCCTATGGCGTCGCATGGTAAAGATGTGACGTTGGCCAAGATGAACGAGTTGGCCGCGGCGGTCGCCGCACAGGAGATTGAAACCAGCCTTTACGGCTTGCCGTTGTGCCTGGTGGTGGACGAGAACATGCCCATGGCGGGCAATAGGCCGCTGTTTTTCCAGGACCATCAGCAGTACGACCGAGGCGCGTACGAGCTCGCAGCGAAACTGTACCGGCGGCCGGTAAAACGGGCCCGTCTCGCGCTCGCAATCTTGATCGCGGGGCGGACGCAAATCGAAAACCCGCTGGATAAATGGGTAGTCGAGTGGCTGCTTGTGAACCGCCCGTGGTGGTACTGCTTCCTGATGCTTGTGCACAAGGTCACGCTGTATTCGCGGCTGATTAAGAGCCGCGTGCCGGAGGCGGCCGATTCATCGCCGCCCGAGCCGGCCCGCGAGAAGGCGAAGGGCCCGCGGTGCGGATCGTGCAGCCTGCGGCGGATCTGCGACGGCGAAACGGCCGAGTTCAAGCGCGCGCTTCCGGGCGTCGAGGTGCGGCCGCGCGACGGGCAACCGGTGTTGTCGCCGGCTCATTTCTCGGGGCAGCGTCAGCGGCATTATGATGGAATTGACGCGCTGCGCCTGCAGGCGGAGTCGCAACGCCAGGCGCTCGTGGAGGAAGCAGGCCGGCTGATGGTACAGCAGACGCCCGAGGTTCTGCCGGCGTCTCACTACTGGGCGCTGAACACATACGGGGAGCCGTTGTCGGGCGCGGTGAGGTGGCATTCGGCGACGCACGCCGAAAAACTCAGCTCGATCGTGGCTTACATCCAGTCGCCGTTCGTCATTTCGTGCAGTATCGGCGGCGGGATAGCGGATCTGGCCGGGTTTGCCGTGGGCAGGACCGGGCGGCTGGTTTGCCCGATGCTGCTACCCTCCCACGAGATCTCGCTTTACGTAAAGAAAGGCGGCGGATACGTGCTGATGCGCGACGGCCAGCCGGTTACGCCAGCCCAGTTGGGAAGGTCGTATTACGTGCCGGCGCTGATGCCGGACTGGAACCCGATCCAGTTGTCATTATGGAACGTGGATGGGACCATCACCACGCAGGAGGTGAGGATTTGGAAAGAGCCGGACGCGGCGCTGCCCGAACCGCGCGCAAAGTACAGCGTGGTGATTTTCAGCACGCGGTTTTCGCGGCGTCTGCAGGCGACGCTGCAAAGCCTCGCCCACCAGGAAGGGGTGGTTCCGGGCGATCTCGAGGTGGTGGTGGGTTACGTGCCGGGCATTGACGCCACGGACGACGTGCTCGAGTCGGTGCGGCTTGCCCACCCGGGGCTGCGGGTGAAACGGGCGGCGTTCCCGGAGCACCGGGTGAAATCCAAAGGTTTCATCATCAACGAATCGGTTCGCCAAGCGACGGGCGAGTGGGTGGTCCTGATGGATGCGGACATCCTGCTGCCGCCGGACTTTTTCACCCGCGTCGAGGCCGAAACCGCCGGCTGCGTGTTCATGGCGCCGGACGGACGCGTGATGCTCGATGCCGAGACGACGGCCAAGGTGCTGTTGGGCGAGATCGAGCCGCGGCTCGAGTGGCGCGCGCTCGTGAACGGCGGCGAATACCGGCACCGGGAGTCTGAGGGCATCCCGATCGGGTTCTGCCAGATTGTGCGCGCCACGTGTTTTGAGAAGGTACAATACGAAGAGTACGAACATTTTGCGGTGGCTGATTCGAACTTCGGGCTGGCGATGCGCCGGGAGTTCGGGCAGGAAAAACGCCTCAGCGGGATGCCGGTGATCCATCTGGACCACGGCGGCAGCCGGTGGTTCGGCACGCGCGGGCACCTATGAAGCCGCACCGGGAAATTCGGGCATGAAACTGGCCTTTGTCGATCTTGTTTTTTCGTGGCCGCCGCTCGGCGGGGCGCCGCTGGACCTGTACCAAACGATGGTGGGGCTGCAGCAGCTTGGCCACGAGGCGAAGCTGTTTTTTGCCGCCGACAAGGACAACTGGGACCGCGGCGAAATCCCGCCCGGCTCATTGCCGTTCGAATCGCAGCGGCTGGACTTCGATCTGGACACGTTCACGCCCGAGCATGTTCCGGCGCGGTTTCGGGAAGCGGTGGATGCGTGGCGGCCCGACGTGGTTTTTGTTTGTTTCGGTTTTTTCATGAAGCCGTTTGTGACCAAAGCGCTGGCGGGTTATCCGCTTGTCTCGCGCTATTACGCGTACGAGGTGGCGTGTCTTCGCGATTACCGCCAGTTTTGGAAGAAGAAGACGTGCCCCAGCGATTACGTGAACACGCCGAACGCGTGCCGGCGTTGCACCGCGCGCGCGTTGGGCAAAGACATCCGTGCGGGCCGGATCAACTCGTACGCGCGCGAGTATCTGGCTGCCGGCGCGCACCGTCCCGAATATTATGACGTGCTGGTCGAGTCGGTGAGGTCCTACAATGCCATCATCGTTTACAACCACATGACGAAACGCCACCTGTCGGCGTTGAACGCGAACGTCCACGTGATTCCCGGCGGCGTCCACGCGGGCGAGTTTGCCTTTACGCCGCCGCCGTCGCGCAAGCCGGGCGAGAAAAAAATCATCCTGATGACGGGCCGGGCCACGGATTTCTCGAAGGGGCTGCACATTGTGCAGCGATCCGGAGCCCTGTTGGCGAAGCGCCGTGACGATTTCGAGTTTTGGGTGACAGTCGAGGCGCCGTTTGTGCGGAAGGCGCCGTGGATCCGGGCCCTGGGCTGGCACGACGTGTCGGAACTCCCGGCATTTTACCGGCAGGCGGACATTTGCGTCGTGCCGTCGGTTTGGGAAGAGCCGTTCGGGATGGTGGCGGTCGAGGCGATGGCGACGGGCCGGCCGGTGTGCGTGAGCCGGGTCGGCGGCCTTCAGGAAATCGTCACGCCCGGCGAGACCGGGTTCATCTACGACCGCAACGACGCAAAGGCGCTCGCCGGGCACCTCGAGACCCTGCTGGATCAGCCTGACCTGCGGGCGCGGATGGGCGAGGCGGGGCGGCGGCGGGTCGAGCAGGAGTACGACTGGCCGCGCATCATGCAGAAATACTATCCGCCCATACTTGAAGGGATCGTGAAGAAAGCGAAAACCGCATGAACAACTCCGAACGCGCCTGCGTCTTTTTCAGCATCGGCAGCGACTTCGCCAAAGTGGTAAAAACCGTGCGGGCGCGGCATCCGGGTGCGCGCATCACAGCGATGGCGCCACCCGATTTTCCAATGGACGGCGTGGCGGCCGACGACGTCGTGCGGATGGAAGTGCAGCGGTACCGGCCATGGCACGTTGCGCGGCTTCGTCGCCTGGCCCGTCAACTCCGGGCGGGCCGGTACGACCGGTTCGTGGTCCTTTTCCCGAGCGTGAAACTCAAGATGCTCGCCTCGTTGAGCGGCGCGCCAAAATGCGAGTGCTGGGGCGTCGACGGCCGGGTCCGCCGGCTGGACCCCGGGTTCTGGGGCAATTTCTCCGGCGAACTTCCGCGGCGGTTGCGCGGGTTTTGGCAGTTTCTCGACGTCTGGGTGCAGACGCTGCTGCGGCCGGTGAGGAAACGGCGCTAGTCTTTCCTTATTGATCGCCTTGTCTTGTAGAGGCGCTCGGTGAAACCACCTTCCTGCTGAAACTTTCTCGCTTGGGTGGCAATTTGGCGATCAAGGAGGAACGAAGCCACTGTGATGAGGGCGAGAGCGGCGTTGGCGGCGATTTCGGGGAAAGTGGACGGAGTGGACCTAGTGGACGAAGTGGACGGAGTGGACGCGGACATTTTTGAGACTGGGCGGCCGTGAATACTCTTTGCCCATTCGGCTACTGCGTCGGCGGTTGCGGGGCGAGACACTATCAAAGCGGTCCTTCGTGGATCGTTGCGATCCCACTGCGGAAGGCGGCGTTGGCGCAGAAAGTCTTCGTAATCCAAGCGCAGTTCTTCCAGACTGGAGCGGGCTACGCTTGTGAGTTTTAACTCCGTCTTTTTCGAGGTGGCCGAAGTCTGACTTCCTTCTGCAATGTTCTGGACACCTGATCTGGCGGATTGGACCATTTGCTCATACATCTTGTGCGACCTGACGTATTTGTCGCAGAAACGGACAGTGACGTCATAAACTAACTGCGCCACCTGAAAGCTCTTCAGTTTCCGAAACCCACCGTGTTTCTGTATAAGCGGCTCTTTGTCCACGGTCCACTCAGTCCACTATGTCCACTACGTCCACTGCGTCCACTACACAAACTTCAGCAGGTGGTAGTTCTTTTTCCCTTTGCGAATGACGGCGATGTTTCCTGCGCAAATCACGCCTTCGCTGGTGTTGATGTCGGCGTCAAGGCGTTCGTTGTTGAGGTAGAATCCGCCGCTTTCGATGAGTCTCCTGGCCTCGCCTTTGCTCTTGAACACGGTGTGCTCGACCAGCACGTCGACCAGCGGGCGGTTCTTCCCCAGTTCGTCGCGCGAGATCTCCGTGGAAGGGACTTCGCTGAAGATCTCGGCGAGTGTGGCTTCGTCGAGCCCCTCGAGGGAGCCGCCGAACATGGCTTCGCTGGCCCGGACGGCGTTTTCGATCGCGGACTCCCCGTGAACTATCCGGGTGAGTTCTTCGGCGAGCCGGCGCTGTGCAGCCCGTTTCTCGGGCTCGTTAACGAGGCGCCGCTCGTACTCGGCGATCTCGTCGGGAGCGAGAAACGTGAACAGCCTCAGCCACCGGGGCATGTCGGCGTCGGCCTGGTTGATCCAAAATTGGTAGAACTTGTATGGCGAGGTCCGGGCCGGGTCCAGCCAGATGTTGCCGCCTTCGCTCTTGCCAAACTTGGACCCGTCCGACTTCGTCACCAGCGGAAACGTGATCCCGAACACCGTGTATTCTCTTACGCGGCGGATCAGGTCCATTCCCGCCACGATATTGCCCCACTGGTCGCTGCCGCCGACCTGGAGCCGGCAGTTCTGGGTGTCGGCCAGATGGAGAAAATCGTAGGCCTGCAGGAGAACGTACGAGAACTCGGTAAAACTCATCCCGTGCTCGCGGTCTTCGATGCGCCCGCGTACCGACTCTTTGGCCAGCATGACGTTTATCGAGAAATGCTTGCCAACGTCGCGCAGGAAATTGAGCAGCGGCATGTCGCAAAGCCAGTCGGAGTTGTTGAGGAGTCTTGCGGCGCTGGGCCCGTGGAAATCCAGGAACCGCTCGAGCTGCATCCGGATGCCTTCTGCGTTGGCCTCAACCTGCTTGCGGGTCAGGAGTTGGCGCTCCTGCACCTTGCCGCTGGGGTCGCCGATCAGGCCGGTCCCCCCGCCAACGAGCACGATCGGCTTGTGGCCGCGCCGCTGGAAATGGACCAGGCCCAGGATGGGAAGCAGGCTGCCGATGTGCAGGCTGTCCGCCGTCGGGTCAAACCCGCAATACAGGGTGAACCGGTCCATCTCGAGGAGTTTGCCAACCTCCTCATGGGTCACCTGACTGATAAAGCCGCGCCAGGATAGCTCTTCAAACAGCGTCATTGATTGTCTCCGCCCATTACGCCTAGCAGCCCGTGGGAAATGGCCGCGTGCAGACCGCGACGTCTTTTGCCGCGGGCTGCCAGGGCCCGGAATTTCGAACGCTACCACATTACCGAATCGGGGTCAAGAATGACCCTAGGGAAACCTGGTACGGCGGGCTGCAGTTCTTTCATAATTCTTGATTTTGTGTCAATGAAATCCTGTTGACTTTTCCAGCGTGTATCGGCAAACTAGATGCGACGGCTTTTTAAGCCGCGGCTTAAGAAGCCGCATTCAGAATCTTTGTTCGCGACCTTGAGCTAACATCTACGCGCCGTGCGCAGATGTCGCGAACAAAGATTCTAATAGCAAGTGAGGTAATGACATATATTTGGGAGGGGTACGTTTATGTTTGGGCGATCCGGTAGCCATATTCTGCCGGCCCTGGTGCTCTTGGGGGCATTGCTGGTTGGGTGCCCGGAGGGTCCGCGCGACCTTGGAGCGGAACCCGAAGCGCGGTTTGAGGCGGTGCCAAGGTCTGGTCATGTGCCGCTGCTGGTAGAGTTTTTTGACTCATCGGATCCGGGGGTATCGGGCATAGCGCAGTGGTACTGGGACTTCGGCGACAACACCTCGAGCACCGACCGCGACCCGCGTCACACATATTACATGGCAGGCAACTACACCGTTTCGCTGCGGGTCACTACGGCGATTGGATCGAGCACAAAGATCGTCCCCAATTGTGTCAGCGTTACGGATCCGATAGCCGTGGTCGCAATAGACAGCGACGGCGGAACACTTGAGGCGTTCGACGGGACGTTGACGGCGCCCGCCGGGGCGTTTGCGAGCCGGGTTATAGTGGGTATGACGGCAGGCGAAGGGCAGATGCCGGTGGATTTCTCGGAACAGGAACAGGTTGTATCGGCCGTCTATACGATCCAGCATGATCAGCCTGACCTGCACGTCGACCCGCGCAAGGCACTGGAAGTAGACCTTCCATTCTATGCGCCCATGGTGCCGGAATCGGACCGGACGGGCGAGAAGCTGTATTTGTTTGCGCGGTATGGGAACGGGGTTCGCACGCCCATCCCGGGGCGCGTATCGGGTGAACGATTCATTGCGGACATAGCGGGTCTGCCGCACACGGCCGATTACGCGGTCGTGTACTGCCCGACGATGGCGGCGGTAACGGTGATAGCGGAACAAATCTTTAAAACGCCTACCAGCTATCGCTGGGACACGGCCAAGTGGCGGTTGGCCTATTCGGCGGGCATGTTGCAGGCCCTGACGGCCCTGCGCGTGGGCAACCCGCACTTCCTGCAACCGTACGACTGGCGCGATTTTTCCGGGCCGGACACAGACCAAACCCTGGCGGAGTTGCGCGATGAGGTGGCGGAAGTGCATCAGGCGGCGGACGAGGCAGGCTTTATCAGCCCCGCCCTCAATGTGACGCCGGACAACGAGTACAACCTGTTGTTCTACCCCATGAAACCGCCCGCCAGCAATTTTGACTGCGTGGCCGAAACCCTGTATGCCACTTCGCTTTTCGGCTCGATCGTGATCGACCCGGAACAACTGGTGGCGATCTGCAAGCGGCAGGCAGACGCCGATTCCGATGGCGTCCAGGAGCTGGAATTCCTGCACGCGTTTACCGAGGAGCTTTTCCGCGCTATGTTCCGTGGCTATGACTACCCGTTCTACACGATCGCGGTTGCTCCCCGGTACGGTACCGACAGAAGACCGGTCAACGTACCGTTCACGCTTGGATTCAACGAAGGGCTCGCCGTCTACACCAGCCAGATAGCCGCGGGCGAAATCGCCTACCGGCCTGCCGGGACAGGCTACACGGCCATTTTGAAACCGCGCGCGTTCAGCCCCAACGAATACGCCCTGCTCAGCGAGCCGCTGTTCGCACCGGCTTCCCCGCGGACGTGCGGCTATGCCACCGCCACCCAGGACTTCTTTTTCTACCTCGCCAACAAGTACGCGCCGGCGGGGGACCCGCTGACGTTTGTCGCGGATTCGTACGACGGCGTGCTCGAGATGTTGCGCATGAACGCGGGCGCGCCGGGTGTCACCGATTATGAAACCGCGATGCGGCAGGCCCGGATGGCGGTGGATGTCACGTTGCTCCGGCTGTTCGACAAAGGGCTGCCGGAAATCTATTGGGATTACGCCTGCGACAGGGCGTTCGAAAACCCCAGCGACTCCAAGATACGCCCCAGCGACTATTTCCGCAAGGCGTACACGTTCAATGACGACCGGTTTGAAACCCAGGCGGTGGTGCGGGCGACGATCAACGGCCTGTACGAGCAAGTGTTCACCCGCGTGGGGTATCCGCGGCTGGGCGACGTGCCCCCCCTGACCACCGTGGCGGTCGTGCTGACGGCCGCGAACGCCTTTTCCTGCGACCTGAAGGTGGCCGTCAACGCGTACGACTGGGACGTCGACACGTACGGCAACAGGATGCGCGCAAAAGCCTATCTGAACGGATCGGACGGCATCGAAATGACGGCCATCGAGTCGGAAGCCGTCCTGCCGGGATTCGGCGCAACATCGACCACCAAAAAGGCGGTGGTGCTGCTCAGCAACACTTCGATGGAAGACTCCTACTCCGTAGAGGTGACGGTGACGCCGCGCGCGCGCCTATAATCGCCGGCGCCGGTTACGGGTCCGACAGCGCGTCAAACATCGCCACGAGTTCCCGGTGCGCCCGGAACGGCAGCGGGGGGCGATTTTCGCGCGAGAAAAACCGCAGGTCGACCACGTCCGAGCAGGGCTGCAACGTGCCGGACCATTCGCCCACATAGTAGCCGAGAACCGTCACGGCGCCGTAGAAACGGCTCTGCTGGGTGCTCACGCCGACAAGGCGGAGCGAGGCGATATCGAGCGTGGTTTCTTCGCGCATCTCCCGCACAATGGCTTCCTCGGTGGTCTCGCCGATTTCGACAAACCCCCCCGGCAGCGTCCATTCGCCCACACACGGCTCCACCGCCCGCTGCGCCAGCAGCAGGTTGTCGTCTCGCGTGATGAAACAACACACCGCGGGCACGGGATTGCGGTAATAGAACCTGCGGCAGCGGTCGCACCGCGGCTGTTCCTTCTCGCCATCGAAGCACAGCCTCAATCTCCCGCCGCAAATCGGGCAATAGTTCCAGCAGAAATCTTCAGGATCGAATGCCATGCCCTAACTCTAGCAGGCTTCATGCCAAACGGCAAAAGCCAATCGTCCCAACTGTCCCGCAGTCCCACGTCCGGCGCAACACAAGAAACCTGCCGGCAGCGGCTAAATCCCGCCATATTGTCGCTTATAGTATTCGAGGTACTCGCCGGTCTTGATCTTGCGCCACCACCATTCGTTCTGCTGGTACCACTGCACCGTTAGTTCAATGCCTTGGTCCCAATCCATGGCCGGCGCCCAGCCGAGCCGATTGAGTTTGGCGGGGTAGATCGAATAGCGGCGGTCGTGGCCGGGCCGGTCGGGGACGAGCCGGATCAGGTCTTCGCTCTTGCCCATGATGGCGAGGATGCGGCGGGTCAACTCGATGTTTTCGCGCTCGTTGCCGCCGGCGATGTTGTAGATCTGGCCGGGCTCGCCTCTGCGCAGCGCGCAATCGATCCCGCTGCAATGGTCTTCGACGTACAGCCAGTCGCGCACGTTGTGCTCGCCGCCCTGATACAGCGGCAGGGGGAGGTTGTCGATGGCGTTTGTCACGAACAGCGGCAGGACTTTCTCCGGGTATTGGTTGGGCCCGTAGGTGTTTGAACCGCGCGTGATGATGACGGGCGCCTGGAACGTCGTGAAGTACGCCATGCCCATCAGTTCGCCCCCGGCCTTGCTCGCCGAATACGGGTTGCGCGGCGAGATCGGGTCCGTTTCGGAAAACGACCCGCGGTCGATGCTGCCGTAGACCTCGTCGGTCGAGACGAGCAGCACCCGGCTTGTGCCAAGCTTACGGGCGGTTTCGACGATGTTGTGGACGCCGCGCACGTCCGTGTCGATGAATTCGGACGCGCCGAGGATGCTGCGATCGACGTGGGTTTCGGCGGCGAAATTGACAACGGCATCGCAGCCCTGCATGGCTTCAGCGAGCGCGTCGGCGTTAGCGATGTCGCCGCGGATGAATGTGTAACGCGACTCATCAATCCCTTTAAGGTTGTCGAGGTTGCCCGCATAGGTAAGCTTGTCGAAATTGCGGACTTTGATATCCGCGTAATGGTCAAGCTGGTATTTGACGAAATGCGAGCCGATAAACCCCGCACCGCCCGTGACCAAGATGTTTTTCACTGGTTTTGCCGCCTCCTTTGGATGTAACCGGCGAGCGCCTCCTGCCAGGCGCGCATGGTATTGCCGGTCAGCTTCTCATATTTCTCGTTGGAGAGCACCGAGTATAACGGCCGCTTCGCCTTCATCGGGAAAGCCTCCGCGGAACACGGTTCCACGCGCGTATCAAGCCCGGCCAGTTCAACAATTGTTCGCGCAAACTCGTAACGCGAGCACGAGCCGCTGTTGACGACATGGAACGTGCCGACCGCCCCGGCCGATGCCAGCGCCGCCGTAGCTTCCACCAAGTCGAACGTGTAGGTTGGCGAGCCGACCTCGTCCTCGACGACGGTGAGCGAAGGGCGCGTCTGGGCGGCGCGGATAATTTTTTCCACGAAGTTATTGCCGCCGGGGCCGTAAAGCCACGCGGTCCGGATGATGCAGTGGCGGTCGTTGTTTTCGCGCGTCGCTTCCTCGCCGGCCAGCTTGGATGTGGCATAGACGCAAAGCGGGGTCGGCGCGTCTTCGGGCACGTAGGGAGACCTTTTTGTGCCGTCGAAGACGAAATCGGTGCTGTAATAAACAACGGCGGCGCCCGCACGCGCAGAAGCCCGCGCGATATGGCCTGCCCCCGTTTCGTTCACCCTGAATGCGGAGGCGGGGTTGTCTTCCGCGGCCTCGACGTCCGTGTATGCGGCCGCATTGATGACCAGATCCGGCCGGGCTTCCCGCATGAACTCCTCCACCGCACCAAAATCCGCGATGTCCACTTCCGGAAGGTCGGCCGCAAAAACCTCGCCGTCACGGCTAAACCGCGCGCACAGGTCGCGCCCCAGTTGGCCTTTCGATCCGAATAGGATTGTCAGCATGATGCCCTATGCGGCCTCGCCGCCCGTTTTAGCCCTATTGTACACGATTTCAAAACGCCCACCCAGCAAGACCTGTCACTATTATAGTTTTATACCCATATAAACTAAAGATTTCCCGATTCGAGCCGATGAATTGAGTAAGCCAAGACACGGAGGTCGGAGGCGGCAGGACAAGCGACACGGAGGTCGCGACAGTTGAAGAGAGACTGACGCAAACGGTGGGGCGCCTATCCCGCGGGATAAAATCCCGGCGCCAACGCGGCCAGCGTTTGTTTTTACGGTCTTCCTCCTTGAGTGGCGCCACGGTTCGTCGTGGCGCTTTTTCTTTGCCCGCCGCTAAAGTTTAGGCGCTCGCAGCCGATAAAAAAATCGTAAGGTTCAGGCACTTGAATCCAATCAAGAACGCGCCGGCGGGTGCCAATCCCAACACCCGGCAGTCCGGCGCCGTCCCAAGAATCTTACCTCCTTTGAGTGCGCCATGACGCGGGTTATGGCGCTCTTCCTTTTGCCGCCGTTGAAACACCTCGCGCGTCTAAACCCATTCCGCTAAAGTTCCCGAACCGCCGGTCGATAAGTACTTCAGAGCCGGACAGGGAGGTCCAAAAACGTGACAAGGACGTCGCCGGCCTTAAGGCTGGGTTGTAAGGACGGTTGAATCGGGCTCGGCGGGCGGCCCACTCGGTCCGAGCGAGTGCCGGCCGCAGGATTCAACAGTCAATCCTCTGAGAGTGGCGCTGTGGCGGCCGCAACGACGGCCGGCACGGCGCCGCATTCTTTATTGCAGGTTGCGGATTAACTGCGGCCGATCTAAACGCGCTTGAGACAATTGGAACCTATTCAATCCGCAATCTGTCGGGGCGCCCCCCGGCAGTTCGTGGGGGGTGTCCCCATTTTAGCTTTGGGCTTAACCGCGGTTTGTTCTATTCGCTGTTCCGTTTAATCCGCAATCCGCAATTCACTCATACTCGACCGCCATCAGCACGAGGCCGTGGGCCGGCGCCGTGTAGCCGCGGTACGGACCCGGCGAAGTAAGACGCTCATCGAGCGTCGACGCGGGCAGCAGGCCGCGCGCAATGTCAATCAGGGTGCCGGTAAGGTTGCGCACCATCTTGTAGAGGAACGCATCGCCGCGGAATTCCAGACGCCACAAGCCTTCGGCGTCAACGGGACCGGCAAACCCGCCCTCGATCAACTCGACCGAATGCAGGGTTCGGACGGTGGTCGCGCTCGAGGCGCCCGCGCATTGAAACCCGGCGAAATCGCGCCGGCCCGTGATGTGCCCGGCCAGTTCGGCGAGCCGTTGGAGGTCTACGGGCCACGGGACCAGCCACGCGTACCGCGCCGTGAACGGGTCCGGGAATTTGGCAAAGGAAAATGCATACGCATAGCGTTTGCCCGTGGCGGAGAAACGGGCATCGAAGTCATCCGGCGCAACTTCAACCGACTCGGCACGCAAATCGGGGCTGAGCATGCCCGAGATCGATCTCCGCAGCTTTTCCGTATCGGGTTCGAGCGGCCATTGAAAGTTGCAAACCTGCCCGAGCGCGTGGGCGCCCGCGTCGGTTCTCCCGGCCCCGCGTACACTGATCGCGCGCGACGCAATCGTGGACAATACGCGCTCGAGTTCCCCCTGGACGGTTCTCAGACCCGGCTGGACCTGCCAGCCGGCGAACCCCGAGCCGTCGTACCGGACCGTGGCTTTGATGTTCACGTTGCCCTGGCCGCGCACACCGCGTTGGCAAACCGTTTGGCGTTTTCCGTCAGGCCTTTGTAGTCGCGGGCCGCCAAGAGTTTCTTGCTCACCAGGTTACCCCCGACTCCCAGCGCGGACGCGCCCGCCTTGAGGAACGCGCCGATGTTGTCGAGTTCGACGCCGCCGGTGGGAACGAGCGGCACCTGCGGCAACGGCCCTTTCAGCGCCTTGATGTAATCGGGCCCGCCGATGCTTGCCGGAAACACTTTGACAAAATCGGCGCCGTTTTCCCACGCCGTCAGGATTTCCGTGGGCGTGTACGCGCCGGCGAACACGGGTTTGCCGTACCGGCGCGCCATCTGGATGACGGGGATTGATAGCGTCGGCGTCACAACGTACTGCGCCCCCGCCAGGATCGCCATCCGGCACGTCTCCGAATCCAGCACCGTCCCCACCCCCAGCAGGACGTCCGCGCCCGCCAGGTTTCTCGACGCGGTCTCGATACACTCGAGGGCGCCGGGCGTCGTCATCGTAACCTCGATACACTGGACGCCGCCCGCGGCAACAGCTTCCACGACTCGCGACAACTCCTCCCCGCCCGACTTGGCAGCCGAATCGGCGCGAACCACGGCCACAATGCATTTATCCAGCACGTATTGAATAGCGGCGTACTTGTCCATGGCATTTCTCCGATCTAACAGTCGCTAAGTCCTTTGTTTCTGGCGAAGAGCCTTTAGTAACTCTGTCCTTGGAAGCAGCGGTGGGGTCGAGATCCTGCTCGACCGTGGCTCCAACATCCCAACCTGCGCCTCCGGGGTACCGCCTCTGCCACCACCCGGTCGCGCGGGAGCGCGACCCCACCGCATTGCAGCACATGGGCCGCAACCGATGCAACCTTTTGGCACATCGGATCGGTCGGATCCGTCGGATCGGTCGGATCGGTTCTGTAGCCCACGTGCACAAAACCCCAAAAATTCGTTATAGTACCCGAGGGAGGATTTGCAATGGCAAAGCCGGTCGCGTTTGCGGTGGGTGCACACCCGGACGACATCGAGTTTATGATGGCGGGCACGTTGTTGATGCTGGGCCGGGCGGGGTATGAACTGCACACGATGAACATCTGCAACGGCTCGTGCGGAACCGCCGTCGAGGATCGCGAGGCCATCATCGCCCGCAGAACCGCCGAGGCCCGCGAGGCCGCTCGCTCGCTCGGCGCGCATTTCCACGAGCCGCTGGTGGACGATATCGATCTGTTTTACGAGCCGGGCGTCCTGCATCGGGTCGCGGCAGTCGTGCGGGACGTGAAACCGGCCGTGCTGCTGACGGCCTCACCGCAGGATTACATGGAAGACCACATGACGGCGTCGCGCGTGGCGGTGACGGCGGCGTTCTGCCGGGGCATGCGCAATTTTCCAACCGACCCGCCGCGCCCGCCCATCGACGTCGAGGTGACGGTGTACCACGCCCTGCCCTGGGGGTTGAGCGACAGCCTCAGGCGTGTTGTCCGCGCCGGTCAGTACGTGGATATCGCGCCGGTGCTTGAACAGAAACGGGCCGCGCTGGCGTGTCACAAAAGCCAGAAGGAATGGCTCGACTCGAGCCAGGGGCTCGACAGCTACCTGACCACGATGGAAGAAATGAGCCGCGAGGTCGGCAAACAGTCGGGCCAATTCGAGTACGCCGAGGGATGGCGGCGTCATCTGCACCTGGGTTTTTGCTCGGAGGCGGCCGACCCGCTTTCCGAGGCGGTTGGCAAACACGGAATCATATCGCGGGCCTACGAGGACGGCCCGAACAGGGCTTGACGCGCGTCCGCGCGCGCCGACGCGCGTCCGCGCGCGCCGAAAGGAGAAACCAATGGCTATCGATTTGATCGGCACCATCAAGGGATCGCTGCTCGAGGGCTATTTCCCGGCAGGGTGGGATCTGAAAAAGCTCAACAAAATCTGCGCGCAACCGCCGGGAAAAGCCACCGCCCGCGAGAAATGGTGGAACAGGAGCTTCACGCCGATCCCGTGCGACTCGCTCGAGGATTTCAACATCATGCTTGGCCACGAAATCGCGCTCGAGATCGCCAACGCGGCCAAAGCCGGGCACGAAATCGTATTCATCCTGCCGGTCGGGCCGATGGGCATGTACCGCTGGGTGGTGTTCTTCCTGAAAGAATGGAACGTGGGCTGCCGGCACGTCCACGGGTTCAACATGGATGAGTGGAGCGACCACGCCGGCAACACACTCCCCGGCGACAACCCCGGCGCGTTCCAGAACGCCATGGAACAGGCGTTCTACGGCCCGCTGGGCAAGTTGACGGTGCCCAAAAACCAGCGCCATTTCGCCACGCGCCGCCAACTGCCCAAGTACGGCGGCCAAATCAGGGCGCTCAAAGACAAAGGCGCGCGGCTGGTGACGGTGTTCGGGATCGGGCGCGCGTGCCACATCGCGTTTTGGGAGCCCCATTTCGCCGCCGAGTTCAAGTCGGTGAACGAGTGGAAGGCGCAGGAATACCGGCTCGGCGCGATGCTTCATCCGATGACGATCGAGCAAAACGCCATCACCAGTTTCAAGAGCCGGACCACGCTCGTCCCCACAACGGCCAACACGGTCGGGCCGGGGCTGTTCCTCAAGTCCGACAAGATCATCGGCGGGGCCGACGGCGCGCTCGGGCGCGGCATGATGTGGCAAGGCATGTCGTTGTGGATGACGCTGCACCACGCCCCCACGCCCTGGATCCCAAGCACGTTCATGCCAACGCTGGCCGGCAAGCTGTTTTTCCTTAAAGAACTCGCCGGCCCCCTTGAACCTGAATGCAATTAATTCGGTAGGTCCGAAATTATTTCGGGCCTACAGAGGAGGATCACGATGACCGAGCGGGATCTGTTTCGCGTACGGATAGCGTTGGTGCAGGCGTTCCTGCGCGACCACCAATACGACGGCGTGCTGCTGTCGCGGGTGGATAACTTCGCCACGGCCACCGGCGGCAAGCGCAACTACGTCTACATTATGGGCGACATCGGGGTATGCTCGCTGTTCGTTACCGCCGCTGGCGACGTCTACTACGTCGGCACCAATATCGAAGAGGCCAGGGTGTTGGAAGAGGAACTGGCGGGGCTTGGGTGCAAAAGCCGCCGGTTCCTTTGGTTTGAAACCAACGCCGCCGAGGTGGTCCGGCGCGAGTTCCGCGGCAACTTCGTGTCCGACGACGGGTCGCTGGGCAAGAACGTCCACGACGAGATGGCCTACGTCCGCTCGCTGTTGACGCCGGACGAACTCGAGAAGTACCGGCGGCTGGGAACGCTGGCCGCGGAAGCCATGACGGCCGCGGTCGGGTCAGTCGAGCCGGGCATGCCGGAGTGGGACATCGCGGCGCGGCTCGTGGCGGAAGGGACGAAGCGGCGGTGCCTCGTGCCCGTATCGCTCATTGCGGCTGACGAGAGGATCGCCAAGTACCGCCACCCCATCCCGACCGAACAACCCCTGCTCAGGGCCGATACCTCCGAACGCCCGGTTCACGGGTACGTGATGATCGTCGGCTGTTTCTGGAAGGAGGGTTTGGTGGCGTCGATAACGCGGTTCCGGCAAGTCGGCGACATCCCGGCGTCGATCCACGACGCCTACGCCCGCGTGGCCGGCGTCGACGCGCTGATGCAGGAAGCCAGCGAGCCCGGCAAGACGCTGGGCGACGTGTTCTCCGCGTGCCAGGAGGCCTATGCGCGGCTGGGATTCCCGGCCAACGAGTGGCACAACCACCACCAAGGCGGGACCGCCGGGTACGCCGGCAGGACATGCAAAGCCACGCCCGGCGAGCCGTTTCCGATCCTCGAAAAAGGGTGGAGCGAGCGTGTCAAGGAAATTTCGGGCGTTTCCGTCGAGTTTGGGCAGGCGTTTGCCTGGAATCCGTCGGCGGTGGGAGTCAAGTCGGAAGATACGTTCATCTTGATGCCGGACGGGCGGAAGGAGATCGTGACTACTACGCCCACATTGCCGCGGGTTGACCTCGAGGCGGTGCTGGGACGAAAAACAACCGTGACTAAATCGGGCATCGCCGGCCCCTGAAAAGGCACACATATGGAACACGTCAAGAAGATCCGGATTGACCTCGAAACCGCACTGGCCGCCTTGCCGTGGGTCGACGTCCACACCCACATCGATGCCGCCCACCTGTCCGCACGCGGGCTCGACGACATCCTTCTCTACCACATGTCGATCAGCGACCTGTACGCCGCCGGATGCGGATGCGGCGCACGGCTCAGCGAAAATAGAACCGAAGACGAAGCCGTCTCCCGCCTCGAACAGGCCGTTCCATACCTGCCCAAGACGTTCAACACGTTCATCGCGTGGGGCATCAGGATCATCCTCGAGGACCTGTACGGCTGGCGCGAACCCGTCACACGGGACAACTGGCGCCGGCTGCACGCCCTGATCGCCGAACGCAGAGACGACCCCACATGGCCGCGCGAAATACTCAAGCGGGCGGGAATTGTCCGGTCGGCTACGGAACTGTGGCGCGGCCGCGATGGATCCGCCGACGACCTGTTCGATTACAGCCTCGAATGGGCGTTTTTCTCGCGCACCCAGTGCGGCCAGCCCGATATACCCCTGTACGAACTCGAACGGGCCTGGGCCGAAACTAAACCCGGCATACCACTCCCCGTCACGTTCGACCGGGCCGACGCGCCGCCCCTCCCGCGAACAATCTGCAACCTCGACGACCTGCACGAAGCCGTCAGCCATTACGCCGGGCTTATCCCCTACGGAAAAGTCTTCTCGACCGCCACGCATTTCTCGACCGAGATCGATTATGCCCCCGTCACCGACGCCGCGATGTCCGAGGCCCTGCGGCTCAGAGATGTCGCGACCGACAAGCAGCGCGATGTCTACGCCAGCTACATCACCCACGCCCTGCTCGACGCGCTTTCCCCGCACGGGAGCGAAATGGCGTTCCAGTTTTCGCTGGGCGCCGAGCCGTTGCCCCACGAATCCGCCAGTCTCCTCAGGCAGCGCACCATCGGCCAGTTGGCAGAACTGATCAACCGGTTCCCAAGCGTGCGGTTCGTCTGTTTTCTCTCGAGCCGGCACGCCAACCAATCCCTGTGCACCCTCGCTCGAGAACTGCCCAACCTCTCACTCGCCGGATATTGGTGGCACAACTTCTTCCCCGGAGCTATCCGCCACGTGTTCGACGAGCGGCTCGACATGCTGCCCCTCAACAAGCAAATCGGCTTTTTCAGCGACGCCTACTGCGCCGACTGGGCTTACGCCAAGGCTGTCCTAGTGCGGAAACTCATGGCCGAAGTCCTGGCGAACAGGATCGATTCAGGCCAGTACAGTTTCGACGACGCCGTCAACATCTCGCGCACCCTCGTCTACAACACGCCCCTCGAGGTGCTGGGAATCCGCCTGAAAAAATAGAACAGGATATCTCCGGACGCTGCCCTTATCGCGCCGCCGCAATGCCTTAACCTGAGACTCCTTCCTATACTCGCGGTGACGTAATCCCGAAGGGATGTGGGTGCCATAGCCGGGGGTGCGGGAGCGCGAGTCTTCGAGTGCGACCAAACCCCCGGTAGCGATGGCGGTGACGTAATCCCGAAGGGATGTGGGTGCCATAGCCGGGGGTACGGGAGCGCGAGTCTTCGAGTGCGACCAAACCCCCGGTAGCGATGGCGGTGACGTAATCCCGAAGGGATGTGGGTGCCATAGCCGGGGGTGCGGGAGCGCGAGTCTTCGAGTGCGACCAAACCCCTGGTAGCGATGGGTCCCGCGTTATAGCCCCGCAAGGGGCGCAGGACCTTTACAACCAGATGTACCGTTCGTCGTATTCGACGCCGCACGCGTCCAAAAGGCGGCGAAATTCATCCTGAAACGATCGTTTTTTGTGGTGCTCTTCTTGTTTCTGAATATACCTTCTGACAGTAGGAATTTGTGAGGGGCTGACACTGAATGCGCCAAATCCTTCTTGCCAATAGAACCTGCAGGTGAGGAGCTTCTCCCTGTTGATCCACCCGGACGATTTACTCTTGATGGTTTTTACGAGATCCGAAACGGAGACGTCGGGTTTCCATCGAATGAGAAGGTGGAGGTGGTCCGGCTGTCCATTGATCTCGATGGGGAGGCCACCCATCGAGCGGATTATGCCCGCGATATAGTTGTAGGTCCTGAGTCTCAACTCGGGCGTGAGCAATGGACAGCGCTCTTTTGTGCTGAATGTTATGTGGTAGTTGAGCGAGGTGAATGTACCCCCCATGGCGGTTCCTCCCTATAGTCCTGCGCCCCTTGCGGGGCTTTCAGGGTTCGTTTTCTTCTCCGGGGGCTTGGTCGCACTCGAAGACTCGCGCTCCCGCACCCCCGGCTATGGTACCCTCAATCCCTTCGGGATTATAAAAGATACGAACGACGACAAGCGATTGCACCCCCGGTTACGGCACGCGCAATCCTCCGGGATTGCCGAGACGTCAACGACGACCGTGTCCTTCGGCTGCACTTTGCATTCGTTATGGATTGTACAATGACGCGAACAAGAACGTCGGGCCAGCATGACCTTAAGGCGCTGTTTCAGTTTGGGATTATAAACACTCAGCTCCGCATGAGAAACGTCCGGCATCCGCAATCTTCAGTATCGAAGGGACGATGTTGCCATAGCCGGGGGTGCGGGAGCGCGAGTCTTCGAGTGCGACCAAACCCCCGGTAGCGATGGCGGTGACGTAATCCCGAAGGGATATGGGTGCCATAGCCGGGGGTGCGGGAGCGCGAGTCTTCGAGTGCGACCAAACCCCCGGTAGCGATGGCGGTGACGTAATCCCGAAGGGATGTGGGTGCCATAGCCGGGGGTGCGGGAGCGAGAGTCT
>Ga0307379_10000233_pt1 | contig 98032 bp, 69 predicted proteins | sample UN2MG_FD_202237 | JGI IMG/M metagenome (GOLD analysis project Ga0307379, IMG submission 202237) | Soil microbial communities from Risofladan, Vaasa, Finland - UN-2 | ecosystem: Environmental > Terrestrial > Soil > Coastal area > Acid sulfate soil | place: Finland: Risofladan, Vaasa | collected... | reverse complement strand
ATTGCTGCAACGACCCCTTCGAGACACCATCTACCCTTGAAGCCAGACAAAAAAGGCTATTGACACAGAAATTCGGAACCCGAGCCATACCCTTTTTGTCAATGGCCTCTAAAGCTTTTGGATCGCTAAAAACACAAAAAGTTGAAAGGTGAGGAAATTGTCGACCGGAGGCAAGCGTGCGGCGAATGGAGTCGGCGTTTGGCATAAGCTGGCCCAAGGGGCCCGTCGCAGGACAGGACGATTGAGATTCTGGTTGACGAGGAGAAGGTAAGCCGGGCGGGCAGTTGGGCCAAAGATGAAGTGTGGGTGCTTCCATAGAGGTTTGACTTGAGCAGGCAAGAGTTTAACGCGGCGGTTCTGATATCGGTGGACAAGGTGACATTCGAGACCGTGACTTCGAAGAATATATCACTTGTTGCAGGGAAGGACATGGGGTTCGCGATTGAGGCTGAAAAGCCTAGTCACCCTCTGAACGGCAGAGAACGATGTTTACCGCTGGGTCTTAATGGTGTTGTCGAGGTCTTGGTTATTCTGGCGGCCAGAGGGTTTGTTGGAGCCAGTGCTGTGCGAGGAGTGCGAAGTCTTCGAAGTTTATGACCTTTTGGCCCGAAGGTTCATCGTCGTAGATGTTGGCGGGTGAGTCGAGCGGGACATATCCGGAGCCTTCGGTGGTGAGCCAGGCGACCTCGCCGGCAGACAGGCCGCGGTCGTAAACGCGGACATCGTCAATCCTGCCCATGAAGGGACGCATCATGTCATCGCTGCGGTTGCCAATAGCCAGACCGCTGGTGTCCTGCGAGAGCACTATGGGGCCTATATCTTGTGAGTCCTGAAGTACGCCGTTTACGTAGCACTTTACGTGTTGGGCGTCGTAGGTTCCTGCTATATGCATCCATTCATCCTGCCGGATGTGTGCAAGAGTCCCGTATCTGAGTCCGTTGACATCGCACAGGTGAAAAACGAGTTCGTCGTCATCGACCAATAGTATGAATGTTTCGAAGTTATCGGCGCCTTTGACCAGCGCGCGGGCGACGAACTGGGGTTGGTTATAGTGTATCCAGGCCGAGGCGCTTACCTGATGTTGCGGTCTTAGCTCGCGCGTGTTTCCGTCATCGGGGACGAGGGCTCTGCCTCCGGCGAAGTCTATGGCATGAGGTCCGATTCGGCCTGGAACCCAGGAATAGTCGCCTTGTAATGTGGCGGGATTGTTGTAATCGCTGGAGTCTCCGGTGGTGCTGCCGTCGCCTTCATCGAGTGTCCAGTAGCCGACGAGGTTTGCGTCGCAGGGCTCTTGCACTTCGATACCCAAATAAGGGAAGTTGACGTCGTACCTGAGCCAGTCCTGTGTCATCAAGCGCAGGTCGAGCCCATCGACGAAGCAGTCGCCGGTCAGGTCTCCAGGTGCGCTGTAGGCGGGTATGCAGATAGGCAGATAGAGTCGGACGTCATCGAAGTAAACGACGCCTTTGCCGGCGGGGATGGGGTTTAGTCTGTTGCCGAAACCGATGTGGACGCTCGCAACATTCGAGAAGTCCACGTCATCGTAAATGGCCGCATTGCTGTCGGTGAACCATACGAAGGGTATGTCCCACCTCTGCCACTCTTCAACCTGAATGTCGCTCAGCGCCTCGCCGGGATGGTTCCCGTAGCGTATCTCTCCGTAAGACCCCCACGTGTCCGTCACGCCGACGTACATCTGCTCGGTCTCGTTGGCGTCGTTATCGGCATCGCCGTAGAAAAACAGGGTTAATATTTTTACATCTCGCTGGGTCCAGTCCTGCGGACCCGGGCAGGCGCCTTCGAATATTCGCCAGGCTTCGGCGTAGCTCACGTCGGCCCAGGGGTCATCGGTATCGTACCAATACAACATCGCCTGGCTGCCGGTATGCACCGGCCAATTCACAAGGTCAACCCACGCGCCGGTGAGGGGAATGTACCACGAGTGCTGGTCAAGCCAACAGTCGCGCAGGTCCAGCACGGACTGGTACAGCTCGAAATCATCGACAACGATATAGTCTGCGGTGGTGAAATCCCATACGCAGCCCTTCCACGTGTTGGGCCCGCTTACCTCGTCGATACGCCAGAAGTAAGTTGTGTCCAGGTCGAGTGGGCCCGGGTCATACAGCTCGTCGCCGAGATTTTTTGTTGCGCACGGGTCGGTCATGGAATTGACATCTTCCCAGGTTTTGCCGAAGAAGACCTTGTGCTGCAGCGCATACTCGCCCGGCAACCATGTGAGATTGGCGTCAGGAGGTACATTTACGTCGCCATCGTGCGGCTCGGGATTCCAGGCAAGGGCCAAAGGATCTAAAAAGAAGCAACCCATAGCGATGTCGCCTTCAGAGACGGCATAATCATAGATTCTCAAGTCGTCCATTTTGCCTATCAGATCATTGGAGTGCCAGTTGAGGGCGCCGATTTTGAACGGGGCTCCGCGGAGATTGATTAGGGTATCGTCCACGTCGTCGGCCGAGGCTACCTCGGCACAGTTTACATATATGCTGATTCGGTCGCTGGTTTGGTCCTTGACGAAGATGAACCATTGCCAATCTCCGGGATACCAGCAGCAGCGCGGGGTGGGTATATCGCTCCAGTTGCAGACCAGCACGTCGCAGGAGTCATTTCCCGCGCGCCACATAATTTGTTCGGTGTTTCCGTCGAGGAGAACCTGCATGCGGCAGGTTGCATTGTAGCCGGTATCCAAGACCCAGTTATTGTAGTCCTGCACGTAGGCGTCTCTTAGCCATAGCGAAACGGTGATTCCGTCATCGATGGTATCGAGAACATCGGGTGGAAGGGCTATTCGCGTGTCATCATTGAAAATGCGGCAGCCGCCGTAGAAGCCGCCGTCCGGGTCCCAGCCGCTTTCGTCGCCGTCCACGAATCCATTGTGGTCAAGACCGGAAGAATCGGTTGCAATATATCCGGCGGTCTCATCGAATTTGTACCAGAGCAAGAGATTCGGGTCGACAATTGAATGGGTTGCGAAGCTCCAGACGCAGCCCTTCCATGTGTTGGGCCCGTTGACCTCGTCGATTCGCCAGAAGTAAGTGGTATGCAAGTCGAGCGGGCCCGGGTTATAAAGCTCTTGGCCCAGATTCTTTGTAGCGCACGGGTCGGTCATGCTGTTGACATCTTGCCAATTAGTGCCGAAGAAGACATTGTGCTGGAGGGCATAGTCGCCCGGCAACCATGTGAGATTGGCGTCGTAAGGTATGTCTTGCTCATAATCTCCCGGAGACGGCGCCCACGCAAGGGCGACGTTGCCGCCTCTGTAGAGCAGCTCTATTTCCTTGTCCGAGAGAGCATAGTCGTAGAGTCTGAAGTCGTCCTGCTTGCCCATGTAACTATAGTTTTCCCAGGAAGCGGCGCCGATTTTGAACAACGTGTCATGGACATAGCCGAGTGTATCGAAGGTCCCCGATTGTTCCTTTGCCATTAGGCCATCGAAGTAGATACGCATCCGGTCAAGACGCTGGTCTTTGATAAACGCCCAGTGGTGCCAACCCTGAAGGGTGGCCGGGCTTCGGCCGTTCAGATCCCAGCTCATGAGGTCGTTTGCGTCGTTTCCGGCTCTCCAGAGGACTTGGTCCTCTGGGTTGGTCTCCCGGGTCGCAACCACCGCTCCAACTTGGTATGCTCCCTCCTCACCCCCAGCGCCGGAATGGAACACCCAGTTGTCTTCACCGTCGCTGTTATAGGCGTCCTTGAGCCAGACGGAGACGGTTATTGAGTCGTCGATGGTGTTGAGCAGGCTTGCGGAAACACAGTGAATCACGGTCGCGGCATAATCGCCGTCGTCATTGGTGAAATTTCGCGAGCCGCCGTCGTGCGGGTGTGCGTCCGTCGGGTCCCAGCCACTCTCGTTACCGTCAACTATGCCGTGATTGTTGTAGCCGGAAGAGTCTTCGGCCATATAACCGGCCAGCTCGTCGAACTTGTACCAAACCAAGAGGTTGGGATCGACGCCGCCTGTGGCGGACGAATATAGAAGGATCAAGACCAGTATTGTGGCGATTATTCTTGCAAACATACCCTTTCTCCTAAGTTTTCAGGGTCAGCCGTTCTCCGAATGATTCATTATAACTTGTATTGTCTTACGATACAATTCATTTTTCTGAATTGGCGGCAGCCATTTTTGCCTGAATTTGGGATTATTCGGGCGGCCATCGATGGTCTTGCAGCCAGTAGTCGGCGAGCTTGGCAAAATCCCTAAAATTGATCTCATCATTTCCCACGAGCTGGCCGGGCAGCTCGCCGACTTTCAGCCAGTCAAGGGCCATAATTCGCAGGTCCTCGTAGTCGATGATGCAATCACAGTTCAAATCGGGCAGCCACGGTGGCGGCAGGCAGAGTGGGGGATACAGTCGGATGTCATCGAAGTAAACGATGCCTTTACCTGCGGCGATGGGGTTTCGTCTGTTTCCGAAGCCGATGTGGACGTTGGCGATACTCGCGAAGTTCACGTCGTTAGGAGCGGCAGAGTTGCCGTCTGTGAACCATACAAGCGGTATGAGCCATCTCTGCCACTGTGGAACCTTAACGTCGCTGAGGTGTTCGCCGGGGTGATCGCCGTAGCGCATCTCGGCGTAGAGCCCGCTGGTATCCATGATGCCCACGTACATCTGTTCTGTCTCGTTAACGTCGTTATCGGCGTCGCCATAGAAGAACAAGGTCAGCAGTCTGACATCGTGGCTCGTCCAATCCTGAAAGCCGCCTATCTCATCCAGCGGCAGCCAGGCCTCGGCATAGGCCAGGTCGGCCCAGGGGTCGTCCGTGTCGTATGAGTATGACATGGCCTGGTTTCCCGAATGGACGTAATTGGGTTCGGTTGCAAGCTCCAGCCAGGCGCCGGTGGCCTCGCCCCATTCCTGGGAATACTGGTCATACCATGTGTACTGGATATGGTTGTCACCAAGATCATACTGCTCAAAGTTGTCGAGGATGACGAAGTCGGCTGCTGTAAATCGCCATATAGGTCCCTTGCAGGTAATTACGTTACCGTCATTGACTTCGTCAATTCTCCAATAGTAAGTGGTGTTAAGCTCAAGCAGGCCGCAGGGGTCGTACAGCTCGTTTCCGAGGCTCTGTCTGCCCTTGTAGGCGCCGGCGCCAACCGGCAGGGAGCTGTTGGCATCGTTGACGTCGTTCCAGTCGGTTCCGAGGTACACATCGTGCCAGAAGGCGCCGTCGCCCGGCATCCATGTGATATTGGCGTCGTGGGGGACATTTACGTCACCATCGTGCGGGTGGGGAAACCAGGGGCATTCGGTAGGCGGCGGGCATGTGAAGTGGAAGGCATAATCGTACATCGCAAAGTGATACATTCTCCCCATAAGGTCGTGGTCGTGCTCGGTCAAGGCGCCAATCTTGAAGGTGTTATTCTTAACGTTGGCGAGAGTTTTGTCGACGCCGGTCTTGGTGACGAAATAGCAGTCGCCGGGTGAAGATGTCAATCGCATCCAAGGTCCCCGCCAGCCGATTGTCATTGTACCCGCCGTTTCATCTTTGACAAAACACGGCGCCATGCCGTACTGCGACAACAGGTTCGGGTCTACATCGTTGAGGTCCCAGATTAGAACATCGTTTGTATCGTTTCCGGCCCGCCAGAAAATCTGCAGGTGGGGCTCGGTTATTATCGCAGCCTGCATCCTATAGTCGCCCGCGCCGGCATCGAAGATCCAGTTGTTGCCGTCGTGGCCGAAGGCATCCCTCAGCCAAATCTCAATGGTTATGGCGTCGTTGACTTCGGTGAGCACATCGTTTGGTACTATTACGGCCGTGTCGTTGTTGAAGACGAGACAGCCGTCAATGAAGCCGTCGGCGGGGTCCCAGTTGGGTTCGCTCAGGTCGGTGTCTATTATGCCGTGGTATTCGTTGCCGGAGGAGTCGTGGGCGACGGTGTTGGGTGCCGCCTCGTCGAAGTCGTACCAGAGAAAGGGCTCCGGCCCCGCCTTAGCGGCGCCGGACAGAAACAATGCAATCAGTATATTGGTTAGCGCGGTCCTGCTTAACATGATAGTCCTCCTTTTCGAATCATCCGGCATTGGAGCGGCCTGAATTGATTGTGATGTTGGTAATGGGTGGATAGTCTCATCGCGGTGGGTGCAAAGCTGGGGCAGACCGAAGGCCCGGCGGAGGTTAGATACGACAGAACAGAGTATAAACGGCCCAATCGCATACTCTTTCCTCAAGGACATCCACTTCTTGTACTTTATACGGCATGGTTGTGAAAGTCAAGAGGAAAATACGTTTTCTTATGGCGGGCGAAGTGTGTGATTTGGGCCGGTCGATTTGTAAATAAAAAAGGCGGGTTTTCGCTTGCAGCTTTCGGCCAAGATGGTATACTACAAAGTTTACAGAGTTTTGCAGAAATGATTGGTCGCGGGGCAGAGCCCCGGGCGGCAGACACAACAGGAGTGTATTTAGATGTCGAGAGTGTGCTATTTTACGGGCAAGCGAACGAGTTCGGGCAGGAGCATTTCGCGTCGGGGCAAGGCAAAGCACCTTGGCGGCGTGGGGCGAAAGGTTACGGGCATCACCAAGCGGAAGTTCAAGCCGAATATCCAGAAGGTTCGGGCGGTGGTTGACGGGAAGGTGTGCCGGATCAGGGTTTCGGCCAAGGCGATACGGCTGGGCCTGGTAGAAAAGCCCGCCAAACGCGATTACCAACCTGCCGAGCAGGCCGCCGGCTGACAGAGACGTGCTTCTATCTTGAATATGAAACGGCGAGGCGGGTTATGCCTCGCTTTTTTTTGGGCAGTGGCGAGATATGAGGACAGCGGCCAGAGGGCTGGAAAAGAAGGTGATTGTGGGCGTCTGGGTCGTTGTGGGTTTGCTGATTGTGATTGTATCGGCAGTGTATTCTCAGCGTGGGGCAGACCCGCCCGGAGTAACTGAAGAAGAACTTCGACGGGAAGAGTACGCGGTTTATTCGGCTCTTATCAATGAGAGATTGGCTCAAGATAAGAGTAAGTCCGTGGTCATCTGTGAGTTTACGACGACAGGGGGCGCCGATGAGCTGGACCAAAGGTTTCGCTATATATACGGAGGTATTTCCGGTTTGTCGCGAGGGACGACGAATAATTTCAGGAGAAAACGTGAGCCGCTGCGTTTGTCGGGTGATTCTTTCAATGTGGATGTCAAGTGTATTGTGATGAGCCAGGAAGAAGAGAGGGAACTATTCGGCGATAGTCGCGGCTGGGAACGATTCTATGAGAAGTATCCTGCATCCTCAGGCTTGACAAGATTGTCAAGGGTAGGCTTCAATCGCAGGATGACTGAAGCGCTGGTTTATGCGGGGAACCAATCTGGTGGTCTGTCTGGTTTGGGTGTTTTCTACCTTGTCACTAAGGAGAATAAGGTCTGGAGGGTTAGTGGCGAGCTTCCGGTTTGGATTTCATAGTTGTGCAGCAGGGTGATTATGCGGCTGTAGTGTGTAAATGGAGACAGGTTTTGGTATGGCGAAGAAGATTGACAGCGAGCAGGTAAGAAAGGTTGCGAAGCTGTCCCGATTGGAGCTGACGGAGGCGGAGGTCGAGGAATTTTCGGGGCAGCTAAGCGCAATTCTCGAATACATGGAGAAGATGAACGAGCTCGATACGAGCAGCGTCGAGCCGTTGGCGCATTGTCTGCCCGTCAGCAATGTATTTCGGGAGGATACTGTTAAAGAGTCGCTGGGGACGGAGAAGGCGCTGGCGAATGCGCCGGATAGGGACGGCGAGTTCTTCAAGGTGCCAAAGATATTGGATGACAGTTCAGGGGCGTGAGTGTCAGATGAGAGAGATGTGCCGGGCATGTATCGTCCTGCTGGTTTTCCTCTTTGTCGGTTGTGAATCGCGCACGGATGCGCCGATGCAGCAGCAGCAAACGTCCGCGGCGCAGGACAGGGAAGTATTTGAGAAGGTCACCGAGGGCGCAAGCTATCGGTACCTCTTATATCTGCCGGAAGGGTACGGCAAAGAAGAAGGCCCGTGGCCGACGATAGTGTTTCTGCACGGCATCGGCAATCGCGGGGACGATTTGGACAAGGTGAAGACTTCGGGTATTCCCAGGGTCGTGGAGCGGGACAAGCGTTTCGACTTTGTGCTTGTTGCTCCGCAGTGTCCGCAAGGCGAGTGGTGGTCGAGCGATCTGCTGATAAAGCTGGTGGATGAGGCGGCGGCGAAGTATAGCGTTGATACGAACAGGATTTATCTGACGGGCCTGAGCATGGGCGGGTTCGGGACGTGGAGCCTTGGGTGTGCCTATCCGGAGCGGTTTGCAGCTATCGCCCCGATTTGCGGCGGAGGCGAGCCGGATAAGGCGTGCAGATTGAAGGACGTGCCCGTCTGGGCCTTTCACGGGGCGAGGGACGAAAAAGTACCTTTGGCGAAGTCGCAGGAAATGGTCGAGGCGGTCAAAGCCTGTGGAGGCGGCGCAAAGTTGACGGTTTATCCGGAAGCCGGGCATGATTCGTGGACGCAGACTTATGACAATCCGCAGCTTTACGAATGGTTTCTCAAACATCGCAGGAGCAACAACGCCGAATAACGGGTGATATATGGGGATCGAGGAGCTGAGCGCAAGAGAGTTGCGGGATAAGATAGCCGCAGGGCAGGTCAGGAGCGTTGCGGCGACCGAAGCTGTTTTCAAAGCCATCGACAGGTGCGAGCCGATTGTTGGCGCATATATCAGCACGTTCCGGGAGCAGGCGCTGGCGAAAGCGAGGGAGGTTGACGACAGGGTTGCCGGGGGTGAGCCGGTAGGGGCCCTGGCGGGTGTGCCCGTTGCGATAAAAGACGTTATGTGTACGACGTTCGGGGCGACGACGTGCGCGTCGAAGATATTGGAGCACTTCCATGCGCCTTATAACGCCACGGCGGTCGAGAAGCTGCTGGCTGCGGATGCGGTGATAGTTGGCAAGACGAATATGGATGAGTTTGCTATGGGTTCGAGCACGGAGAACTCCGGCCTCAAGCAAACAGCCAACCCGTGGGATGCGACCCGCGTGCCTGGCGGAAGCAGCGGGGGTTCGGCGGCGGCGGTGGCAGCCGGAATGTGCTTTGCCGCCCTCGGCTCGGATACGGGCGGCTCGATTCGCCAGCCCGCGTCCTTCTGCGGCGTGGTCGGGCTCAAACCAACTTACGGACGTGTCTCGCGCTACGGGCTTGTCGCTTATGGTTCGAGCCTGGACCAGATCGGGCCGTTGACGCGGACGGTGGAGGATTGTGCATTGACGCTGAACATCATAGCGGGACACGACCCCGCGGACAGCACGAGCGTGGATGATAGAACCGCGCCGCTGGCGGATTATCTTGAGAAACTCGAAGAGCCGATACAGGGGCTCAAGATTGCCGTTGTTCCTGCCTTTAATGCCGGCGCCGATGAGCAGGTGCTCAAGTCCGTCAGCGATGCAATCAAAGTCTATAAGACCCTTGGGGCCGACGTCATTGAAGTGGAAATGCCGCATCTGGATTATGCGATAGCCGCTTACTACGTGATAGCGACGGCAGAGGCTTCGAGCAATCTGGCGCGGTACGATGGCGTGCATTACGGGCATCGCACTGAAAACCCGGCTGATTATATCGAGGTATATTCGAAGTCGCGCGCGGAGGCCTTCGGCAAAGAGGTCAAGCGACGAATAATGCTGGGTACATACGCGCTTTCGAGCGGCTATTACGATGCGTATTACCTCAAAGCCCTCAAGGTGCGTAATCTGATACGCGCAGATTTCGTCAAGGCGTTCGAGAAGTGTCACTGCATCATGATGCCGGTTGCTCCGACGACGGCGTTCAGGATTGGCGAGAAGGTGGACGACCCACTGCAGATGTATCTGTCGGATATATATACGATAGCCGCCAACTTGGCCGGGATTCCGGGTATCAGCGTCCCCTGCGGGTTTGACGATATCGGCCTGCCCATTGGCCTGCAGATACTTGCCCCGGCGTTTGGCGAAGATAAGCTGCTGCAGATAGCAAGGATGTTCGAAAAAGTAACGGACTGGCACGCGAAAAGGCCGTCGTTGTGAAGGCGAGCGAATAAGATGACTGAGTTGCAGTACAAGGTTCTTGTTGGTTTGGAGATTCACGTGCAGCTTTGCACGCGCAGCAAGATGTTCTGCGGCTGCGCGGTGGAATTCGGTGCGCCGCCCAACAGCAGGGTGTGTCCCGTGTGTCTCGGGATGCCGGGTGTGCTGCCGGTTATGAACGGCCGGGCGGTGGAGTACGCGGTGATGGTCGGCATGGCGCTCAACTGCCGGATAGCGAAGTTCACCAAGTGGGACCGCAAGGGTTATTACTATCCGGACCTGCCGAAGAATTATCAGATTAGCCAGTATGATCTGCCGCTGGCATCTAACGGTTTCATCGAGATACCGCTGGAATCGGGGCGGACGAAGAGGATTGGAATAATCAGGGCTCATCTTGAGGAGGATGCGGGCAAGAACCTGCACGCGACGGGAAATTTTTCGCAGGTGGATTTGAACCGGACGGGTACGCCCCTGCTGGAGATTGTCACCGAGCCCGATATGAACAGCGCCGCCGAGGTGCGGGCGCTGGCGGTGGAGCTGCAGCGTATCGTGCGGTATCTGGGCGTCTCCGAGGCCGATATGCAAAAAGGCCACATGCGCTTCGAGCCGAACGTCAATCTGATTATCACCGCCGCCGACGGCGAGCACAGGACGCCCATCGTCGAAATCAAGAACCTCAACAGCTTTCGGGCGCTGGAGCGAAGCGTCGAATACGAGGTGCAAAGACAGCTTGACGAGTTCGCCGAGACGCACCGGGTGATGGAGATGGGTAACAAGACGACGCGGGGCTGGGATGATGTAAAGGAAGTGACGGTGCTGCAGCGGGAAAAGGAAGAAGCCCACGATTACCGATACTTTCCGGACCCGGACCTCGTGCCGGTGGAGTTTTCGGATGAGCGGCTCGACGAGATTGGCAGCCGATTGTGCGAGCTGCCGATCAAGAGGCAGACGCGGTACGTCGCCGACTATGGTCTGAGCGATTATGATGCGGGAGTGCTGACCGGCGAGCGGGCGACAGCAGACTTCTTCGAGCAGGCAGTGGCAGCCAGCGGCGAGGCGAAACGACTCTGCAATCTTCTTACACAGACCGGGCTCAAGATGGCAAAGGAAAAAGGATGCAGCGTCGCTGAGCTGGGCCTGCGGCCGGAGCACCTGGCGCAGTTGGCGAAGATGACGGAAGCCGGGGATGTAAGCGCGACGGCATCGGCGACGATATTCGAGCAGATGGCAAACACCGGCAAAGATGCGAAAATCCTGGCCGCGGAGCTTAACCTGATCCAAAAGAGTGACGCCGGCGAGCTGGAGGCGATTGTTGAGCAGGTGCTGGCGGAAAATGCCGGGGCCGTTGAAGACGTAAAGAGCGGCGGCAAGAAGAGCGGCAAAGCGCGTGGTTTCTTATTAGGCCAGGTGATGCAGAAAACCAAAGGGCAGGCGAATCCAAAGGTGGTCTCTGAGATTCTCGGCAGGAAGCTGGCCTGAGCGTTGTTCTCTGACGTCAAGACTTGAGAGACCCCTTTTGGGGTCGGCACGATAGTGTAGGTGTCGCTCCGAGTGCGTTCGCAGAGCAGGACGAGAAACCTTTTCAAACAGATTTCTCCGCTCGCTTCGCTCGGTCGAAATGACTTTGAGGGAGTGCGTCGCAGTCCTATGGTTGAAATGACGATGAGGAGTTGGTTGGCGGCCATTCGGCCGAAATGATGATTGTTGCGTGGATCGCTTTTGATCGTACCATTTAGAATGTTGAGTAATGCAAGGTATGCAAAGGGAGCAGAGATGAAGGTGACGAGGGCCAGTGACATCACCATAAAACCGGTTAAGATGGAAGGGGCCGAGGGCGTCGAGATACGGTGGCTTATTTCGAAAGATGACGGCGCGGCTAATATTGCGATGCGGATGTTCGAGGTGCAGCCGGGAGGGCATACCCCTTTGCACGCGCATCCGCACGAGCACGAAGTATTCGCGGTCGAAGGTAACGGCGTATTCGTATTCGAAGGGAACGAGCACGAGTTTGGGACCGAGCATGTGATATTTGTGCCGGGGGGCAAGGAGCACCAGTTCAGAAATACAGGCGATTCGATCCTGAGATTTCTCTGTATTATCCCAATGTCTGCCGTGTAGGCGGGATATTTGACGGGATTCATGCCTGAGCATCTGACAATTCCCACTGAAAAATTGGGTTTGTTCCGGCTTCGCGTGACGCTTCGCCGCGACAGGTTGGGTTTGTTCCGGCTTCGCATCCAGCTTCGCCGCGATAAATTGGGTTCGTTTTGGGTTTGCTTTTGGTGATGCGAAGGCGAGTATATTGTCGTAAGTCTTGTGCATAAAAGAGGGTGCGCTGTTTTTGAGTATTTTTGAGATTGGGTTTGTTTGTACAAAAAGGGCGAATTTGTAGAGGATATTCGACACTTGTAACGGAAAATGCAAAGATTAAAATGCAAAATGCAAAATTGTGGAGGCCCTTCGGGCGTGGTTCTTATTTGAAGGCAGGTGGGAGGACAGAAGGCAGAGGGCGAGTAAATGATTCCGCCGCAGGCGGACAAGTAAGGATTCCGCCATAGGCGGACAAGTGGCGGTGGTGGAGTAGTCGTTAGTATTCAGTATTTAGTATTCGGTACTTGGGGGAATGGATTCCGCATCCCGCCCAAGGGACCCGCCAGACCCTCCTACGGCGGGCAAGCAGCGGGCAAGCAGGGTAGGTGATGCGGGCGAAAAGGGTTGACATTTGGGTGAGATTAGGTTATAAGGGTCGGATGCCGGCTTTGAAGATATGTGCTGTCAGTTTTAATCATAATTTTAAGGGCCACGCCAGTTAACGAGGAGACGAGTAATGAAGGATGAGAGACTCTCACGAAGGGAATTTGTGCGCGATGGCGCGATTGCTGCGGCTGGTCTGGCCGTGGGTTTGGGCGCCGTGGGCGGCAGCAAGGGTGTCGGGGCGGATGAGGACGCTGTGCGGAAGACGCGGAGCTACAATCCGGAGATGGAGTACCGGCGATTAGGTAAGACAGGACTCTGGATCTCAGCGGTGTGTATGGGCGGGCACTGGAAGAAGCTGGACACGGTAGTGCCGGGCGTTTTTCGTAACTCGAGCCGGTGGCTCAATGCGGACCTGAACAGCGAGGGTTTCCGGAAAAATCGGCGGGACGTGGTTAGCCGATGCATCGAGAACGGCATCAACTATATCGATGCCTGCACATGGCAGGAGGCGTATGGTTACAGCGAGGCGCTGCGAGGCCGGCGGGAAGCAGTGTACCTTGGTTTCTCGTGGTATCAGGAGGAGATGCGAAACGAGCAGTTCCGCAAGGCCGGCGGCCTGCTGAAGACGCTCGATAAAGGTATGCAGCTATGCAGGCTCGACTACGTGGACCTTTGGCGGATAACGATGATAGACAGCAGCAGCAGGCACACGCAGGAGGAAGTCGGCGAGATGATGCAGGCGCTCGAGAAGGCGCGGCAGCAGGGCAAGGTGCGGTTCACGGGTCTTTCATCGCACGACCGGCCGCATATAAAATCAATGATTGAGACCTACCCGGATGTCGTGCAGGTGGTGGTGACGCCCTACACGGCCAAGACAAAGGAGCTGCCGGAGGACAGCATGTTCGATGCGATACGCAAGCACGACGTCGGCATGTTCGGCATAAAGCCGTTTTCCGGCGGCGGTTCATTCTTCAAAGGCGACGGCTCGCCGGGCTGCCCCGAGGCGGGCGAGAACGACCGGCTGGCGCGGATGGCGGTACGGTATATCCTGTGCAACCCCGCGGTGACCGCGCCGATTCCGGGAATGATAACCACCGACCAAGTGGACAACATGGCCAAAGCCGTCAAAGAGCGGCGCCAGCTGGATAAGGCTGAGGCAAAGGAGCTGGAAGCGGTGATGGATCAGACGTGGGCGAAGCTTCCGGCGAATTATCAGTGGCTGAAAAACTGGGAATACGTCTGAGAAACCGCATTGTAGCGTATTGGAACGCCTGGGTAAGGGTATCACGCGAAGAAAGGGTGATCGGCTGTTGACATTCCTGCAGGATTGGTTTATCATAGGAATTATGAACAGCATAGTATCGGGCTCCGGGCGGTTTGTGCTGAAATGCGAGTCCGATATGGGGGTATAGTCAGGGCCACACTCGATTAGCAAGGAGCCGTAATGAAAGACGAAAGACTTTCGCGAAGGAGTTTTATTCGCAACACATCTTTGGCCGCGGCTGGGGCTGTAGCGGCAACGTTGGCGGGCAGGGGCGAGGGCGCCAAGAGACCGAGCGGGCCGGTCGATACGTCCAAGATTCTCAATTACAATCCGGATATGGAATACCGGCGGTTGGGCAAGACGAATCTGATGGTCTCGGCGGTTTGCATCGGGGGACACTGGAAGCGGGTCGATGTGATGAAGCAGGACTTCGACGAGAACCGCTACGATGTTATTACCCGGTGTATCGAGCGGGGCATCAACTATGTGGATGCGTGCTGGAACGGAGAGGTGCGAGCGTACGCCAAGGCTCTCAAAGGCCGGCGCGACCAGTTTTACTTGGCGATGTGCCACGGCAGCAAGGGGCCGCGTAAGGCGGAGTGGCGGACGGCAAAGAAACTTATGGAGGGTCTCGATGAGCTGCTGATGCAGACGAAGCTCGAGTACGCGGACCTGTGGCGGATGACGTGTCTGGAGCCGGGCGGAAGACATTCGTTCGATACAGCGTGCGAGATAGCGGAAGCTCTGGAGAAGGCCAAGAAGCAGGGCAAGGCACGCTGCGGCGGCTTCTCGACCCACGACCGGCGATGGATAAAGTTCATGATAGAATACTTCCCGCAAGTGGATGTGGTAGTATTTCCTTATACGGCCAAGAGCAAGCGGCTGCCGACCGACAGCGTGTTCGATGCGCTGGAGAAATGCGACGTCGGGGCTTTCGGGATAAAGCCTTTTGCGAGCAACTCGCTGTTCAAGGGCAGCAGCGCGCCAGACGACCCTAACGCCGAAGAGGACGACAAGCGGGCTCGTCTTGCGATTCGTTATATACTCTGCAATCCGCATATCGTACCCATACCGGGCCTTATCAGTCCGCAGCAGGTGGACAACGTTGCCAAAGCGGTGCTCGAGCGCCGGCAGTTCGATTTGGCCGACGCGACGCAACTGAAGCAGGCGATGGACGAGACCTGGGCCAAACTGCCCGCCAATTACCAGTGGCTCAAAGACTGGGAATACGTGTAAGGTTGGGTGTTTGAGGCCGTTTTAGTATGCGAGGCGATATCGACCCGTACGAGGCCCTCTTCAAGCTTGACTCGTGCCTTATTGCGTTCCTCCCCGCCCGTAACTGACCGATTACGCGGTTACCAAATTTTTGAGTTTTCTGTTGACAAATGCGTCCGACCGTGGTACAAGGCAAATCACTGCTTCGAAGTCTGTCGTTTGAAAGAGCAGTCGACACCCGGCTCGTATTGGCGGATGTAGGAGCGGGAGAACAGTAGGTAGTCATCTCGTTTGAGCAGCTTGCTGGCTTTTCCCCCGCGAAACAGGTCGTTTTTGGCTGACTGACGGCTGCGTTTTCGCCATCGGTCAAGTGCACGATGAGGAGCACCTGGCGATGTATCAAGGCCGTAACCGGAAGTTGAAAGTGGAACCTGGGGGCGGCCGGGGTCTATCCACCTTTCAACCGGTTTCTTTCCCCAGTCTTCTCGCCAGGTTGGCGGCGAGGGACCGTCCCGCCATCGATGTTTATTGGCCAATGAGCCGGTTCGTTTTCCAAGATAACCGCAGTCGAGGAGGAGCAAAGTAGTTGTGATGAGCGCTTTTTGGATTTTGACCCACGCCTCAACAAGATTAGTTGGAAGCAACGCCACAGACTAATCTTGATCCACACATATGATCGTTTGGTAATTTGGTAGGAGGATAAAATCGGGGATCAAGAAAGTAGTAGGGGCACAAAGTCTGGTAAAGGGTTTTACCGGCTGTTTTGTGGAAAATTGTTCTTGGCAGGCATGGTTTAGTTTTTTTGAAGGAGGTGCATCATGTGTAAGAAATTGATGTTTTTAGTTTGTTTTGTTTTAGTGCCGGTGCTGTCATTACCTGGGTTGGCAGCCGACCTGAATGTTAACTGGCCCGATACTCACACCGTTACCGGAACAGAAGAGTACGACGACGTAAACTGCTGCGGCGGCACCATCATCGTTGGGGCCGGGGCCACACTGACCGTCAACGGCGGCTCCGACATATACGGCGACGGAAGCCACACAGGCACTTTGGATGTGGACGGCGGCTTTGTGAGTGTGGGCGGCCATCTGGAGATCGGCGGCATCGGCGTCGGGCACGCACGGATCTGCGGCGGAGGAGTTATTAACACCCACACGTTTGGAATGCGCGCCGGCGGCGGCACCGGCACGATGGAAATCTGCTGTGGGGGGATGCTGGTGGTAGATGGGGATGCGGCGGCGCAGATTCAAGGCTATGTGGACCACGGGTGGATTACCTGCCCCGAGCCGGAGTGCAGCGAGGTGTTGGTTGACTATGACAACATCAATCCGGGTAAGACGACGGTAAAATGCGTGCAGTGTGAGAAGGCCTGGAATCCGAATCCGGTTGATGACGGCAACTGTGTGGAGCCGGATGTGGTTCTTAGCTGGTCGCCTGGCCTTGGTGCGATGCGCCACCAAGTTTACTTCGGCGTCGATTTTGACGCTGTGAGCAATGCCACTAAGATGTCGCCCGAGTACAAGGGGGAACAGGAGGCTAATATCTTTGATCTGGGGTGGTCTCTGCCGTGCCCGGGAAGGTACTATTGGCGGACCGATGAGGTCTGTTGGGACGAGGTGATAATGAAAGGGGACGTCTGGAGCTTTACGACCTGCTGCTGCGTTGACCCGCCTGAAGGGATGACGGCCTGGTGGCCGCTGGATGAGAAGACGGGCTCTACCGCAATGGACATAGAGGGCTACGACAATGAGGCCACGTACGTTGGGGCGCCACAGCAGCTTGAGGGCAAAGTTGATTATGCACTGAGCTTTAACGGATCAACGGATTACTTGCAGGCTGCGGACCATCCGGAGTTGAATTTCGGGGCAAGGGACAACTTGACAATCGACGCTTGGATATGGCTGGAGGACAGCAATAACGGCTCGATTGTTGCAAAGCGCGGGGGCGGGCCCGGATACGAGCTGCGAGTCAATGGTAGTGGGTTACTTACGCTACTTCTCGAGGATGGGTGGGAATCGTATTGGGCTGAGTCTGACTATGCGGTACCGACGGGGCAGTGGAGTCACGTGGCGGCGACGCTGGAGCGTCTGTCGGACCTGCCGCCTTACGGAGGCCCTGTCAGATTATACATCAATGGGCAGGCCGCCGGCAGCAGCATGGTGGACTGCGACGGCCTCTCCGGTACGGACCCGCTGTGGATCGGAAGGAGCCCCTTTGGGTACTTCGAAGGTAAAATCGACGAGGTCGAGATATACAGGCGTGCACTTGGGGCCGATGAGATTAAGGCGATCTTTGACGCAGGCAGCAAGGGCAAGTGCAAGTGCCCGACGAGGACCTACGATGATGTAAGCGACTGGAACGAAGGAGAGTTCACCGGCACGAAGGTCGGCGCCGAGGACTGCAACGGCTGCCTGATGCTCCTCGAGGCAAATGATCCCTGCGCAGCGACGGCCTTCGACTATGCATGGATTGCCAACGCCTCCGAGGGAACCGTTTCGAAGATAAACACGATGACCGGGAAGGAAGAGGCCCGCTACTACACGGGACCACCGTGGAACGGAGGCTATAGTTACTTGAGTCCATCACGAACCGCCGTGGATGCTGTGGGCAACTGCTGGGTCGCCAATCGCAACCTTAATGGGGGATGTGTGCAGTGGGATAAAGACGGAAATTGTATCAAGCGGGATCATTATCAGGGGTCTGTTACCAAGATTCTCCTGAATCCGCCCCCGCAAGGGACGACATCCAAGGATAATGACTCTGTGGGTTCGCCCGGACATGGGATAATCAATTCGTACGAGATGTATGCTTGGGGAAAGGACGTCGCGGTTGTACGCCACTATCTCGTTGGCGGTAACATGAAGAACGATTCCTGCGCTCGGGCGCTGGCGTTTGACCATAATGGCAACCTCTGGGTGGGCTTGTTTTTTGGCAAGCGATGCCTGAAGGTGGACCCGGACGCGCAGGTAGATGATCAGGACAATCCCGCTACCTTCTCACCAGGTAATTATCCAACATTCCCTTATACTGCCGCTGCCCAGCGACCGGAAGAGGTGGACCAGGTCTATATTGGCTATACGGCCTACGGGATGGCCGTAAGCCCCAACGGGAAGCTCTATGTCTCGACTTGGTCCGACACGAACGATGGAAGGCTGGTAGAGATTGACCCTGGCGACGCCCCTGGCGAGGCTGCGCAGGTGTGCCAGACGCTAAATACCAACGGTCGGCCATACGGGATTGCGGTTGACGCCAATTGCATCGTCTGGATGGGCGACCTGTACACCAAGGAGGGCAACAGATGCATTCGTTGGGACCCGGCGCAAGGGTTTACATACCCCACAGGAGCAAGCGGTCGCACTCGGGGGGTCACGGTCCATCCGGATGGACGTATCTGGCTGACGTGTGACTTAGTGGATAAGGTTGCACGGTTCAATAGCGCTCTACCGTATTCTGCCCAGAACTTTTCTTTGCCGACGTCCCCTGTGGGTAAGAAGGTGGACCTGCCGGTAGGTATCGGCGTGGATCGGTACGGAGACATTATCGTCGTGGGAATGGGCAGCAACAACTGGTGCAAGCTGAATCCGGGGACCGGGGCCAATATTGCTACAGGAGGTCCGCAGCAGACCGGGCCCCATCCTTACACGTACAGCGATTTCACGGGAAACCTGGCAAATCAGGGGACGCAGCAGGGCTTCTGGAGGGTGATTTTTGACAGCGGCGTGCCGGGCCAGCAGTGGGGAACGGTTTCGTGGACGAGCATTACAACACCGCCGGACACTTGGGTGAAGGTGTGGGCACGTGCCGCCAATGCCGAAGAGGACCTGGAGAACAGAGATTATATGGAGGTGCAGGATGGCGTGCCATTCGGCGGAGTCTCCGGTCGATTCATTCAGGTGAGGGTGAAGCTGAGCCGGTCCCGGCCGGCGGAGTTAGGCGATTGCAACGGGCCGTGTGCGGATTTCCCCAACAGCCCAAAACTGTGCAGCCTCACGGTCGATGCGAACTGCGGGCCATGCCGAATAATCTGCCCGAATGACATATTTGTAAAGTGCGACAATGTCGCCCTGCAGGGGGCCTGGGTGGATTTGCAGACGCCGCAGCTTTCCGGGGACTGCAACGGCGCCGAGCTCCAGTGCAATTTTGACTCGCCCCATTTCTTCCCGGTGGGCGTAAACAAGGTGACGTGCAGTGCTGAGGATATGGAAGGTAATCTGGTGGAATGTTACTACTACGTGACGGTAGTATGCCCGAACGACGCCAACGGGGCGTGCTGCTATCGGCGGTACGACCGGGAGACGCAACAGAGCACACTGTACTGCAAAGAGGGCGTCACCGAGAAGGACTGTAATGAGGCTTACAACGGTGTGTACTTAGGCGAGGGCAGTAACTGTGATAACGCCAGTGAGGATTGTCCGAACTGCGTAGCTGTTCCCTATGACGCGGTGGCGTGGTGGCCTCTGGATGAGGAGACGGGCCCAACGGCGCGCGACATTGCAGGGTTCAATAATGAAGGAACGTATGTTGGCTCGCCCACGCCGACGCCGGCCATACCGCCGGGCGAGGGACTGGTGGACCGTGCCCTTATGTTCGACGGCTACGACGATTATCTCGAGGTTGACGACCATGCGGAGATCAACTTCGGCATCGGCGACTTGTCGATTGATGCCTGGGTTAAGACGGACAACGACTTCACGCCGTTCTTGCCGATTGTTGACAAGAGAACGGAAGAAAGCGGCTATGCCTTTTTCCTGCATTACGGGTATCTGGCCTTTGCTCTGGCGGACCCGGTCACCCCGGGCTTTGCGGAGTTTATCGCCGTGGGACCCGATGCCTTTGTGGCCGATGATTCGTGGCATAATGTTGTCGCCACACTTGATCGTGACAGTTCGACCGGACTGAATCTGTATGTGGACGACGGTTCGCCCGTGGGGACATTCAACGCCTCGGGCAAGTCCGGCAGTTTGACCAATGCAGCTAAACTGCGAATCGGCGGAGGCTACGGAATCTCCGGGCCCGCCACCTACTTCGAGGGCATACTTGACGAGGTGGAGATGTTCGACCGCGTGCTGGAAGATGAGGAAATCGTGAAGATAACCGACGCAGACGACAGCGGTAAGTGCAAGGAATACGCGCACGTGACGCGGTTTATGTCGTGCTGTCCCGATAAGCCGGGCATAATGGTGCTGACTATCTGCAACTTCACTGGTTTTGACCATCAGTATGCGTGGAACGCGCAGGGGGTCTTCGGGCCCGGGTGCGACTTTGCCGGTCCCTATGATTCGGGGCAAGTGTGGGTAGAGGCCGGCCAATGTGAGTCCGCGGAGATTTCGTTTAACTGCGGGTCAGGAATGTCGGGTCTGCTCAATGTTACGTCCTGCTGTCATGTGACGGTGCAGAATATGTATAGCAAGAATATCATTGCGAGCATCGGCACGCTGCGGGCCAGTCGCTGGTGTGGCGGTGTGCTCCCTTGGAAGGACGACCCATACTGGCGCCCGACGGGGCCAGTTCCCTTTATCTACTTCCCTGACGGGAACGGCCCGTCGGCGAGCATGGGCTTTGAAGTGACCAACATCGCCGATGCGTGCGGAATCCTTGATTACAAAATCATGGCGATGGTACCGGACGACGGGCCGGACGACGAGTTTATCCTGCTTGACGGATATGCTCCGGGAACCACCCTGGAGGGCAGCGTACCGGTGGCGCTTGGAGAGACTGTGGAGCTGCCGGTAGATGTGGCCTTTGCCGAGTATGAGGGATCTGTGTTCATCGACATCGTGCTTCTGGCAGCGGACGGCGACGGAAACGATGTGCCCATCGCCTCGCAAGCCGTGCGCTGCGTGCTGTGCACTGAGACGACGGGTGATATGCGTGCCAGAGGCGACCTGGACCTGAACTGCCGCGTTCAGATGTATGATTTTGGTCTGCTGGCCTCGGCGTGGCTGAGCCAGCCGGGAGATCCTGAATATAATCCTGAATTTGACATTGGCATTCCCGCAGACGACATTATCGATTGGAAGGACCTTGCCGTTATTGGGGAAAACTGGCTTTATTCGGCGCTATGGCCCTAATGGCAGGTGACGGGGCAAAGCTGGCGTAGTTGGTGAATTTGCATCAAATTCGGGGCCCATACTTGATTATCGGTATGGGCCCCGGCTTTTTTGGTTAGTGATGGCTGGTTATTTGTGGACGGCCGAATTGAACGAGGGCTATTTGGAGAGGATTTTGGGTTCTGTGCCGGCGAGGAGTCTCTTTATGTTTTGGCGGTGGCGGAGGACGACCATAACAGGTATGGCGGTTGCGGCGATGAGGAGGGGCCAGAGCTGGGCAAATTGCCAGTCGGGTACGACCAGAATCGCCGCAACGAGCGCCAGCGGAAAGGCGAGCGAAGCGATTATGGAGGCGAGGGAGACATATCGCCAGATAAGGACGACGACGAGCCATATAACAATGGCAGCCAGGGCGCAGAGGGTGTAGAAGGGCCAGAGGCCGAGTGCAACGCCGAAGCTGGTCGTGACGCCTTTTCCGCCTTCGAATTTGAGGTAGAGCGGGAAGATGTGGCCCAATATGGCGGCGACTCCGGCGGCGAGGGGTACAAGAAGCTCGGCCACAGTCGGCGGCGAAGATATGAGCAGGACCGCGAGCAGGGTGGGGACAAGACCTTTCAGGGCATCGAGCAAAAAGCAGAAGTAGGCCCATTTTCTGCCGAGTGCACGTGCGACGTTTGTTGCGCCGATGTTGCCGGAGCCGATGGTGCGGAGGTCTTTTCCGTGTGCTTTGGCGATAATCACGCCGAACGGCACAGAGCCGAGCAGATACGCGGCGATAATCAGAATCGCGAAGGTCATTTGGTGCTCCTTTCGCGCAGGATTTGTTCGTACAGGTCGTGCAGTTGTTCTGCGGCGCGCGTGATGGAAACCTTTTGTTTTAGGCCGTCTTCGATTATTGCTGCTGAGGCCTTTTGGATATTATCCTTGTCGGAGAAGTAGCTGATAGCATTGGCAAGTGAAGGTGTGTCCTGTGGAGTGTCGATTACCTTGCCGTGGCGGTCATTGACGAACAGGTCGGCGGCGCCGTTGAATCGCGTGGTAATCACCGGCTTGCCGGCGGCCAGGGCCTCCAGCGTGAATCTGCTGGATGGGTCGTAGAAGGTTGGCAGGACGGCTACATCGATTATTGACAGGGCGTTTTGGATATTTCTGACGGGGCCTAAAAAGAGAATTCTCTTTTCGAGGGCGACTTGTCGGGCGAGGCGGCGATATTTTTGGGTTCGGTCGCTGCCGGCTACGAGCAGATGGGCGGGGGAGTGTGGGTTGTCAGCGATTGACCGGCTCATTGCGATTATCAGCGGCGCCAGGCCCTTGAGTCTGAAGTTGTTGGCGACGAACAGGAGAAAAAGGGGGCCGTCGGCGTCGTCGAGGTGCAATTGTTCGAGTATCTGGGTCCGTAGTTTTTGTGCCTTTTCGGCGTCGATGGGTCTGTCGGTTTTTACGCCGTTCGGTATGACCGTTAGTCGGCTCTCATCGAGGCGATAGTGCGTTTCAAATTGTTGGGCGACATAGTCTGAAATGGCGGCGACGATGGGGCCGGGTGAGTTTTTGCAGAGTCTTCTTTCGGCAAGCAGGCGTACAGTTCGGCGGAAGTTGGCGAAGGCGGTCAGTCGTTTGTAAGCAGTGAGGTATTTGTTCTGGTAGCTGGCGGCGTTACGGAGGATGGATTCGGGGTAGCTTCCTCCTCGCGGCTGATAGACATGGGCGAAACGGAAGGGCAGGACGCTGTGGACGACGTCGTAACGATGGTGCGTGAGATGGTTTTTGAGGGCGTTTTTGAATGTGAAGTAGCCGGTGCGTTTGCCGGGAGCATCATTGCAGAGGATGTGAATGTTCTTTTCTTTGGTCTGTCCCTTTGCAGCGAGGATGTGGATGTCGAGTCCGATTTTGGCGAGGGCGGCGGCGAGCTCGAAGACGGAGCGTTCGGCCCCGCCGAGGGCGATATTTGCGCGTTCTATAATGATGGCGACCTTCATGTCAGGAGCAAGATTGTAACCGAATCGGCTCAGGTTGCAAAGGGGACGGGTCTGCCGTGCTTTCTGTTATGTCTTGCCATGCGGGCTGTCTTATTGAGGACTTTGCGGATAAACGCCCTGTCTTTCGGGGCGAGTTTGTCAACGGCGGCGTAAGCGAGGTAGAAGCGGAGGCGGTCGGCTTTGGAAAAATGGCGTGCCGGTGCGGAATAATAAAGCTGGGCGATATCTTTTACGCGAAACCGCTCGCCAAAGAGGGCGGGCCTGAAGCAACGGGCAAGGTCGATAAGACAGAAGCCGGCGTCGCTGCTATGGAATATGTGGGCGAGGTAGAGGTCGCGGTGACGAAAGCCGGTGTTGTGAAATCTCTTGATAAAGGCGGCGAGGCTGCGGATGAAATCTCTGCGGGCGTGCAAGTTTTGGGCGGTGGGCGGTGTGTTGAAACAAGAGGGGAGCTTTCGTTCGAGAGACTCAGCGTCGGGGACTTTTTCGGTGACGATGAAGCTTCTTTTTTCAAACAGCGCCGACCATTGTTCGCCGTGAGCTATAATCTTGGGTGTGGATATGCCGCTTTGTGATAATTGCTGTGCCGAAGCGACCTCGCTGCGACTGGAGCTTGCGCGTCGGCGGTGTGATATCCAGTTTGCGAGCTGTGAGAGAATCGGCGGCGAGTCATAGCGTTTGAGGAACAGTGTTGTTTGCGGCGAGTCTATATCGAACTGCCACCTGGTGCGATGAGGCGCGAGGTTATCTTTGGCGAGGCTTCGGCCGGCGTCAAAAGCAAAAACGGCGTCGATGGAAGCGAGTCCGCGTGCCGTCAAAGCAGGTCGGTATTCGGGATCGACGAAAAACGATTTCGATATTTCCACAAAGTCTCTGTTGCGCATGGTTATACGGGATTATCCTGCGATTCGTTGAGGAGCTTATCGGCGGCATCGCAAACCATTTCCACTGTGATGGCCTGCATACACAGGTGCTCGGCTTTTCTGCATTTTGGTCTGGCGCAGGGTGCACAGGGTGCACGGCCGATGAGCTGGATTTCGCGGTCGTAGCCGGAATCGGTCCAGACGGGGTCGTTGGGTCCAAAGAGTGTAATGACCTTTCGGCCGAGTGCGATGGCGATGTGGCGTGGTCCGGTGTCATTCGATATCACGAGGTCGGCATGCGAGAAGAGTGCCTTCAACTCGCCCAGACTGACAGGGGTTTCGGCCAGGTTAATAAGCTGGTGGCGGCTCAAACGACAGATTTCTCCGGCAATTCTCTGCTCAGCGGGGTTTGCGGCGGCGGAAACAACAACGGCGGCATTGTACGTCGAAATGAGCCGGTCGGCGGTCTCGGCGAAATTTGGCGCCGGCCAGTACTTGCTTGGGCCAAACGCGCCTCCCGGAACCATAACAACCAGCGGAGCGTCGTGTTTGACAATATCCGGCAGTCTGGATAGAAGTTTTTCCCGGCTGTCGGGGTCGATACGAAGTTGAAGCGTTCTTACGGTCGTGTCACAACCGAGCGAAGATGCTATTGCCAGGTAATAATCGATCATGGAAGCCGGTTTGAAGCGGCCTCGCGGCAGGCGCGGAGGATGAAGTCTTTCAGTAAGGAAGATACTGCGTCCTTCGCGGGCATAGCCGATTCGGGAGGGGATGCCGGCGAGGAAGACGGCCAGGGCGGAAGCGAAGGAGTTCTTGAACAGGAGCGCGTGGGTGAACCGCCCGGGTCTGAGAATGCGGGCAATTGTGAGAGGGCGGCCCTTTGGCAGCTCGAGCCATGAATCGGTGAAAGCAGAGGGGGAGAGAACTTCACGGACAATCCTTTCGGCGAGAAATGTTATGTGCGAGGATTGGAAGCGTCGGCGGATGGCGCGCAAGGCCGGGGTGGAAAGAACGGCATCGCCCATAGGTGACGGCAGCCAGACCAAAATGTTATTCCGGTCATTGTCCATGAGGTTTATACCACCGTGCCTGGGGAGGCACGCCTGAGCCATGTGTTATTTTCGCCCCTGCATGGTGTAGAACGTCATCGCCATCAGCTGCACCAGGACAGCAAAACCAAGGGCGATCAGCACCGATTCGTTCTGGCGTTTGGGATCCAATATCAGCCACACAGTTATGATCAGGCAAAAGAAGACAATGATTTGAAGGACTCCGGCCAGCAATCTGGTAAGGGAGAATTCGGCAAAAAGGTCGGCCCGCTGCATGCTATTCAATTTTACGAGGATATTTCTGAGCAGCTCGTCGGTTGTCTGCGGGGGAGCATCTCGTCCGCCATCAGGTTTCCCCGCTTCGATGGGCCGCGCCTGCCAGGGCATCTCCGGCAGCACGGCGGAACGCGGCGCCGGGTGTGTTGCCGGCGATTGGGGCGATTGGTGCACAGCCTGCGCCGGCGGCTCAGATGGCTCGCGTGACGGTAGGTCGGATGCCTCCGTCGCCGGCAACTCAGACGGTTCCGGTATCGGCGGCTGTGATGGCACCGGCACGGGCGGCTGCGAAGGCTCCAGTGTCCGTCGCTCGGCTGCGCCTGCGTGTGCGTTTCCTTGCTTTGTCGCTCCTGCCTCAATTCGGTTCTGCGTTTGCACAGCCGGGCGCGGTGAACGCAGATATTTTTTTATGATGTTCACCGCCTCTTTCATATTGACCGCTTTGTGATCGGGCTTGGCCTGTGCGGTCTGGGGCTGGACGGGATAGGGGGGCTGACAAATCAGGATGGTTCTGCAGCCGGCGTGCGAGCCGGCCTCGACGTCACGAGCGCTGTTGCCGATTACCCAGGATGCGCCGAGGTCCAAATCCATATCCTTTGCGGCGGCAAGGAGCATCCCCGGTTTTGGCTTTCTCAAGTTGCTTTCCTTTCGATACCTGGGGATGACGCCGTCGGGATGATACGGACAGTAGTAAATCCGATCCACGTACGCGCCCCTTTCGGCCAGCAGTTGTTTGAGCCGGTCATGAATGTCAGCGACGACTTTTTCGGTGACAATTCCTCGCGCCACGCCGGATTGGTTCGAGACAACAACCAGCTTATAACCGAGCGTTCTCAGCTCGCGCAGGGCGTCAGTCACACCGTCAAGCAGCTTGACCTGGTCAGGATGATTGATGTAGCCGGGATCATCGACCAACGTATCGTCACGGTCCAGGAATATCGCTTTATCAGACATGGGTATTCGGACCTATTTTCATTTGCAGAAGCTTGTTTCGACGAGGTCACAAATTATGTGGTACGCCAACTGGTGGACTTCCTGGCTGCGAGCGGTGGATTGAGAATGAGTGCAGAAGCAGATGTCGGCGATTTCTTCGAGCATGCTGTTGGGCCTGCCGGTAAAGGCAAGGACGCCGGCGCCTTTCCTGCGGGCAAGGCGGGCCGCTGCTATGACGTTGGCCGAAGAGCCGCTGGTCGAGATGGCCCAGAGCATGTCACCCTCTTGAACGAGCGCCTCAACCTGTCTGCTGAAAGTGTTCTCGTACCCATAATCGTTCGCGATTGAAGTCAGCGCGGACGTGTCGGTGGTAAGAGCGATGGCCGGCAGCGCCGCCCGCCGGCGCTGAAACCTGCCCACAAGCTCGCTGGCGATGTGCTGGGCGTCGGCGGCCGAGCCTCCGTTGCCGCAAATGTAAACACGACGCCTTTTCTTCAGCGTCCTTATTATCGCCTGCGCCGCTGCCGCAACGGCCTCGGCTCCCCCTTTCTCGAACGAGGCGATCATCTCCTTGTGCTCTCGTATGGCCCCCTCTATTTGGGTTGCGAAGTGGTTTTTCATCAAAACTTCTTCCAGAGCGATTTCATCTTTTCGATAACGGACGAGGAACTCTTGCCCTCCACCAGCGGCGCGAGCACCACCTTGGCGCCGTACGACTCGACGAATTCGCGGCCTACGACGCCCTTTTCGGCCCAGTCCCGGCCTTTCACAAGCACGTCGGGCCTCACCTTCCTGACCAGATTAAGCGGCTCCGGCTCATCAAAGACCACGATATAATCCACGCTCTCCATCGCGGCAAGAACGGCGGCGCGGTCATACTGGTTGTTGATGGGGCGCTGCGGCCCCTTAATCGATTTTACAGAGCCGTCGCTGTTAAGCCCGACCACGACGATGTCCCCCTGGCCCTTACAGAACTTCAGGAATTCTATATGCCCGCGGTGCACGACATCGAAGCAGCCGTTCGTAAAGACGATGGTCTGGTTTTGGGTGCGGCGCCATTTTAATTCGTGAAGGAGGTCGTCGAGGGCCCTGACTTTACCCGCCTTGCCTCGATTGTCTGCGATAATCTCGTTGATAATCTCCTCGATGGTGACAGTTGCGGCGCCGAATTTTTCGACTTCGATACCGCCGGCGATGTTGGCCAGTTGAACGGCGGTCTTGTGGTCAACACCGGCCGCGAGAGCGACCGCAAGTGTGGCAAGGACCGTATCGCCGGCGCCGGTGACGTCGTAAACGCTGCGAGGCCTGGTGGGCACAATCTCGGCCACTTGCCCCGTCTTCAAATAGGCGCCGTCACAGTCGAGCGTGATGACCACGGCCTCGATATGAAGGGTTTCTGCAAGGCGTTCGGCGGCGCTGGCGGCCGTGTCAGCGGAGGTTATTTCGAAGCCGACCGCGGCCGAAGCCTCCTTGCGATTCGGGGTGATACAACTGGCACCGGTGTACTTCGAGAAGTCCCGCGTCAGGCAGGGGTCAACCAGCACGCTCTTGCCGGACTCTCTGCCCAGCTTTATCATTTGCGAGCAGATTTCCTCGCTGAGCAGCCCCTTGTTGTAATCCTGCAGGCATACTATGTCGGCCTTTGCCAGCAACTGCTCGTAAGATTCAAGAATCTTTCCATACTGCGCATCCGACAGCGGCTCGCTGGACTCCTGGTCCATTCGCATCAACTGCTGTCGATGGCGATGCTGCGCCAGGCCGATGAGCCTTTGCTTACTGATGGTAGGTCTGTTGTCATCGGCGACAAGAAGGCCGCCGGTCTCAACCCCGGCCTCGCCAAGGAGTCTCATAAGGATTTCGCCGTTGCGGTCGTTGCCGATAACGCCGAGACAATAGGCTGTGCCATGAAGAGCCGCAACGTCGGCGGCAACAGAACCGGCCCCGCCGCAGCCGTAGTCCGTTCTGCACACCTTGAGCACCGGCACCGGCGCCTCCGGGCTTATCCTCAGGGCGTCCCCGTAAACATAGACGTCCAGCATGAAGTCGCCCACCACCAGAACCTTCGGCGAACCCAGATTCGCCACTACTTTAAGAAGTTTCTCGTACATATCTTTCTTCTCGGTCTTTCAAGAGATTGTAGCGGCCAAAGCTCGTTCAATCAAGCCTATTAGTTTCTCCCGGCCATCGCGGAATCTCAGCTGAATCGCCAGATACCCGAAAAGCAGCTCTTTTGTACCCGGCTCAAACGATGAGATCTTCGTCCAGTCTTTTTGGGTTGTGAGGACGAGATTAGCATTAAGTTTCTTTGCTGCTTCACAGATGTCGGCGATATCGCCGGCGTTGTAATGATAGTGGTCGTTGTATGGGCTAATGCCGACGAGGTTCAGGCCGAGCGCCTTGAGGGTGGTGAAAAAGGCATCGGGATTGGCTATTCCGCAGAAGGCAAATGCGTTTTTTCCCTTGAGCTGCTCCGGCTTGATTTGTGTGCCCTCGGCGGTCTTGACACATACGGGGCTATGGACCGAGGCGGCGATGGTCATGTTCGGATTTATCGCGTTTAGCTGGTGCTCAAGTTTTGTCAGGTCGGCATCGGCGACCTGGTCGCAGCGTGTCAGGACGACGGCGTGCGCCCGTTTCAGGGCGGTTGGAGGCTCTCGGAGGAGTCCGGCGGGCAAAAGCCTTTCGTAACCGAAGGGACAGGCAGCATCTATGGCAACAATGTCGAGGTCGCGGGCAAGGCGTCGATGCTGGAACCCGTCATCCATAATGAGGACTTTTGCGTTGAAGTTTTCAATGGCTTCGCGTGCGCCGGCAACGCGGTTGGGGTTGATAATAACAGTTGCGTTGGGACAGCTCTCAGCAATGACAGCCGGCTCATCAATGTAGCTTTGAGTTTTTAGTTGTGAGTTCTGAGCTGCTTTGTAGCCGCGGGTCAGTATTGCGCAGGGGACGCCTTTTTCGCCGAGCAGGTTACAGAGCCAGATTACCAGCGGGGTCTTACCTGTGCCGCCTGCGGTGACATTGCCTATGCTGATGACGGCGGCGTTTACGCGATGCACTTTCAGGATGCCGGCGTCATACAAGAAGTTGCGCAGGGTGATGAGTGCGAGGTAGAGGTAAGCGGCCAAGGACAGAAGGAGCCGGAGAAATGCGGCGATCCAACCTTTGACCTGGCCGGCAATCAGTTTTCGATAATACAGTTGGTTCAATTAGAAGACCCTTTGTAATAACCCGAGCAAAAGCGCCGGACCGAACGGTTCGATGTGCAGTCTCGCTGTGAGTATCTCACCCTTGGACTTTTTCGATAATAGCATCAGCCATTTGCTGAGTTCCTACGGCGGTTGGGTCGTTGCGGTCGGGTTTCATATCGTATGTGACATTCCTGCCTTCTGCGATGACGTCGGCGACGGCATTTTCGAGCTTGTCGGCCTCGGCCATTTTTCCGATGTGGCGGAGCATCATTACGGCGCTGAGTATCAAGGCGGTTGGGTTGACCTTGTTGGCGCCTTTATACTTTGGTGCGCTGCCGTGTGTGGCCTCGAAGATGGCGCCTTTTTCGCCGATGTTTGCGCCCGGAGCGACGCCCAGTCCGCCGACGAGGCCTGCGCACAAGTCGCTGATAATGTCGCCGTAGAGGTTGGGCAGGACGATGACGTCGTAAAGCTCCGGCTTCTGAATAAGCTGCATGCACATATTGTCGACGATGCGGTCTTCGAATTCGATGTCGGGGTATCGCTTGGCGACCTCTCGGCTGACGTCGAGCCAGAGGCCGTCGGTGAATTTCATGATGTTGGCCTTGTGGACGGAGGTCACTTTTTTGCGTCCCATCTTTCGGGCGTAGTCAAAGGCGAAGCTTACGATTCGGTCTGTAGCGGCGACGGAGATTGGCTTTATGCTGATGCCGGAGTCGTGGGTCACCTGTCGGCTGCTGTGTCTGTTAATCCAGTCGATAATCTCGGCGGTGTCTTCTTTGCCCTTTTGAAATTCGATGCCGGCGTAGAGGTCCTCGGTGTTCTCTCGCACCACGACAAGGTCGATATCGGAATACCTGCTGCGTACGCCCTTGTAGCTTTTGCAGGGCCTGAGACAGGCGTACAGGTCGAGGGTCTGTCGCAGGTGGACGTTTATGCTTCGGTAGCCTTTTCCAACGGGTGTGGTGATGGGGGCTTTGAGTGCGATGCCGTTTCTCTTGATGGATTCGACGGTGGCATCGGGCAGGGGTGTGCCCTCTTTTTCCATGACCTCGACGCCGGCCTCCATTATCTCCCAGTTGATGCCGGCGTCGGTCGCATCGACGCATCGTCGTGCGGCTTCGGCTATTTCCGGGCCTATGCCGTCGCCCGTCACAAGCGTCACATTGGTCATTACTCAATGCTCCTTACTGTTGGCGAAAGCAATATCCTATCCTTTTGCGGTCGAACTGTCAACGGGGTGATCTATGCACCGCATGGCTGCGGACCACAAATATTCGACGCGTATCATCAGTTTCAACCGGGATTTTCCAGGTAATAGGCGACAGAAGGGCGGGAATTTGATAAGATAGAGGTGATTAAGACCAAATTGTGGATTTTGTACGGATAGAATTATGTTGTGTAACGTTTCGAGTGGGAAATGTCAGATGAAAGGGCGTGCTGAAGGGCACAGTCTGAAATTCGAGGCTGCATCGACGGTCTCAGTGATGCTATTTGTTTTGCTTTTCCGGACTGGCGATATATGTGCGAAGCCCGTGGGATTAAGTGACGCTCGCAAGGCCGCGCAGGGGTGGCTGCGGGTTGACCCGACGCCGCGGGGAACTGCTCTGGGCCGAAAGATCAAATCGACAGAGGTTTTCACTGATGATACGGACGAACCGAGCTACTATGTAGTTTATCTGGAGCCTTCCGGATTCGTCATAGTCCCGGCTGACGATGAGGTGGAGCCGGTCATTGCCTTTGCCTCTAAAGGCGTGTACGAGGTCTCGGATGAGAGTCATCTGAGCATACTGGTTCGGGGTGACGTGCCGAATCGAATCGCTGCGGCGCGAGGCCTTGCGGCAAACGGAGGCCCTTCCCTCTCCGACGAAGCACGGCAGAGGCTGAAACTGGCCTGTGGAAAGGCCCGTCAGAAGTGGGCGCAGTTGCAGGCTCACACAGGGGTGCCGGACCGGTTCGAGGGTGACGAAGTAACGGCATTCGAGCTGATCTCGGTATCCGATCCGCGTGTTGATCCGTTAGTGGAAAGCCGGTGGGGCCAGAGAACAGTATGCGGGAATGCATGCTATAACTACTACACACCGCCGTACGACCCGTGCGACCCGGACAACTATCCCTGCGGATGTGTTGCGACAGCGATAGCACAGTTGATACGTTACTGGCAGTATCCCACCGGTGCTATTGGAGTGGAGGGTTTCACCATTTGGGTTAACGGGTCGGAGCAGACGGCTTATACCCGCGGCGGTGACGGCGCCGGCGGCCCCTATCAGTGGAGCCTGATGGACCTTACGCCGGACTGCGGCACATCCGATGCCCGGCTTCAGGCCATCGGAGCGCTATGCTTTGATGCGGGCATCACCGTCCACATGAGTTATTACAGCGACGGTTCCGGGGCCAACATGGGATATGTAAATGATTCCCTCATCGACACGTTTGATTATACCAGCGCCTTCTATGGGTATGATGGGTCCGGCATCAGCAGCGTCCAACGGGACAAGATGATCAATACGAATCTTGATGCCGACCATCCGGTGATACTTGGCATCAGCAGTCCCACAGTTGAAGGCCATGCCATCATCGCTGACGGCTATGGTTACAACGGCTCGACACTGTATCACCATCTCAACATGGGCTGGAACGGCTCGGATGACGCGTGGTACAACCTTCCCGATATCATTCACTGGGATACTGTGGTAGTTTGTGTGTACAATATCTATACCTCCGGTTCGGGCGAGATCATCAGCGGGCGTATAACCGACGGCACAGGAGCGCCGGTCAGCGACGTTCTGGTCGCCGGGGAGACAGGCGGCGGTCAGATATTCAGCGATACGACGAATGCTCGCGGCATCTACGCGCTGACAAAGGTGCCTTCTGATACGTCTTTCACTGTAAGGCCCGACAAGGCCGGCTTTGTTTTCTCAGAAAGAAATGTAACGACCGGAAGAAGCAGAAGCAGCCAGAGCAATTCGGGCAATCTCTGGGCGGTTGATTTTGTGGGCAGAAACGCCGACTTCAACAATGATTGCGTGGTCGATGCCTGTGATCTGAAAATTCTCTCCGGCGACTGGCTCGAAACGCCTCAGTATGTGCCTGTGGGCACGGAGCCCGACGCCAATCATCTTGTTGTTTACTATCGGTTCGATGAGACTTCCGGAAGCACCGCCTACGACGCTTCAGCATCGGCATACAACGGTGCGGTGCAGGTGGTATCCACGGGTGCGCCGAAGACAGACGCCTGGGACAGCGGCGGTCAGGATGCCGGCTGCATCAACTTCGACGGCAACACCAAGGTGGTTGTATCGTCCGCCTCGATGGCCTTTGCCGGTGTAAGCTCTGCGGTGGCGGTGTCCCTGTGGGTGAACGGCAACGCGGCAGTGCAGCCGGACCCTGCGTGGGGGATGGCGTTCCAGGCGGGAAAGTCGGGCGAGGACCGTGTTCTGCTGGTTCACATACCGACGCCTAATAACAGCGGCGTGATGTTTGAGAGCGGTGGTAAGAACGTCCAGCGTCTGTTCTGGACCGACGCAGCGGAAGCCGACTGGGAAGGCCGGTGGAATCATTATGTCTTTACACTGGATACGGCTACGGGCCTGGCGAAGATTTACTGCAACGGCGACAAGAAAGCCGAGAAGACCGGGGCGACGACCGCAGCAGGGGGTATCTCGAGTTTTATGGTGGGCAACGGATTTGTCAGCAGCACGAACTACGAGTATTTCGGAAAGATCGACGACTTTCGGGTGTACGACTATGCCCTTTCTGATGACGAGGTTCTATATGTATTCAGCGGCGGGCAGATGCTCGTATTTGATTCGCCGGCGGAGCTGTACGAAGATGACATAATCGATTCGAGGGATTTTGCTCTTTTTGCCTCGCAGTGGCTGGAGGCCTGTCCTTAGGAGCAAGGCCGTAAGATGCGCGGGAAGCTTAACTATTGCTTTTTTAATAAATAACGGAACAGACATCCTGTCACTCCTGCGCAAGCAGGAGTCCAGAAAACCTTGATAAAATGGCTGGATTCCCCCTTTCGGGGGAATGACAACTTTCTCTTGTTTGTACCGGAACGTTCCATTTAATATTCAAAGGTCAATAATTCTTCGAAAGTGTGATTGTAAATACCTTCCGAAACACGCTCAGAAGGAGTCGTGTTCCTGCCAATGATAGCGATAATACCTCCGGCGTGCTCTACAGCCTCAAAGGTTTGCTCGCTGCAACGCAGATTGTCGCTCAGCCGTGCATCAGCTCGGTCTATTTTCCGAGGGCCTGTTTGAGGTCCATTGCGTGCTCCTGCTCCATGGCGAGGATGGTCCGCAACTGCTGGGCGAGGGCGAATTCTTTTAGCTGCTCGGCCTGCTCCACGCGGATTTTATACCTCTTTATGGCGTCTTCTTCGCCGGCGAGGTCCTGCTCGAGCATTTCCACGTTGTCATCGGAGGTGAGGATTTTTCCGACATTGACGCTGGGCGAGCCGGCGAGATAGTCAATCTGGTCGGCGAGCGTCATAGCGTGCTGGATTTCCTCGTTGGCGTGGATTTTGAGCTCCTTTATGATGTCGCCATAGGCGGCGCCGGTCATGACGGCGGCGTGGTTTATGTATTGTATGGCGGCGGAGTATTCGAGCTCCAAATCCCTGTTCATCAGCTTGACGAGTTTTTCTGTGGTCATGTTCATCCTATATCTCCTGAATAGTTTTGGTTTTGTTTGGGCCACACCGTTGTGGCCGACTTGAATCCTTTAGATGGGACGGTTATTTACGGGCCCCTTTGAGAGTTTCCCGGTCATATCCCCAGCCTTTACATGACGGCACGTCCATCAATATGACCTGGGCATCCGAAAGTGCCTTCAGATGGATGGAACCTTCGGGATCGATGCGCGCCTGGTCTTTGCTCTTGAGCGGCTCTTTGTTTACCTGGAGCTGGCCATCGGTCACATATACGAAGATTCGGCGATCATCACTCGTCTCGAACCGCACCTCGGCGCCCTTGCCGAGGTCGCCCCTGTAGATGGTCGCATCAGTGTGAAATGTCACCGCCTCTCCAATTCCCTGGCCCGAGGCCACGGGCAGCAACTTGTTCTTCCAAGAGGCGGGATTGAAATGTCTCTGGTCATAAGTCGGCCTTAATCCCTTTTCATCCGGGTATATCCATATCTGATAGAAATGAACGGGTGCATCGGCCAGGTTGAACTCAGAATGGGTAAGGCCCGTCCCCGCAGACATTCGTTGAACATCCCCCGCCTTGATGACCGCCTTGTTGCCCATACTGTCGGCGTGCGTGATTTCTCCTTCGAGCACAATCGTCACAATCTCCATCTCCTGATGAGGATGGGTCGGAAAACCCGTGCCGGGCTGGACCACGTCGTCGTTGAATACCCGCAGGCCTCCGAACTGGATGTTGTTCGGGTCATAATAATCCGAAAAAGAAAAGAGCCAATAGGTTTGCAGCCAGCCGAAGTCCGAGAAATGTCTTTCATTTGCCCTTATAATCCTGACCATTTTAGTCTTCCCAATGCAGCTTTATTTTCATTTATATTGATTCTGGGTCGATGGCCTGCTTCAGTTGAGCGCCGCCGGAGGCCTTGCCCTATGCAACCACACATTCCACCGGATGCACACAGGACAAGACAGCAGGTGGTCGTCCCGCCCTCTTAACATATTCGATTGGCAAGCCGCAGGCAAACGATGCTGCCGAGCGAGTTATGCGGCAAGGTCGCATTTGTCGTTCGCAGCCAAATAATAGTGCGACTTGGGACGTCTGTCAAATCCAAAGATTCAGAAAGAACGGTATCCTGGCAATAACGGCCGTAATGCACTGTGCGCAGCGGTCCGCATCAGACGTTTGCGCCCTGCAGGGAGCGCACATGGTCGCAGGCCTGCATTACCTCGGCCTTGAACTGGTCATAGTCCATCTGGAGGCCGTTAAGGTAGGCGCTCCAGCCGGCGCTCGATTTGGCGTAATGGACGGCGTCCTCGATTTCAGCTTCTGTTGCCCCGTTCAGTTTCGCCAATTCCGTGTGGTAAAATGCGCAATAACGGCATTTGGTGACAGCCGATAGGGCAATGCCTATAAGCTCGCGATATTTGTTCGGTATTGGTCCTTCGTCGAACTGCACCCGCTTGAACAACTCCCATTCCAATTCGAGCGACGAATCCGGAACAGCTTTGAAAAACGTCGGAACAAGTCCGAACATTTCTTCAATCTCTTTGTATACCTTTTGCCTATTCATGACTCAGACCTCCTTTCGTTATGCCTAAGTGCTCTCCTGATATTAGATTACCGTCTCGCACCAAACCGATGCAAAGACAAACACTAAATTGTATCAATGGCAACAGTCTCAATTCTTGCTCACTTCTCAGCCGGGTAACGGGATATTCCATTTTGCTGCTCTGCCGTTCGCTTCGCCGGCTTCAAATTACGCGATACCATGTGTCCCCAAAGTCACAGACACACCCACACAAGCCTCTGCGGCGGACGTGCGGTTACCCGGGATAGTCGGGCTCATTTCCGGGCTTCCATTTGATGTTGCAGCCGATGCTCGGTTTTTGGTCCGGGGTGACGGGCTTGCGATCAAGTACGGCATCGAGCGCCAGGCAGAGGTCGGCGCCGGTTACGGGTATCTTGTTTCCGGGCCGACTGTCGTCCATCTGCCCGCGGTAAACCAGTTTTCGGTCGGCATCAAAGAGGAAGAAATCAGGGGTACAGGCGGCGCGATAGGCTTTTGCGACTGCCTGCGTCTCATCGTAGAGGTAGTCGAAGGTGAAGCCCGTCTTTTGAGCGACTTCGGCCATCATTTCGGGACTGTCCTCGGGGAAGTTATCGACATCGTTCGAGCTGATGCCGACCACGGCCAGCCCTTTCGATTGGTAGCGTTTGATGATTTCCACCATTGCGGGCAGGACGTGCTTTACATAGGGACAGTGGTTGCACATGAAAATGACGAGCAGAGCCGGCGCATGCTTGAAGTCGTCAAGTGAGACAACTTTGCCTTTCATGTTAGGCAGCTGGAAGTGTGGCGCACGCGTACCCAGCTCAAGCATTGTCGAAGACGTCATGACCATAGGAGCCTCCTTTCTTTGAAATAGCTATCCAGTTCTAATATGTTTGGTGGATACCCCATATCCAAACCTTTGCAAAAAATCGCTTTCTAAGCAATGTTTCTCCTGCTGATCGGTTGCCACTTCAACAGTGAGGGCGGGCCGCTCAAACGGCTGGGGCCGGCTGGTATGCCTGCCGGCTGCTGTAATCAGGCAGCTTGCAACCCGGAGCAATTGCAGCGGCTCCTGCCGGTATAATGGCGTCGCGTGTCACCGTCTCGAAAAGTCTCCAGTAGGATTGTCCGACCGTCGGCCAGGTCATGGACCTGCCGTATTCATAGGCCCGTTTTCTCATGATAGAAAACAACGTATTGCGAGTAAGGATTTCAACGACGGCCTGTGCCATACTCTCTGAGTCGCCGAATTGAACTAGTCTGCCCCGGCCCTGTGCCAGCAGCTCCTCGGCGGCCCAATAAGGGGTAGAGACTACCGCTTTGCCCGTGCCCACCGCAAAGGCCAACGTGCCGCTGGTCAGCTGCTCTCTGTGCAGATACGGCGTCACATAAACATCGGTCGCGCAGAGGAACTGGAAAAGCTCCTTATCTTCCACGAAGCGATTATAGAAAAGAACGTTTTGGTGCAATCTGAGGGCTCTGACCATTTCTTCGAGCTTGACCTTGTAGGACTGACCCTCGTGCCGCAGGACTTCAGGATGCGTGGCGCCGAGGACTATGTATAGGACTGACGGATCGGCCTCTACGATTCTCGGCAGGGCTTTGAGCATGACTTCAATTCCCTTGTTTCTGCCCAACAAGCCGAAAGTAAGAATGGTCTTTCTGCCGGCCAGGCCGAGGCTGTGCTTGCAGTCGTTGCTGTTGACGAATGGCAAATCCGGTATGCCGTGTGGAATCAGCTCGATTTTTTGTTCCGGCACGCCGTAGATATCTTGCAGCATCCCGATGCCGCGTTTGTTCATGACGATTAGCTTGTTGGAAGCGCGGCACAGGTCGATCATTGAGTCGAAATACTCCGGCGACGGGGTTTCGAGAACTGTGTGCAGCGTGGTTATTATTGGCTTTTTGACCCTGTCAAGCAGCAGGGTCAGATATGAGCCGGCCTCGCCTCCGAACAGGCCGAACTCGTGCTGAACTGACACGAGGTCAATATCACTGCGATTTATATAGTCGGCAGCGGCAGGATAATCATGTGCGACGTCTTTGCGAATTCTGAGTTTGACGATGTTGTCGTATGTCAACTCGGCCGGGGGCTGCATTGCGATCACAACTGGGTCGAGATGGTGCCCTGCGGCCAGGGCCAGATTCTTAATCAAGTCTGAGGTGAAAGTGGCAATTCCACACCGTCGGGGCGGAAATGAAGAAATGAACGCCACTTTTCTGGCAGCATATCGCATCCTAATCATTTTCTTGCTCCTTCAAATCCTCAAGACAACGCTGAAGCCGGAAACTCCGCTCCGTAACAGAGACTGGCTGTACCGAATCGCATCAACGACTGAATCGACGTCTTGCGCACCGACGGTATTCGCCATGGCAGTTGTTGACGGGCGTGCCCTTTGACCGGGCGGCAGGCGACGGGTGGAAACCACCAAGACCGGCAGTTCCGGGTATCTCATTCTGATGTGTTCGGTAAGCTTGATGCCCGCCTTGTTTGCCGGAGAGATATCAACCAGCGCCAAATCAATGCTGGATTGCTCGATGATTTCCGCCGCCTGAGCGGGCTGCTCGGTCTCGTAGCAGACCGCCAGGTCGGTCAGACGCTCGAGGACCTCACTGAGTTTATTACGGGCGGCGGGGCGGCCTTGAATTACCAGAATCCTGACCCTTGCATCAATAGTCCGGTGTGCATCATGGTTTCTGCTATGACGGTTGCTGTCTTTGGGTTTTGGTTTTTCAAGGCTGATTTTCATGTTGCATTGCCCCCCCGAGGTGTCACTCGGCTTCGTCTGATTTTGCGGTTTTGCAGGCCGGCACGGTACTTTCTGAAAGCTTCCTGGCCATATTGTCACTCACGTAGTTTTTGCCGCTTCGCACCAGACGTATTGCCGAAACGATGGTCTCGGCCGCATCGCGTTTGGTAACATAGCCTCTGGCCCCTGCGCAAAATGCGCTTCGGGCGTATCTGGCCTCGTCGTGCATGGTGAGTATCAATACCGGAAGATTGGGGTATTTGGTCTTGATTGTCTCGGTGAGCTCGACGCCGTTTGTGCCCGAGAGCGAGATGTCCACAATAGCCAGGTCGAAATGTTGTTTTCCGATACCGTCGAGGGCCTGTTCGGCGTTCTCCGCCTCTGCCGTTACGGCCAGGTCCGCTTCCTGGTTAATAAGCAGCACGAGGCCTCGACGGACAATGGGATGGTCGTCGACAATCATGATTCTGGTTTTGTTCTGGGTGTTGGGGAGCTGTACTTGCTGCTCAATCATCACTCATCCTCGGCATTTGTTTTGTTTAGCCTGGGACAGAGAGCTATCGCTTTTCGGCAGGTTTTGGCCGCGGATAGCATCGTATACCTCCCGACGGTGAACGGGTGTGGATTTCGGGGCGGTTATTCCGAGCCTGACGCTATTACCGCGAATATCAACTATTGTCAGCTCAACATTTTCGCCAATGACAATTGACCGATCCTTGCCCCTGGTCAACACCAACATTTCCAGAATCCCTTCCACATCGGGGAGCGAACCACCTGTCCGCTCAAGATTCTATATTCGTCGCAGCTTAATCGTACTGCGCTGGTTTTCTGCCAGGTAAGGCAGCCACAGTTCTATTGCGGCTGTCAAACCCGGCTTCGGAGGAGGAGGGATTGAGAAGGATGACGTAATCTTATAATTCCTTCTTTTTTCCTTTGGCTCGGTGTTTTTTTGAATAATCTTCATTTTATAATCTCAGCAGAGGATGCTGCGTCAATCGTTTTCGGCCGGGTCTGGCAATCCCCCCGTAGCAGCTGTCAAACCCGGCCGGGAGGAGGGTGATGAATTTTTCACAAGTTCGCAAGCTCGTTACAAGCAAGCGGCATTAATTTCATCTCGGCGTCTGCAGCGTATAGACTGATATTAGCGATTCGCGAGTTTATGTAAATCGGGGTCTAAACTGTTTCTTGTATCGGTGTAATCGCTGTGCTCGGTATGGGGAAATCCCCTATGGCCGAGCCGACAGGGTAGGGGTGGGGTAAGGGCGATTGGGGCTTGTCGAGGCCGGTTATTTTGGTGCGCTGCCAGCTGCGTGGGGGGCCGTACCGCGGCTACTTGTCTTCGTGACTGCTCACCCATTGGATGGCGTACTGGAGCAGCTCGGTGGCATCAGCGACGCCGAGTTTCTCCTTGATGTGTGCACGATAGGTCTCAATGGTTTTTGGGCTGAGGAAGAGTTTTTCTGCAATCTGTCGGGTTCCGAAGCCCTGGCCGATGAGCAGAAAGACCTCCAATTCGCGGTCGCTGAGTGCATCGACGCCGGCGGCGGCGTGGTCGGTTTTGCTGCCGACTAATTTGTGCACCATTCTTGATGTTACCTTGTCGCTGATGTAGAGCTTGCCGGCGAGGACGGTGCGAATTGCGGCGACGACCCTTTCGGGGGCTTCCTGCTTCATTATGTAGCCCTGGGCGCCGGCGCGAAGGGCCCGCTCGGCATACAAAGACTCATCGTGCATTGATAGTGTAAGAACGGGCAGTTTGGTGTGTTGTGCCTTTATGTCCTTAATGAGATCCATGCCGCTGGTTTCTTTGAGAGAGATGTCCACAATGACCAGGTCGGGATTAAGGGTTTTGATGGCTTTGATGGCCTGGTGGGCATCCTCGGCCTGTCCGCAGACGGCCATGTCCTTTTCCTGGTCGATGAGCTTGGCTAATCCTTCGCGGACGATCGGGTGGTCGTCCACGATGAGAATCCTGGTCTTGTGCTGGTTTGTCTCTTTTTTTATTTCTTTTTGTGCCATAGCGTCCGTTCGCCTCGTATCAGTTTTGGTCGTTTGGAAAGGTGCAGGTTACCTGTGTGCCGCCGGAGGCGCCTTTACGAATATCGAGTGAGCCGTTGATGATTTCGGCGCGGTAGTGCATGATGTTGAGGCCCATACCTGCGCCTTTTTGAGGGACGGGCTCGAAGTCCAGACCGTCGTTGTTTACGGTCAGGGTGGATTGCCCGCCATGGGAGGCAAGGCCTATTCGAATGTTTTGTGCCTTTCCGTGCTTGACGGCGTTGGTGACAGCTTCCTGAGCGATGCGATAAAGGTTTACCGCGACCGTGGTATCAGCCACGGAGACGGGCTTATCGCATCTGAAGCTGCAATTGACGCCGAAAAGATGCTCGGTGGTTGATGCGAGTCCGTGCAGGGCTGACATGAGGCTTTCCGCATCCAAATCTACCGGATGAAGTCCTTTGGCGAGAACGCGTGTCTGACTCATGGCTTCATTAACAAGTTCTGATATTTCGGCCGCGCCGCCGGCCTCTTCGGGCAGTCGGCTGACGAGCTTTTGTTGGAGGACTTTGGTCATAAATGCAATCCCCGTGAGTTGCTGGCCTATACTGTCATGCAACTCCTGCCCAATCAGCCTTTTTTCCCTTTCGCTGATATCCAGCAATTGTCTTTCGAGTTCTTTTCGCTGTTCGACTTCCCGGCGTAATTTCTGGTTTGTTTCCTGCAGCTCGGCGGTGCGCTCCTTGACCAGCTCTTCGAGGTGCTGACGGTACTGCCGGAGGTCTTCTTCTGCCTGTTTACGTTCTGTAATATCAATACCATACAGGTTGACGTAACCGGCGTCAACCACCGGGGCGATCAAAACGGAGAGTATTCTGTCGCCGCACGTGGTTTCAAGCTCTTCGCTGTCGCCGTGGCCGAGTATGCGCGAGACGTATTGGTGCCAGTGTTTCGGGACGCGCTGGCCTACGTTGCAGCCCCATTCGTGCAGCAGGGCGTCTCCGGGGCCGTTGGCATAGAGGATGGCGCCGTCTGCCGCCACGCGGACGATTGAAGATGGACTCTCAGATGGAAATCTTGCGAGGCTTTCTATCTGCTCGTCTGCCTTGATTCTGGCCAGGGCTATCCCGATGCTGTCGCCCATTCCCTCGAAGAAGCGTATCGTCTCAGCGTTGAAACATCCTCGTTGGTGGTCATTTAGCTGGAGCAGGCCGACGATTTGTGGGCCGGAGCGCAGTGGGATAAGCGCCACCGATTCGTACCCGGCGCGGTTGCAGTGGTTTCGGGTGTGTGTCATTCGCTCTTTGTCGGAGGTTGAGGCAAGCAGTTGGGTGGTGCTGTTTGTCCAGAAGCTGCCGCCTTCAGTAAAGAACGGGGCGTCCGGGTCGGTACGGCCTAATATGACGTTTCCGCACATGCACTCGAGGACGGGCCGGCCCCGTAAATCGCGGGCTTTCCCGCCGGACTCATCTCGGGCGCACAAATAGTTTTCACGGTTTACGAAGTCTTCGGAGAAACCGTTTACTTCGTAGTAGGGATAGTCGTCTCCGTCGCGAAGCCGAATTCCGACAGCATCAAGATGCGTGTATTCCTTAAGAAGTTCGAGAATCCTGCGGATTATGTCCTGGCCTTTTTCTTTTTGGTTGATTGTTTCGAGAATACTGCTGCCGAGCAGGAGCCGCTGCTCGGCGGTTTTTCTCTCGGTTATGTCCTGGACCACGCCCAGCATACGAATTGCGTTTCCGGTCTCGTTGCGGATGACGTCGCCTTTTTCGGAGACCCATCGCACTGTGCCGTCCGGCCAGACTATACGGTGCTCAATGGCGTAATCCCTGCTTTGTTCGACACAAGCGTTCACCGAATCAACAACGTGCCGGCGGTCATCAGGATGTACGCATTCGAGAAATGCCTCATAAGTTGCGGCGAATTGGCCTCGGCCAAAGCCGAACATCGGTTCTATCTGCTCAGACCATGTCAGCTTGCCGGTGAGAATGTCCCAGTCCCAACTGCCGATGCTGGCTGCCCGCTGGGCCAGCGAATATCGTTCTTCACTTCGTCTGAGAGCTTCTTCTGCCTGTCTGCGTTGTCTCTGCTGCTTATCTCTTTCCAATCTGGCATTGAGGATGGGGGCTATGTGGGCGGCGACGTCTTCGAGGAACCGTCGGTCTTTCTCGGCGTAATCGCTGGGCTTGTTGGCGACTTCGAGCAGCCCGATAAGCTGTTGGCCGTACAGAATCGGGACGACCAGAACCCTTGTGATAGGCACATGACCATCAGGCACGTGTAAGCCTTCATTGGCATAAAGGGTTCTTTTCTCTTTTAGCGCCCGGCCCCAGATGCCGCCCCATTTTTCGCGGGGATACACTATCGTCTTGTCGGGGACCTGGCACTGTTCCCAGATGTCTCTGGTCATAGAAGGGATAATCAGGGTTTCATCCTCGTCTATATATCCAAAGATCCCGTACCTGCTTTGCATGGCCTCCAGAATTACTTGCAGCACTTCTGCGTACATCTCATCGTCGCGTGTGGTGAGGAAGACTTCTGCAATGCGGTTCCTGGTGCTGAGGTGCTTCTGGGACTCCCGCAGGGCCTGCTCGGCGTGCTTGTGCTCGGTAATGTCCCAGGAGATGCCAAATATGCCTATGGTATTGCCCTGTTCATCCTTTACCGGGGCTTTGAATGTGTGGACGGCTATGTCTTTTCCGTCCTTGAGATATTGCTCTTCTATCTCCTCCGCGTTCCCGGATTCCATAATTCTCTTATCATCTGCTTTATGTTTTTCAGCAGACTCCTTGGGGAAGAAGTCATAATCCGTCTTTCCCCTGATGTCTTTGGGCGTGATTTTCAAATCCTCTGCAAAGCTGTCGTTGCACAAAACGTATGCCGAGTTCAAGTCCTTATAGAATATCTTCTGGGGGACATTCTTGAGCAGTGTTCTGTACTTGTTCTCGCTCTCCCCCAGCGCTGCCAGCGTCTCTCTGTGTTTGATGCTTTCAATTATCTCCCATTTGCGTTCCCGCCGAATAAGTGCAAATTCGTGGTTGCCCACCACATCGATAATCTCTGAAGCTGTACACTTATCAAGCGAATAGGTGCAGATTGCCAGCATTCGGTAGTCGCCTATGACCCTGTTTATTTCTGCTTCATAATCGGCGAAATCCTTCCAGTCTTTTTGCCCCAGCCAGAAGGTATTTCCCGTGAGGCGAAGGCCGTCGAATCCACTGGCCAGGGCCTGCTTTTCCTTCTTGGCCCAGCCCTGCAAAACCTCTTGGGCGTCGAAACGGCCGGACTTCGTATACCACTGGGTGTAGTCAAGTATCTCGATCTGACCCTTCGCGACATACTCACCCAGGCTGTTCACTTCCTTAGCCAGGGCATTCCTGGCCTCTTCACTGCTCAAAGGCTCTGATGTCACCCACATGCAGAACTCGTTGTTCCGGAGCCCGGCCTTGAAATAGGGCACCAGAATATCGATCAAATCCTCTTTTGTTTTGTAGAACTGACAGAGGTGGGTTCCCCATGGGACGTCGCCAATGACTTCGATGCCGCTTTTTCTTACGATTGCTGCCATGTTATCCACCTCCCATTGCGGGTGGCCGGGTTTTACGTGTATGAGTCATTTATTTAAATAAATGCCCCCACTCGACGCAATTTTCATGTTTGTGAATGACCAAGCAGTATAACACATCCACGGTCCGGAGGTCAAGCAGATTGTGCCCGTGCAGCGGCAGGATACTACCGAGGGTTTATCCCGCGCAGCGCCCCGCAGGGTATGTGACAATTGGGCGTCGAGAAGAAGTACAGCGAGACGGGTTGTATGGCTGCGGCTTCAGGGGGCTTTGATGTCGTAAGCCATCAGGACGTCCCCGTGGCGGATGTAAAGAGTACCGTTCGAAATCGCCGGATGCGCCCAGTGCTCGTCCTTGCCCATGGTAACATCGAAGGAGCTGACCATCTCATAGCCGCCGGGTGTAATCTTAACAAGCCCGACCTTCCCATTCTCGCCGTAACAGTACAACATCCCATCGACATAAATCCCGTTGCCCTTGCCGACCAGCTTGCCGAAGTACTTCATCTTGCCGGTGGCCAGTTCCAGACAAATCCAACTTTCCTTATTAGCACCCTGTCCCTTGTGGTTGGAGCCGTGAATATCACCGTCGATAAGAATTACCCCGCCGTGGTGACAATCGAGGTTCTTGTCGGTCCACTTTTGGGTGTATTTGGTCCCGCCCTCGGACAGATCCAGCATCATGCCGCCCTTGCCGTAGCCGTTGGTGACATAAAGATGACCGTTGTCATAGACAGGCGTAACCGCCGAAATGTCGTAGCTCGTCTCGTGTGGAATTTGCCAGTGAAGTTTTCCCGTTTCCGGATCGAGCGCCACGATAGACTTGGCGATCATCGTTATCAGAACACGATTGCCGCCCACATCGAAAATCACGGGGCAGCAGTAGGCGCTGGCCTCGCTGAGACCCTTGCTGGTCCAGATGGTTTCGCCCGTCATCTTATCGAGCGCCACGAGGGTGGCGTCCTCGCCGCCCGGCGTGCAGATGACCTTCTCGCCGTCGACTAAAACCGATTCGGAGATTCCCCACTGGATGTTCTTGCCCTTGAACTCTTTCAGTGTATCGACCTGCCAGTTGATGTCGCCGGTTTTGGCGTCGAAGCAGACAAGGTTACCGTAGCCGCTCATAACATAGAACCGGTCGCCGTCAACCGTCGGCGTGGTGCGGGCCCCGTCGTGAGAGCCGCTCCATTCGGGCCCGTATGATTTCTTCCACTTGAGGTTGCCGTCGAGGTCGAAGGCAGAAACCATTCCCTGTTTATCCGCTGCCAGGCCGGTTGTATAAATCATGCCGTCAACCACCGCCCCCGAAGAAAAACCGCCCCCGAGCCCATCGGCCGACCACAGCATTTTTGGTCCGCCTTCGGGCCATTTTTTCAGCAGCCCCGTCTCATCTGATTTACCGTCTCTGTTGGGCCCGCGAAACTGCGGCCAGTCACAGTCGGAGGCAACCGCGCTGGCGGCTTCCTTGCCGCGCACGTCAACACAGACCATGTCATCGGCAGCGTTGCGTGTATAAATCCGGCCGTTGGCCAGCACAGGAACCGTCCAGCATTTGCCCGTGAGAATATTGGCGCTGGAGAGAACCTTGTATCCTTCAGGCGAAGCCTCGGCAATCACGAGATTGCCCTTCTCGCCCATGACTATCAGCTTGCCGTCGGCTGCCATCAGGCTGCCCTGACCGAAACCGCCCTGCTTCCAAATAAGGTCTCCCGTCCGCAGGTTCAGGCACCGCAGATCGCCACCTTCATCGACGCCGTAGATATACCCCTCCCAAAGCACCGACCCATTCATCTTATTGCACATGTTGTTGTTTCGCCACAGCTCGGTGACAGTGCCTTGGGCGCCCTGCATCTGTATTTTCAACAGTGCACAGCCGTTGCCGTAGCCGGAGGAAATGAATATCGTGTCGTCGGATACGATAATGGGGTCGGCTGCGTGAACATCATACCTGGTTTTCCACGTGTGCCTCCACAGCTCTCTTCCCGTGTCGGCGACCAATCCCAAGACCTCCCGGAACCCGAACAAGGCGATACATTTTTGGTCTGCGGTGGTGAAGGGTACGCAGGTAGCGTAGCCGCCGGGGCCGCCTCCATTTTGCCATATAATGGCGCCGTCCTGGTTATTGAGCGCAAGACCGCCCGAGCCCAGGTTGTAGATGACCATTTGGTCGGTTACATAGGGCGAACCTGCACAGCCCCATTCGGTGCGTTTTATCTCGAAGTCTTTCAGCAAATCCTTCGACCATATCGGCCTGCCCGTTTTCGCATCGAGACAGAACGCCTTTCCGTCCTTACTGATGGTATAGACGCGGCCGTCGGCAACCGTCGGGCTCGCCAGCGTCCCGCCCTCGTAGTATTTCGGGTCCAGCCGCTGCGAATAGCTGTGCCTCCATATCTCTTCGCCCGTCTCGGCGTCAAAGCAGTAAACAATATCGGTGTCGCTGACGTTTCCCATCGCGTACGCTCGGCCCTCGCTGACCGCAACCGAAGAAAAACCTATCCCAATCGAGGCCTTCCACAATATTGTCGGCCCGCCTTCAGGCCAATCCGCAGTCCAGCCCGTCTCGTCGGATATGCCGTTGTAATCAGGCCCCCGCCAGTGAGGCCAGTCCCCCGCATCTGCAACCAAACAAAACCCCACACAAATTAAGCAAAATACCAGGCCGACAGCTAAAATCCTGCTGTAGTCTCTGATTCTCGATTCTGATTTCATAATGTCGCTCCGAAAAAAACAGACCAAAACCCCATTTAGACGTTGCACTGACTTATACCAGATTCGAAATAAGATGTCAAGCTTGTCACCGCCCCGAACATCTGCTAATATGAACTCGTGCGGTGTCGCAGCCGCAGGATGTAATGAATGAAAGGAGGCAGCATCATGGCAGAGAATGATAAGCCTTCGGGGGGTAAGCCCTCACCGAAACTGATATTTGCCTGTTCAGGCGCCGCCGATGTGGGCGAGATTTCCGACAAGGCGGCAAGAAAATTGACCAGGGATGGATTAGGTAAGATGTTCTGTCTGGCTGGAATCGGTGGCAGGGTTGAGCCCATCATCAACGCCGGGAAGTCGGCATCCTTGTTGCTTGCCATAGACGGCTGCGAACTGGATTGCGCCAAAAACTGTCTCGAAAAGGCCGGCTTTGAAAACTTTCAGCATCTCCGAATTACCGATATGGGAATGGAAAAAGGCAAATCACCGGCCACCGACGAACGGGTCGCGGAAGTTGCCGACATCGTGAAAGACCTCCTGAATAATGGATAGCTCACAATCAGAAACACAGGACCCCGCATCCCGATGCGAACCCCTTACCACCTACACTACCGCCCAGACCCTAATCAACAACCTTCCCTACATCGCAATGACCATTCTGGGTTCCGCGATCCTGCTTCTGGGCCTCGGCGCCTCCGCCTGGGCCTGGTTTACTGCCGTCGTATACCTGCTGTATGGCGCTGCCGGTGCGCTGTGGATTATGATGTTCGTTTGCCCTTACTGTCATTTCTGGGACACCACAGCGTGCCCATGCGGCTACGGCACAATCGCCGCCCACCTCCGTGAAAAAAAAGACGGCGACCGCTTCGGCGAGAAGTTCCGAAAACACATCCCCGTAATCGTACCGTTGTGGATTATACCCGCGATGGTCGGCGCTGTTGTTGTCGTGCGAAGCTTCTCCTGGCCCCTGCTTGGTCTGCTTCTTCTTTTTGCCGTCGATGCCTTTATCATCCTCCCGCTGCTTTCGAGGAAACACGGCTGCGTTGAGTGTCCTCAGAAGAAAACGTGTCCCTGGATGGGCAGCGGTGAGCGGCCCGCCTAACCTCTCAGAACTTCTGCTTGAAGGCCAGCGCCCCGGTAGGACAGGCTTCCACACATCTCTGTGCAGTCCTTTTGAGCCCCTCGGCAATTGTGTGGTCGAACGGCACAGCCACACGCGTTTCAAACCCCCGCCCGATAAATGTCAGCCCCAGCTCTTCCTTCGCCTCCGCCGTAATCTGGATGCAGAGTCCGCAGCGAATACACTTGCCCGACTCGTAAATAATATCCGGATGCTGAACCTCCGGAGAAAACAGCGGCAGCTCGCTTTTGTACCGCCGCGCTTTGGCCCCATACTCTCCGCTGTACCGACGCAGTTTACACTCCTGCGGCTTTCGGCAGTCACAATGCAGACATCTTGCCGCCTCGGCACGCGCCTGCTCATTGGTAAATCCGCCGTCCTTGCCCGACGCCGATACCCGGGCAGCTCTGCTCGCCGATACGAGAAACCGTTCCATTTCTGTATCACGCAGCCTGCCGATATGACAATTGAACTCCCTGACCACCCCCGTCACCTCTGCGCCGGACAGAAACTGGTCAATCGCAGTTGCCGCCTCTTTGCCGTCGGCAACCGCCCGCACCGTCAGCCTTCGCTTGCGAACCACATCGCCGCCCGCAAAGACCGCTGGCATGGCAGTCTCGTAAGTCCTCGGGTTTATGACCACGGCGCCATCCTTTATTTCCAGACCGGGCCATTGCTCCCCACCGGCCTTCAACTCGCCGACTGCAAGAAACACCGCATCGAAATCCCCGCACAACTCCTTTAGCGAAATGTCACCACCTATCCTCGTCCGCCCCCTGAACTTCAATCCGAGTTTCTGTATCAATGCAATTTCCGCCGCCAGCACTTCTCTCGGCAACTGCTCTTCAGGCACGCCATATTCCAACATGCCGCCCACCTTTTCGTGCTCATCGAACATTGTGCAGGCGTACCCCTTCTGCAGCAGATAATAGGCGGCGGCCAGCCCGGCGGGGCCGGCGCCCACAATCGCCACAGCCTTGTTCACCCCGGGCCGACAAGCCGGCATGTAAGGATCTTCCGATTCGAGGTCAAGGTCCGCCGCGTACCTTTTCAGCAGGCAGATGGACACTGCCGTATCAAACTGCCCCCTCCGGCACGCCCGCTCGCACGGCGCAGGACAGATGCGACCCAGCACCGCAGGCAGCGCAATATCCCTTTTCACCGTAGCGATTGCCTCGCCAAGGCGACCCCCTGCAATCTGCCGAATCATCAGCGGTATATCCATTTGCGCCGGACATGTCACCTGGCACGGCCCCATGCAGTCGCCGACATGCTCGCTGAGCATCAGCTCCAGCGCCGCCCTTCTTGCCTGCCTGACTTCGTCGCTGTTGGTTTCGACTTGCATTGCTTCCCCTGCAATGGTCCCACAGGCCGGAACTAACTTTGCAATGCCCGCCACTCTCACCACACAAACCATACAACTGGTCAATGGCTTTTGTCCCTTCAAGAAGCACATGGTGGGAATCTCGATGCCTAACTTCGCGGCCGCGTCCAGAATCGTGCTGCCGTTCGGCGCCTCAACTTCACGATTGTCTATGACCAATCGGGGCATTGTCACTCGACCTTTATCGCATCCGCGGGGCATATATTTTTGCACGTTCCGCAGCGGATACATTTTTCAACATTTATTTCGTGCTTCTCGTAGGGCTTCATCGCAATGGCATCGCCCGGACAATGCTGGGCGCATAAAGTGCATCCGATGCAGTCATCCGTCACCGAATAAGTTATCAGCGCTTTGCATCTTCCCGCGGGACACCGCTTCTGCAGATGTGCCTCATACTCATCGCGGAAATATTTTATCGTCGAGAGTACGGGGTTTGGCGCTGTCCCCCCCAGCGCGCACAGGCTTCCCTTCCTCACCGTCTCAGCCAGGTGCTCGAGCTCCTCGATGTCACCCTTTTTGCCGTTTCCTTCGCACAGTCTTTCGAGGATGTCGAGCATACGTCGGGTTCCTATTCTGCAGAAGGTGCACTTGCCGCACGACTGATTCTGGGTGAATTCCAGGAAGTATCGTGCGATGTCAACCATACAGTCCGACTCGTCCAGCACAACCAGCCCGCCCGAACCCATCATTGCACCGACATCGCCGAGCGTTTCGTAGTCGACGGCAGTGTCAGCTAATTCGGCTGGCACACATCCTCCGGAGGGTCCGCCTATCTGCACCGCCTTGAAGCGTTTACCTGCGGCGATGCCGCCGCCGATATCCTCAATGATTTCGCGTATCGAAATTCCCATTGGCACTTCGATGAGGCCGCCGTGGGCTACCTTTCCGGCCAGCGCGAAAACTTTTGTCCCCTTGCTGCCGCCGGTTCCGAGCCTGGCCAGCTCTGCTCCGCCGTGACGGATTATCCAGGGCACGGTTGCGTATGTCTCGACGTTGTTAATCAGGGTCGGCGCGTTCCACAGCCCGCTCTCGGCCGGGTAGGGCGGTCGAAGCCGGGGCATTCCCCGCCGACCTTCTATACTTGCCATCAGCGCCGTCTCCTCGCCGCACACGAACGCCCCCGCACCGGCGACAATCTTCAAATCCAGCGAAAACCCCGCCCCCATTATATTGTCACCGAGAAAGCCCCGCCGCTCGCACTCCTCCAGCGCCTTGCTCATTCGCTCAAGCGCCAGCGGATACTCGGCGCGGATGTAAAAATAACCGTCGTTCGCACCAACCGTGCGCGCTGCGATTGTTACGCCCTCGATTATCCGATACGGATACGACTCCATCAGCATCCGGTCCATAAACGCCCCCGGGTCGCCTTCGTCGCCATTGCACAGGACGTATTTCTTTCGGCTATCCTGTTGACGTACAGCCGACCATTTCAGATGCGTCGGGTAGCCCGCGCCTCCGCGTCCGCGCAGGCCGCTAATTTTGATCTGGTCGATGATTTCATCCGGGCTGAGCTGGTGCAGACATTTTCGCAGCGCCTCGAAGCCGTCCCTTGAAAGATACTCGTCAATATCCACCGGGTCGATGTGGCCGCAGTGCTCGGTGGCGATGTGTTTTTGTTTGCCCAAGAAATCGGCCACGGGCTCTTCGCGTACATCAATGGAGTAGCGTGTCACCGGCTGCCACGTCTGGTCGCTCAATATGGTATCCAGTGCGTTCGAGACCACGCTGGAAATCCTCCTGATGCCCCGCGGTCTGAAGTGGCGCAGGACAATGGCTTTGGCATCCTCCGGCTGCACCTTAGCATAAAGAAAAGAACGCTCATCCGGCAGCACCACCTCCACCAGCGGCGTCTGGAAGCACATACCCACACACCCGACGCGCTTGATGGCGACCTCAATGCCGGTCTGGTCGAGGGCTTCTTCGAGGGCCTGGCGGACTTTCCCGCTGCCTCGTGCCACGCAGCACGAGCCCAAGCCGAGACGAATCTCCCCGGCGGCCATGTCAGCCCGATGCTCGTGCGGCCTATGTTTGCGCCGCGCCCTCGTTTCTTCATATTGGAGAAAATCGCTGATGACTGTGGGGACCGTTTCGGAGGTCAGGTGACCGTATGTCACCTGGCCGATTTGCGCCGCCGGCGCAAGCGTGCAGCAGCCTAAGCACGCAATCTTCTCCACCGTAAAGAGCCTCTGCGCGTCCGTGTCCTCGCCCTCGGTAAGATCAAGATGCCGCCGGAAGGCCTCATAGACCTGAGCGGCGCCCTTGACGTGACACGCCGTCCCCACGCAAACGTGAATAATATGACGCCCGACCGGCTGATGACGAAACTGGTTGTAGAAAGTCGAGACCCCCATTATCGAAGCCGGCGTAATGTCCGTCAGTTCACAAACCCGCTCCAGCGCCTCTTTCGGCAGATAACCGTAATGTCCCTGCACCGCCTGCAGAATCGCAAGCACCTTCTCCGCACCGGCGCCGATTCTGCCCACAGCCTCATCCACAAATTTCAAGTCCGGCTTATCCATATAGCTTCGTAATATGCCCGCTTCGCCTACGGCTCCTGCGAAGCTGTGCTTCCTATACAATAAAGATTCTCCAGGCCCCTGATATAGATGCGGCCACTGACGAAGGCCGGCGATGCGTGGCATTCCTCCCCCAGCTCATATCTTGCAGCTTCCTTATATCCCTCCGCGAACTCGGCGATAATCATCACGCCCTTTTCGCTGAGCAGGTACAACCGGTTCCCCACAATAGTGGGCGACGCGTTGAAACCTGTCCCCAGGTCCTGCTCCCAGAGCTTTGCATGGTCGGTCAGTCGGTAACAGGTGAGGGTGCCGTCACTGGTCAGCAGGAATACCAGCTCACCGTTGCTGACGGGGCTGGGGATGTCGGGGATGCCGTCCTCGACCATCCAGAGTATGTGCGTCTTGGTGACATCGCCGCGCCCGTCGGGCCTGATTGCCACCATCTTTACATTTGATTCAATCGCCAATACCAGCCCGCCGGCGTATATCGGCGAAGGCGCGAGGTCATCGCCCATGCACTCCGCGCGCCACAGCTCTTCGCCGTTGGCCGGATTATACGCAATCACCCACGGGTCGCCGCAGGTTATAAGCTGCTCGCTACCGCCAACTTTGTCGACTATCGGCGAGGTCCACGCGCCGCCCACAGGCCGCTTGGTCTCCCATACCGTCTGGCCCGACAAAACGTTCAGGGCTATCATCTTCGACTTTTCATCTTCCTCCGTTGCCTGGTCATACTGAATCAAAACCAGGTTTCGGTACATGGCCAGAGACGATGCATATCCGTAAGCGCTTTCCGGCACCCCGAGCCCTCTTGTCCAGAGCTGTTTTCCCTTGTAATCGAAACATCCGACGTCACCATTGGCAAAAATAGCGCAAACACGCTTGCCGTCCGTAACGCATGTCGGCGCCGCGAAACCCGTATCCTCCATAACGTCGAGCGGCTCCGATGTCTTGCCCGCCTCGGTCTCCACGCCGCCTCGCCAAAGCAGGTCGCCGGAATCTGCGTCGAAGCAATACACCTGACGCTCATTCGCATCCGCACCTGAAACGAAGACGCGGTCGCCCCACGCTATCGGCGAATTATGCCCCCGCAGCGGAACCTTCTTCTTCCACAAAATTCCCTCGCCCGTACCGCCGTTCCACTTCACGGGAACATTCGTCGTGACACCGACCCCGACCCCGCCGGGACCGCGAAAGCCGGGCCAAACCTCATCGGGCCCAACCTCAAAAGACGACTTGACAAAATCCACCTGCGGAATCAACGTAAGCAGCAAGGCACTTGCCCCTAACAAGAGAAGACCTGCCGTTACCGCGCGCCGGGCCCACGTCGCCTCTGTCACCTGCTCTGCGCGAACGTCCCCGCGCAATTCCGGATGAGGCAGCTTCCTCCGCAGCGTATCGGCCCACTTTATCCCCACCACCATCACCACCAGCCCCGCCGCGAGCAGCCAGCCCCCTTTTCGCGAAAAATCCACCCGGCGAATCCGATCACGCCTGACCTCCAAATCCAGCTGCCGAATGCGGCCCATAAGCTGCTCATCATTGGGCCGGCTGAGAATCTCTATCTTCAGCCTGTCCAGTTCGGCTATGCGCCTCTCGTCGAAAACCGTACGCTGAACATAATTTACCGCCAGCAGCGCCGCCACAATAACGGAAAAAACTCCCCCTACCACCGCTATCCGCACCGCCGTCGGGTACCGGAGGCTCGTTGATTTACTTTCAGTATTATTGTCGGAATTCGATTTCATCAGTCGCCGCCAACGGTTTCTTTCAATCGTTTAAGCCTCACATTTTCCCGCGGGCAGTACTCGAAGCATCGTCCGCAGGCCAGACAACTTCCACGGTCCGCCTCGTAATCAGTCCGTTTCCTCTGCACCGTCAGACTGATGAGCGTCAGCCCGATGACCAGTCCGACGAATCCTCCGAAGACCCAGCCGCCCGTCCCGAATTGGGCAATGATTCCGGACGCTTCGGCGTTCAACTGCTCGACATCTTTGCCGGTCGCCCTGAATGCGTCGCTCGCGTTCGTTGTCCCCTCGACCCTGCCCGCATCTTCGAGGTGTACCCGGTCCGCCAGCCTTACCGTCGAATGCGCGCGTGAGGCAATGCCTTTCAGCTCCGACCCCAGCCATCCGAAAACAAATATCAGCACAGGCAAAATCGCAATCAGCAGTCCCAGCCGCTTTTTGCTCTTGACGTAGTGACCCGCGGGCCACTCCGCCGTCGGCTCCCGGATAGCCCCGAAGGGACACGAATCTTCACACAGCCGGCACTTTATGCACTCATCCGGCGTGATGGTCACACGCCGTTTCGACAGCCGCGAAAGCTGCCGAAGTATCACCCCGTACGGACACAAGAACCGGCAATAGGGACGCCCAACAAATACGCCTATCAGAAGGATGCACGCGCCGAGCACGAGGATGTTGAACCAGCCGCTCAAGCGGAAAAACGAAACGAACGGGTCGTAGCGACAGATAATAAAGGCGCTGCCGGTGGCCGCGAAAAGCACGGCCGCTGCCAGGTAAACGTATGCGAAGAGGCGAAGGCCGGCTTCCAGCCAGGCCGGGATGCTGATGGGTCGAAGCGCGACCAAATCCTGCATGGCCCCCAGCGGGCACACCGCCGCGCAGAAGGTTCGCCCGAAAAACAGGGTGAAAACCAGCGGCAGCACGAAAAACAATGTCACGGTTATCGGCATCGCGTAGGTTTCGTCGAAGATTGATAGCACCACGTTTTGAATCGCACCTATCGGACATACACAGCCTTTTCGCCAGAAGCCGAAATAGAGCAATGAGAATATCATCAGCGTGTAAATCCAGCGTCGGCTGCGCTTCTTCAAAACCAGATATGACGACAGGGCCAGCGCGGCCGCCAGGACCGCCACATCGAGATATTCGTATATGTCACCGCGAGGAACCGCCTGCGTGATATTTGTCACGGGCGGCAGCTCGTAGCCGGTCTCGAATTCGGGCGGTGGAAAGCGTTCGGCTGCCGAGGCGATACCGGTGAGCATCAGGGGAAAAAGCAGAGCGATAGTGACGTGACTGGAGCGCATCATCAAGTGTGGTCGGCCCTCTTTAGGATGTACGGCTTGTCGGCAGGTACCCGCCTGAACGCTCCGGAAGGACAAGCGGCCGCAATCGAACAGTCGTTACAGTTCTTACAACGGTCGTGGCGGACCTGCAGAAACAGCGACCCGTTGCCGAAGGCGTTGCAGCCCTTGACGCACTTGCCGCACCCGTTGCAGAGCTTCTCATCGAGGGTGTATTCGTAATAGGGGTCCTCTATCAGCTTTCGGTTGATGGCGCCGGTGGGGCAGAGCTGGTTTTCGGCAGCTTCGGTAATGTCGTGCGGCTCGGGCCCGAAGAACCCGAAGCATATCCTGCAATAGCCGCAGACAGCGTGATTATGTACGCACTTGACCGCGGACTCTTCGAGCACACAGTAGGTCGCGCAATTCCCGCAGGCCACACACGTATAGGGGTCAATCTGCCAGACAGTATCTTGCTTGTGGCTCCTGCCCCAGAAATAGCCGCCGGCCGCACCCAGCCCGGCCAGGCACGTGCCCCAAAGGCTGTCTCGCAGGAACCGCCGTCTGGTCATGTCGTCCTTAGTGTCCGTCATTACCCTTACCCGTTGAACTCCTTCTGGCCGACAGGGCCGCAGGCAGCCCGCACCTGTCAAGAATCGTGCAGTCGCGACAGGCTCCATCGTTGATACACTTGCCTTGACGCACCAGTCGCCGCCTCTTGATAAAAGCGGATGTCCCTGCTGCTGCCAATACCGCTAAAGCGGCGTAGCGCAGAGAAGCCGAGAGCATTTCACGTCGACTCGAAATGTCCGAGCAGTATTTCCTCATTTCTTTTTGGTGAATATTCGCACAACATTCTTTATGGTGTCCAGCACCAAAACGCGTCCGGCGGCATCGGCGGCCACATCAAAGCCTCCGCTCTGGCACTGCTCCGGAAAATAGCAGACACGCGCTGTCCCGCCCTCAATCAATTGCTCCGGCCCGGCCACCACCCCGACAAACGCCCCGCTGGGATCGTAAATCTTCACACGAACCAGGCCCTTCTCGCACGTCACGAAGCTGCCGTCGGGGAGGATTGCGAAGTTGACGGGATTGCAGCAGCCGGTAAAGCCCTCAATGCTCGACGAAAACTCTCCCCACGAGAATTCGAGGTCGCCGTCAAAGGTATAGGCCTCGATGCGAAGGCGACCGGGGTTGACCACCCGCAGCAGTCCATCGGGTGCTATCGCAACATCAAGATAGGGACTCGGAACCACGAAGCCGGGAATGTTTCTCTGTGCGTCTTTTCTGCCGATATGGTCAATTACCTTTCCGTTCGTGTCGTAACGAGTGACAACACGATTCCCCGCGTCTGCAACAAATATGTCGTTCTTGCCGACGGCGATGCTCGTAAGAACGGCGCCCTCGGCCGGCGTGTCCCAGGCAGCGAGGCGTTTTCCCTGCGGGTCGTAAATCTCCACGTGGTCCTTAATGCCGACATAAATCCTGCCGTCTTCGGCCAGGGCCAGACAATGCGGCATGTCAGGCAGGGTAATTTCTCTGAGGAAGCTGCCGGTCGGCGAAAACATCCGAAGGGCTTTGTCGCCGGCGACATAAATCCTGCCATCGGCTCCGACAGCAACGGCCCGCGCGGCGTCGAATCCGGTTCTTATCGGCTCGCCCGCTTCTTCATACAGAATCAGATTCGGGTCAACCCTTGCCAGCTCTTTGACGTCGTAGACGTATGCCTGGCCGAGGCCGCTGCCTTTTTGGCCGGTGGTATCCACCCGGAGCACGGCGAAAACGGCCACAATAACCGCCGCCACAACCAGGACAATTATAAATGTTCGAGTATTTGCCATCCCCAATTGCTTGCTCATTTTAATATGCTGTGTCGAACAACGAAATCTGCCGAACCCTTGATTATAACAAACAAGGCGCCTCAGTTCAACGCCGCCAATCCTACCGTTCGGCGACGTCCAGACATATCATTCGGTTCAGGTCCCGCAGAATCAGTCTGCCGCCGGCAATCGCCATAGGCCCCCATGCGTCCGGCCCCTCAAGCACCTTCGCCTGCGCCAATTGCACGTAACCTGTCGGCGTCGCCTCCGCCATGGTCAGCAATCCCGAGCCGTCCATAACATATATCAGACCGCCAGCAATAATATATGGGCCGAGTCCGAATTTGTGCGCGCTGGTGCTTGTCCACACGATTTGCCCGTTGGGCTCGAGGCACGTAAGCTGCCCATCCGGACGGACCCCGTAAATGTACCCCTCGTAGAATATGGGTGTCTGCTGGTCCGCACCGAAGACTTCCGGTTCCAGACGAAATACCTGCTCGGCCGCAATCTCGCCGCCCGATTCAACCAGTCTGAGCATCAGGCTCCCGGCATTGTAGCCGCCCGAAAGAAAAATCATCCCGTCGCCCACCACAACCGGCGTGGGCACATTCGCTATGCGGATCTGCCAGTCAGGAAACTCCCACAATACGCGCCCGTCCTCGGCCGAGATTCCCACAACGCCCCCGCTGGCGCAATAAACATACATCCGCCTGCCCGAAAACTCGACGGGCGCCACCGACGAATGCGTCATCTGCCAGCCGCGAGGATTCGGACTTTGCCACAAAACCTCACCCGTCTCGCAATCCACCGACATCATCAGCGCCTTGCCTGCGGGAGCGATGATGGCCTTGCCGTCGTCAATCAACGGGCACTGCCCGGTATACCAGTCCGGCACAACCGTACCATAGTCCCTGACCAGATTCAGCTTCCAGCGAAAACGCCCCGTCACAGAATCCAGACACGTCACGTGGCATTTAGGCCCCATCGTCACCACATATTTCTCCGTCACCGCCGGCACCGTCCTGCTCATCCCGTGCTGCCGTCTGACCTTCACCGGATACGAATAACGCCAAATCTCCCTGCCGTCGGCCAGCGAGAAGCACCGGATCGCATCGCCCTTCTTCTCATGGTCATAATCCAGCACGTACACCCGTCCCGCCAGCACCGCCGCCCCGGCATAACCCTCTCCCATCTCAATCGACCACAACACGCTCGGTCCGTCGCCCGGCCATGTCCTGGCAAGAGCCGTCTCCTCCGGGCTTATCCCATCGAGATTGGCGCCCCTGAATCGCGGCCACGAACCAGGCAAATCCGCAGCAACGCCGTCGAATTGGTGGAACTCGTCCTGCCAATCAGCCGCTCCCCCTTCGTCGCCGCCGGCCTGCGGCTCGTTCTCAGGAATGGCCAGACGCACCGAAACGCCCGTCGCAGCGTCCCCGCTTACCCACAAGTAGAGCGATGCGAGCCCCGCCGCAACCAGCACCAACGGAATCGCCGCCGCCAGCCGCCTCATATAATAATCCTCAGCAATACCTTTGCACTATTCATTTCGCAGAGCATCCAACAGGCCGCCATGAAGCGATGTCACCGTCGCTATCCATATCCATACTATGCCGCTGATTCCGATCGCTGCGATTGTCAGCAGCAAAGACAAATACGGCACCTCCGCTCCCGGCGAGCTCAGCGCGGGAGACACCGCAACCAGCGCAGTTACCACCCCGCAAACAAGACCAGCCAGCATCAGCCCTGTGTGCTCGTAAAACAGCATGCGCTTCAGAGCACCCTTCGAAAACCCGACCGCCCGAAGCATACCAAGCTCACCGCGCCGGTCCAGCACATTGCGCAAAACCACCAGCCCGAGTCCGACACTGCCCAAAATCAACCCGAACCCCCCCAAAAGCTGAAATATCGACAGGTACGTATTCTCCACGGCGTTAAAATCCGCCAGGTGTTTCGCCGCCGGCGTCAGGTCAAGCCCGAAGTCCTGCAAAGCCCCCGCCAGATGCGCCGCCGCCCCTTCAACCTGGCCCGCCGGCGCATCGACAAGAAAGACACGGTACCCATCCTCGGATGGAAAACGCTCTACGAAATTATCCTCGGCTATAATCAGACTCCCCTGCAAAATCGAGTTGTTAATAATGCCCACGATGCGCACCCGGAAAACGCGTCCCTTTTCATCCGTATATTGCAGCTCATCCCCAACCGACTTGCCCAGCGCCCAGATAACCGTCGCATAGTCTCCTATCGCCGGCACCACCTGCGCGCCTTCGTCACGCTCCAGCAGTTCCCAGCCGGCGATTCTATCGGCACCTTCTATAACGTCGCGAAAACCGAAGGCCCCGCGTCTTTGCAGCTCCTGCGCATCTACCCCCAGCAGACGCGGCCTTTGCGCGCGATTGAGATTCAAGCAGCTCGCATCGTCGCCGTCACGAACTCGAAGCGGAACCACCTCCACCCCATCGAGTTTGCTGCCATCCAGCCCCAGCGCCTCGCGCCCGCTGTCACTATTCAAATCGCGCAGCACGCCCACCGCCGATTCACCGTATAGCGCAAAGCCCCCCGTGCCCGAACCGCGTTCATGGGCCTGAGCCGATGCATCGTGTCTGTTGGCCCCCACCGCCACAACCAGAAATACACCACACGCCAGCAGACCAATCACAGCAAGGCTCCTGCCGCTTCTTCGCGAAGCATTCCTCAAACCCAGCCCCTCAAGTGACGCCATTGGCGCGACAAAGCCGCTTCCAATTCTTCTCAGCAGGGCCCCGCTGAATCCAATCCCTGCTGTCAGCAGAAGCGCCCCCGCGCCGAAAAATGCACCTGCCGCCGCACCGCTGTCACCACCGGCCGCGAAGATTAACATGACAACCGCCGCTGACGCCGACAAAGCCGCAAGCCAGAAACCCACCTTCGGCTTCGAACCCTTGCGCCCGGAAAGAAACTGCGCCTCAAGGTTGCCCGCCATCAGCTCGCGGGCGGGCCGCGAAACCTGCTTGCGCAGTGTGAGCCATATCGCAATCAGAGATACCACGATTCCTGCGAACGCGCCGATAAACAGCGTCGCCGGCTCGGCGTGAAAACGTATCTGCGAGCCGCTCACCGCTGTCCGCCACACTGTTGACAGCCCGTAAATCATCGCCCTCGTATAAAAGAGACCCGCCGCGCTTCCGGCGATTGCACCCGCCGCCGCCAGCACGCCGCCTTCCAGCAGCAGCAGTCGCTTGACCAGCTTCGGCCGGTATCCAACCGCCAGCAGCATCCCCGTCTGCGCACTGCGGCTTTCAACCCCGAATACGAACACCAGACCTGTCAGCAGCAGCGCAGATATCACCAGAAACATACTAAAGCCAAGAAAGAGCTGGCCAAAATCGGTCGCTCCACCTCCCGCTTTCATTCCTTGTGCGCGAACGGGCACAAAATACAATCCAACCGAAGCGGGATCAACCGACCCCAACACCTTTGAAGCCAGCACATTCTCCGACTCCATATCCGCCGGGTAGCGCACCGCGGTTAAATTCCCATACCGGTTGCTCCACATCTTCTGCGCCGTTTCGAGCGTCACAAACGCCTTCGGCGTCCCACGGTAATTGTCCCAGTATTCCTCATCGCGCTTGCGTATCTTATCGAGGTCGATTGGAATTCCAGGCTCCCAGTCCCTGCAATTGTCCGCGTCCGAAAGACCGGGAAAATCAGGCATCAAGTCCCGGTCCGCCGCCAGGCCCTCTATAGGCACTATCCTGCAAACCCTGAACCGGCTCTTTTCCTCCTGCAGCTTCCGCATCGGGCCCACCACGAAATAAGTCAGGTCAATCATGTCACCGACTTTCGCGCCGAGGTCGTCCGCGAGCCATTCATTCATCACGATCTCATCGTCCTTCATATCCGAAGCAATCACGCCCTTGGTTTGCTCCGACCTGCCCATGCCCGTCACTATCGAGTAAGGCGTCGTCCTGTCCCCAAGTCGCAGCTCGTTGACAAAGTACGTCAATATCCCGACCGAACCGCTCGACGCATCCAGCGCCGCCTCAGAAAGCACCTCATCGATGAATACCCTGCTGCTGCGTATCTCAAACACATCCTGCCGCTCCAGCCGGCGAAGCTCCAGACCAGCATCGGCAAGCCGCCAACATTTCTTCAAGGCCTCATCCGCCCCATCGACGGTCAGATTGGCCTGCTCATTCTGCGCCGCCAGCAATACGTTGGCCCGGCCCGCCAGACCAAGCTCACCCTGCAGCCATCCCAGCCGGACATACGCATTCAACGGCGATACTTGGTTTGCCTGCAGGCTAAAGCGCCCGAAGTCCGATTCGCCGGCTATTGCCCTGACCTTCAGCCGAAAGGCTATCGACAAATCCGAGTCCGGCGTCAACGGTATGTCACGAGGCATCATATCAGGCTTGTCCACCCGAAGCACAACTTCATCGCCGACGCCGACGCCGAGCTTGGCCGCCAGGGGCTCATTCAGAACGATTCCCTCATCCCACTCTTTACCGAAGGGATTGCCCCCTGCTCCAATCTCATAGAATCGCTCGTCCGCGCCGATCAGGTCAATCCTGTTGGCGCGTTTTGTCCCCTCACTATTGGTAATCAACCCGCGCATCTGCAATACAGGCCCGACGCGGCATGTTAACTCTCGCGACAAATTGTCCGCCAATTGCACACTGAACAACCGGTTCCCACCGATAAGCGCAAGCTCCGTATCGCCCAGTCGCGCCCTCACCATCCTGCGCAGGCTGTAGCGCACCGAGTCGCCGACTACCAGCGCACCGGTAAGAACCGCCGTACTCACCAGCACCGTCAGAAAGACACCGATGTTCGTCCTCCAGTAAAAGCCAACGCTTCTTCTTACAAGACGCCAGAGACTCATGTCAGGTTTGCCTCTCCCTCAACACCCCGTCGTTCAGTTCAAGCACCCTGCCCATATTCGCCGCAAGCTTCACCGAATGTGTCACCACAATCAGGGCCGCCCCTTCACTGCGGTTCAGCTCCACCAGCAGCCTGCCGATGTTATCCGCAGACTCCTTATCGAGCGACCCCGTCGGCTCGTCCGCAAGCAAAAGCTTCGGCTTATTTATTAACGCCCTTACCACCGCCGCCCGCTGGCGCTGTCCCCCCGACAGCTCCCCGGGCCGATGCCGCGACCACTCCGCAAGCCCCACACGCTCCAGCAGCTTCGACGCGCGCTCCTCAACCGCTTTTCGAGACTCCCCGTTCTTCTCCGCAAGCGTCGGCACAAGGACGTTCTCCAGCACCGTACACTGAGGCAAGAGATGGTGAAGCTGAAAAACAAAGCCGACTTCCCTGTTGCGAATCCGCGAAAGCTCGTCATCATCAAGCGCCGCAAGGTCCCTGCCGTCGAGCAAAACACGCCCCGAGCTCGGACGGTCCAAAGCGCCGATTATATTGAGCAGCGTGCTCTTGCCGCTGCCCGACGGCCCCACTACCGAAACCGACTCGCCTTTATCCACTTTCAGCGTGATTTCCTTGAGCACACTAAGCGGCTCTTTTTGTCCCGGCCAATCGTAACTCTTCGATACATCAATTAGTTCGAGCATCATTGCCTCGCTTGAATCGCACTATCACCTCTTCACATATACGAACTATTTCCCTCGCGGTTTGCTTGACATCCAACGTTGAAAACACCGCCTCCCTGCCCCGCTCGCCCAACTGGCGGGCGTAATCCTTATCCACCAGAACCCGTTCCAGCGCCGAAGCCAGACCTTCCGCATCCTCCGGCTCATACAGCACCAGCCCGCCTGTGATCTCCGAAAGTTCCCTATACACTCCAATCGCAGGCTCCACCACCGGCACGGCGGCCGCAAGCGCCTCCAGCGCATACAAAGAATATGCCGGCGGGTTCTTCTCAGGCACCGACAGCACAGAAAGACTCCCGAAAAAATCAAGTTTCGTGCTGCGGTCGAAGCTGTGGATGAAGTCCACATCATCTATCACGCCGGCCGCTTCGAGCCGCCGCCGAATCCGTCGAATGAATCCTTCGTCACCGTGGCTCTTGCCGCCCGCTATCCGCAGCCGCGCATTCGTCAGCCTCTCATTTCCCTTTAATCTGATAAAGACCTCGACCAGGGTGTCCAAACCCTTGTTGGCGCACATCCGTGAAAGAAAACCGATGGTCGGAACTTCCCGCTCCACCTTAATCGAATCATACCCCTCCAGCGGGATACCGGTGTGCACAACACGCACCTGCCCCTCGCCGAGCCCCAGCCTTTCGCACATGACATCAGAATAATACCTGCTTACCGGGATGAATAAATCAATCTCTGCCGCCAGCTCTCTCAGCAGCTTCCAGGCCCGCTCGCTATAGGCCCCCAGCCCATCCAGAAAACCATCCTCATCCTGAAGCAGACAGACGACTGGGACACCCAGCCTCTCTCTGATGCTCTCGGCAAGCCCCGCCAGCAGCGCATTCGACAGAAACACAATGTCCGGCCTGTGCTCCGTCTCGCCCAGCCATTCGACGAGCCTCTCCAGCTCCTTCACCTGCCGACCGTGCTCGCCGCGCAGCATCGATATCGTCATCTCCCCCAGCTCCTTAGCGCTGGTCATATCCGACCGGCTCCCCGCCCACCGCAAGAGACCCGGCCGGTCGAAAAGCCAGTCTATCCACCGCGGCGTCCTGCGGAAAAACCCCAGCTTCTGCTGCAGGTAAACATTGATCCCACCGAAGAAAATCGGCGCGCTCGTCAGCGGCTCATCTCTGCCGCCCTGCAGCGGAAGATACATGGGCGTCAGCAAAACCTCATGTCCCTCGTCGTGCAGCGCGCGAACCAGCGCAATGTCACGCAGACAATTATCGCAGTAAAACGTGTTACCCGTACCCGGCGTAATCTGGATTATTCTCACGAATTCCCGCCTCGATTCTATTGCTTCGGCCCGAAGGCATATACGTACCCGTCGTCGCTGCCCACAACCACCATCTCACCCGCGACCGCCGGCGAGGAAGTCACTGGCCGGCCGATTTCAAACGACCACACCCTGCTCCCGTCGGAGAGCTTCAGCATGTAAAGCCGACCATCCTCGGAGCCCACCACGACCTTATCGCCGCAAATAACCGGCGAACTGTCCACCTCACCCAGGGCCTTGAAGGTCCACACGCCCTTGCCGTCACTGCGGTTGACACAATGCACCAAATCATCCCGTCCGCCGAAGACAACGAACCTCTCCGTCACCGAAGGCGATGAAAAATAAGCAGACTGCCCGTCGCCGTATTCCCACACCACCTTCCCGCCGGCAATATCCACACAGATGAACTTCCCGTCGTAGTTGCCGACGTACGCACGCCCCCCAAAAAGCGCCGCCGACGCCGCGATGAACGAACCTGTATCGACTTGAATTATCTCGTTGCCGTCCGCCACAGATACAACGTGTATCATCTCATCGCAGCCGCCGAATACGACTTTCCCCTCGCCGACCGCGACCGAGCCGTTCACATAGTTGCCCGTCTCATAAGTCCACAACGCCTTCCCGTCCGCCGCATTAACACAATGCACCTTGCTGTCATAACTGCCCACCAGTATCCACGTTCCGTCGCCGTCCGGCGAACGTGCCCAGTTTGCCGAGCCCAGAATCTTTGCCCCCGTCTTGTATTTCCACTTGAACGACCCCGTCTTTGCATCCAGCGCATACAAATAGGCATCCGCCGAACCGACAAATACAGTACCATCGACCACACACGGCCCCGCCTCAATGTCGCCGCCCGTCCTGTATGCCCAAACCCGCGTCCCCGCCGCAAGGTCGATCGCGTACATATTTGCGTCGTCCGAACCCACGAACACAAGCCCCTTATCGATTGCAGGCGAAGACTTAACCGCCCCCGCCGTCTTGAACCGCCACAGCACGTGAATCGCATCAGGCAGCGAGCCCGCGGCGGTCCCCAAAAGGCTCTGACCGCCCCGAAACATCGGCCACGCGGCTCCACCGGCAATGTGCTTGGTTTCCGGTGCAGCTGCACCGCGCGACGGCGCCTGACCGGACTCGCCCCCGCCGAGAAAAACCACCCATGCAGCTGTCCCCACCGCCGCAATAAGTGCCACTACAAAACCAATTCTGACGAAATTCCCCATAGCCGAGCTTCTTTACTGTTCCCCATAAGACTGTACACAACACATATAGTAACCTAACAGAAGATATTACACAATACCGTCCAAAGCTGCCATGCTCTGGCACCTCGGGCATGACTTCCGTTCCGGAACCAACCCGCAAACTCCACCCCACCCTTTACCTCACCACAACTGCGGGGCGAGCTCAAATCTAATCACTTCCTTCGCCTGAAAGCCACTTTCGACCTCACTTGAGCCATTACCTGCCTATATTGCCCGGATTCCTGCAATAAACAGCCCTGCGCTGACGTCCTCTGCAATGAACAGAAACAATGTTTGCTTACCGACGTAATTGTGGTATAATAATCGTGTGGCTGAAAAACGGTATCTGCCACAATGTTCCTGGGGTTTTGTGGGCCAAAGAGGTTTGTTTCCTGGAGGAGTATGATGTACTGCAAACCGATTTTATCAATTCCGGCAATTATTTTGTTCTGCGTCCTGCCCGTCGCTGCGGCGATGCCGATACAAGTCGACATAGGCAACGGGCCCGTCAAGGCCGGCTGGACGGCGATGACGGGCTCGAACGGCAATGACGGGGTGGTTACCGTGGATGGTGTGACTTTCACGGCCACTTGTTATCTGGCCGGCGATGAAGAGTGGCGCGTCTATACGGGCGGCGACCTTGGCGGGGACTATTTCGACTGCGACAACGGCTATGGCAACCCCAACGGCAGTATCATCCTGACGATAAGCAACCTGCCCGCCGGCAATTATTCATTCACGTCGTACCACAACAATGCCGAGCCGACCTACCGCTGCCCACTCGATATCGCCGTCAGCGGCAGTGACGTCTCATACTCGACGCCTGCCACAAATGTCGTTGTTACCCAGAATACGGTGGATGACAATATCGGCAACGGTACCGTAGAGTTCACCACAACAGGCACGGCCGACGTGGTCATCACCTTTACGCCGACGTGCAGCACAAGACCGGCAGGCATGATGTGTCTGAATGGATTTTTCCTCGAGCAGTCAGGACCTGTTGCTCAGTTCGCACTGGCCGAGTCGGGCTACCCTGAAAGTATCGGTACCGCCGATATCGAAGTCACCCTCTCCGAATCTGAGACAGAAACCGTCACCGTCAGCTTTGCCGTGACCGGCGGGACCGCAACCGGCGGCGGCATCGACTACACGATTTCGGCAAGCCCGGTGACATTCCTTGCCGGCCAGACGAGCCGCCCCATACAGTTGACAATTAACGATGACGGCGCCCCTGAAGACAATGAAACAATCGAAGTGACACTCACCGGTGTGACCGGCGGCAACGCAAGCCTCGGTGCAGTGACACAGCATACCTATACCATCATCGACCCTCGACCCGACGTCGGTTTCGACGCACCAACCAGCATAGCCGACGAAAACGCTACACCGGCAACCGTCGGCGTCAGCCTCTCACACGCCACCAGCGAAACCGTCACCGTCAACTACAGTGTCACCGGCGGCACCGCCACCGGCGGAGGCGTCGATTACACGCTCGCCGACGGCACCCTCACCTTCGATCCCTGCGACACCACTGAAACCATCAGCATAATAATCGTTGACGACCCCAACATCGAAGGGCCGGAAACAATTGAATTGACCCTCTCGGCACCGAACAACGCAAAGCTCTCCGACATCGCGCAGCACACGTTCACAATCAACGATGACGAGCTCGGCTCGACCTTCATCAATTCCCTCGGAATGGAATTTGTCCTCGTAATGCCCGGCACCTTCATAATGGGCGACGGCGACGGGCACAGAATCGAAGACATCGGCGACCTCGACTACGATGAACAGCCCGCACACCTGGTCACAATAACCAAACCATTCTATTTCCTGAAAAACAGGGTCAACGCGGCCCACTATCAGCTCGCCGTCCCCAGCGGGGATGCAAATGACGTCAGTTGGGAAGACGCCAATTCCTTCGCCTCGTGGCTCACCCAGCAGGATGCAAGACCATACAAGCTGCCCACCGAGGCCCAGTGGGAATACGTCTATGAAAATCCCGGCGACGTCCAGAACATGACCGGCAGGGAATGGGTTCGGGATTGGCACGGCGAGTATCCGCACAGCCCGGTTAAGGACCCGGTGGGGCCGGCCAACGGAATAATCAAGGTCATTCGCAACGATGGTATCAATCGCTGGTCCTTGCCCACGAATGCGAGATACCAGCCGTTGCAGCTTCCGGAAGCTGGTCCGTGTGGCTTTCGTCTGGTCTTCGAGCACGACCCGCCCGAGGAAACGGATGTCTTGCCCGGGCCGTTCTGTCAGGCCGCTCTCAAGCAGAGCACGGCGCCGGCGCTGCAGGGGCCAGACCCGGGCGTCCCATACTTTACTGTGCGCTTCTCCATGCCTATCCCGCCGGATAATTCCGACGCCGGCCTTGCCTCAATGCTGGGCTGCGACCCCATAGTCACGGCGCATAATCACTCCCCCGGCTTCGAGGTGCTGCCCAACGGCGATGCCCTGGCCGTCTGGTTCACCGGCGGCAGCGAGTACGGCCCCGAAGTCAGATTCTGCCAGGCCCGCCTCCGCTACGGCAGCAACCAGTGGGATATGCCCGAAATACTCTACGATATGAAACGAATGAACGATACGAGCGGCCTGCTGTGGACCGAAGACGACGGCACCATCCGCTTCTTCGGCGGCGGACGAATCGCAGGTGACGAGAAACGCCCCTTCGTAATGTCAACCTCGACAGACAACGGCGCAGCATGGACCCTTAAGCGCCCCGGATTCCCCATCCCCGCCACAAGTTTCACCGCACAGCCCGTCGTTAACGGCTGGCGACAAGACAGCACCACGATATACATGGTCACGGACGGCGCCAGCGCAGACAGCATAGTCTGGCGAAGCTCCGACAACGGCGTCACCTGGTACGATATGGGCGGCAGAACGAACGGACGCCACTCGACCATCGTGCCTATAGGCGCTTCAGGTGAACTGCTCTCGCTCGGCGGCAAGAACAGTGACATCAGCGGCTGGATGCCGTGGAACAAGTCCTATGACTGGGGCGCCACGTGGCCAGATGAAGGTCCGACCGTCTTTTCACCTTTGGGCAGCAATCAGAGACCCTGCCTGATTCGCCTAGCCAACGGAAAGCTCGCCTTTTGCAGCGACGCTCAACGCAAGGATGATTACAAGCCACCGGGAAGCACTTACGACTACGGCTGCCTCGTCGCCATCTCAGACAACAACGCAGCAAGCTGGCATATAAAGAACCTGCCGGTCACTCTCCCTCACGAATCCGACCGCGACTACGGCACCATCGGCTATTCCACAATCCGACAGGCGCCAAGCGGAGTCCTCCATATTCTGACAACCATGACGCATCCGTGCCTGCATTACGAACTAAACGAAGCGTGGATATTCTCCGAAGATGGTGACATCACCCCTGAGACCACCGGCGGGACGGTGAGCGACTATAATGAGCACTATCCCGGCGGCGCCCTGAAAGCACAATGGAGCTCCCGCACCTGTCCGAACGGCCGGTATCTGCTGCACGGTACATCCACCTCCTATTATCAAGACGGCACGAAAGAGCACGAGGCAACATACGTCAACGGAACGAAAACAGGCATCGAGACATTCTACGGCCCCGACGGAGCCAAAATCTGGAGTTGGAACCACGACGACGTCAACAATGTCGGCACATGGACGCACTACTGGTCCAACGGCCACAAGAGAATTGAATCTCGCTGGGACAGCTACCCGACGCCAAGGGACCTGCCCTCACGCCACTTCAGCGGTTTCGTGGCCGACGGCAATTCCTATCACTGGAGTCTGTGCGGTCAGGCCGAAAAAGCATACCTTTTCTCCGACGGCTCTTATGTAGGCGAAACCTCTCTCCCACCCGACGAGGGAATTATCACCGCCGACATCACCGGGGATTGTGCGGTAAATGAAAAAGACCTGAGACTCCTCGCCCTTGACTGGCTCGACGCCGGATATTACATGCCAACGACCGAGCCGAACAGCGATGAGCTTCTGCTGCACTTTATGTTCGAAGATTCTTCCGGGGCTATGGTGACCGACAGCAGCGGCAAAGGCCACCATGGTTATTTCTTCATCGATGTCTACTGGACCGGCGGGGACGTCGGCACACGCAGCGAGACCGGAAGAACAGGAAACTCCTTCCATTTCTGGCCCGGCCTCGGAACCGCCGGAATCTGGCTTGATCCCGCCATTTTCACAGCCGGCGGTATCTCTCAGGAGATAACCGTCGCCCTCTGGATCAGGAACGCCCACGTGGATGAGACTCCCGACAGCGGCGCGTTCATGTGGGAGTTCAGGCAGTGGGACTACGTATCCACTTCCGGCGGGCCGCGTGTTCTGGCGGTCGAGACGACAAGCGACAACGGCAGTTTCGTGTTCCGCGATGACAGCCAGAGCACCTCCTACGGGCTGGACTGGTCAGGCCACACCGAATGGACCCACTATGCATTTGTAAGAGACGCCGGCAACCTCCGCATCTACGTAAACGGCTGGCCGAAATCACAGGGCAACTCCAGCGGCAGCGTGATGGCCACACCGGGCCTGTTGTATCTCGGCGTATCAGCCGACCGGGCGCCCGGAAATGCCAGCGGTCTGCACGACGGCTTCACGGGAAATATCGATGACTTCAAAATCTACGGTTACGCCCTTTCAGAAAGTGAAATCCTGAACATTGTAAACGACGGCGGGGATGCATACGTACCCATAGACTCTCTGGCGGACCTGTACGAGGACGGCGCAATCAATTTCAAGGACCTGGCCGTAATGGGCTCACAGTGGCTGGAGGGGATGTGAGGACGCTGCGCCTTCGCCGAAGCGAAATGAAGCGTGCTGCCGGCGCATTTTGAGCGCACGTCCGCGCTTTTTGGGCAGGTTGCGGATTCCTGCGGCCCGCCTTTTCTGCCGTCCCGGACGGAATCGTGCAAAGTCTTGTTGACGCTGTCGGCACAAGGGCTTATTATTGTGCGTTGCAGGCTGCCGGGAGTGTAGCTCAGCAGGTAGAGCAACGGCCTTTTAAGCCCAACCCCGTGTTGTAAGTCTTTTATCTTCACGCCTTTATGGCCTCGGATTTGACGTAAAAACAGAAACCCTTCTGACTACCTACTGCAAGCCGAGACCACACACACACTAAACCCGTTAGGAAAAGACGTATTTGGGACGTATGGGATGTATGTGACCAGACTGAGATTCGGGGACGCGGTGAGGCTGACGGATGCAGTCTCGGGCGCAGAGGTGACGCTCAAGTTGTACGAGCGTGAACAGGGCCGGGGCTACTCGCTCGCAATCATCGCTCCGCCCTCAGTGAAGATCGAACGCGAACGGAGTGTCCGCCATGAAGGAAGGCAAAACGAAAGAGCCGGAAGAACGCTACCTCAAGTTGCCAAACCATATTCTTAATTTGCGGTCGATAGGCTTGTCTGAAAAAGTGCTGTTGGCCCATTTCTACAGCTTTGGCGAAAAAGGTTGTTGGCAGAGCAACGAAACGCTCGCTGAAGCGTTCATGGTGGACGAACGGACAATCCAGCGTTGGTTCGCCACAATAGTCAAGGCCGGCCTGGTACAGGTCAAATGCCCCAAAGGCAGATACCGTACTATTTGGGTCAAGTCGCACCCTGCCGTAAGAGCAGCCGCGCAGCTATGGTACAGAGGAAAGGCAGTATCGAACAGAGTAAACCAAGTACGACAGAATTGTCGTACTACTAATAGCAGCAAAGGCGCCGAAGGCGAGCAAGTACGACAGAATTGTCGTGGTAAGTACGACAAAAATGGTTTTCAAGTACGACAGAATTGTCGTACTACTAAGAACACAACTATAAGAGAGACTATTACGCCACCGCCTTTGCCTGCTCATGGGCAGGCGGCGGCGTTACTTAGCGACAGAGAGCAAGAATCCAGACGCCAACTCCAGCGATTCAAAGAGCAGATAGCGAACAAGGGAAAGCCAAAGCAACGGCTATCCGCTGCGGACTTCGAAGCTAAAAGGCAAGAGGCAAAAAAGAGACTCTATGAGTCCACAATAGAAAACGGCTCTGGGGGCGGAAAAAAGGGATGCGGGGGGTCCGAGGATTTTCCGAGTACTCAAGTTGGCGTCGGAGTGGCTGCCGGGGGCGGAGCTACGGCCTCTGAAGCCGTTGTCAACAGGCGTGTAAAGTTATGACAGAGCGCCGCTTACGAATGGTGGTTTGTGAATACGTCCGGCAAATACGTCAGTCAGCTTCAAAAAGTGGGGGCTTCGGTGCGGTTAATGGGCTCTGCCGGAAAGCTCACGAGCCACCTGGGCCTTGCCAGGAACGATGAACGGGGGCCCGACCCTGCCCCTTGTGGGTACGGTCGGATGGAGTTTGGCCCTCAGAATCAAACGTAGTGCGTTTTTGGAGAAAACAGACAATGGCAGGAAAATCAAAGGCATCCTCAAGCAGCTATCGGCCGCGCCAAAGCTATCTGGCAAGCGACCCAGAAAAGCGGGCCAAACAGCTTGCAAATCTGACAAGCCGGTGGAAAACCAAGCCGTTGGCTGCTGCCGAAGAACTGTTCGTCAAGCGGCCTAACGAATTCACAAACGACATAGCCGGCTTTGCTGAGACCCACTTTTATTTGCCCGAAACTCGCAAGCCGATAGTCTTGCTCAGCTGGGAGCAAGACATCTTTTCCGACCTGTTCTATTGCCCGCCCGATCTCAGGCCCACTTTGGCTTTGCTGGGTATGCCCAAAAAGTCGGGCAAGAGTACGATTGCAGCGATAGTGGCCCTGTGGTATCTGGTCAGCAAGCAGTTTGCCGAGATTTACATAATGGGGCCAGACCTGGAGCAAGGCCAGCTCGTGGTCTTTGCCAAAATCTGCAAGGCCGTCAGATTAAACCCGTACTTGCGTAAGACATGCACTATCACGGGCGATTCTATCAAGTGCAGCACCACAGACGGAGTTATCAAGGTCCTGCCGTGCAATTCCACAGCGCCCGGGCTTAATCCCGACTTGGTTATTTTCGACGAATTGTGGCGGTTTACGTCGGCAGAGGCCAAGCGAGCAATTGACGAAATGACCAACGTGCCGGGCAAGCACAGCTTGATTCTGGTTGTGACTTATGCCGGCTACGAGGATTCAGAGGACACGCACCTTTGGCGGTGGTATCGGCAGGGGATGGACATGGCCGAGGGCAAGGCCGAAGCGGACGCACGCTTTTATTTTCTGTGGCGAACGGACTATGAGGACATTCCCTGGGTCACGGAAAGATACCTTGCAAGTCAGAGGCGGCGGCTGTCGGAATCGACTTACCTGCGTTTTCACGAGAACGCCTGGGTTGCCGCTGAAACGGCGTTCATTTCTGCCGAGCAGATTCAGAGCTGCACAAAGCCGGGGCTGCTGCGTGGCCGGACCTGTCATGGCCCGGTTGTGTTGGGTGTGGACATTGGCCTGAAGCATGATTGTTGCGGCGTCGTGGTTGTCGGGCAATCCGTCAGGCCGGGCAGTTTGGCGGTTTATGACCACGCGCTTTTCGTTCCTCAAAAAGGCCAGGCTGTTGACCTTGAGACGACAGTTGAGGCGTATTTGCTGGAGCTTTGGCAGAAATATCTAATCGGCCAGGTCGGGTATGACCCGTACCAGTTCGCGCGGAGCGCTCAGGCTTTGGCCAAAAAGGGCTTGCCGATGCAGGAGTATCCTCAGACCCAGGGCAATTGCGTTTCAATGACCGAAACCTTGCAAGCCCTGATTGTCGGCGGCAAGCTGGAGCTTTACGAAAGCGCGGAGCTGCGAACACACCTGAAAAATTGCACGGCCAAGGAAACCGGCCGCGGGATGCGCATCGTCAAGTCCGGACAGAGCAAGAAAATCGACCTGGCCGTTGCCCTGGCAATCGCGGTCGCCTGTGCCGTCCAAGAAATGCTTGTCGGTTCGGGCGGCGTGGGCGACCTCGGACACGCCCTTGATTTTGTGCGGGCCGGAATCAGTTGTGCTTCCGACACGGTGACTCCGCAGGTCGGCGGCGACTGGGACTTGGAAGATTAGACGTGGGCTGCGCTTTGTCCATCTGCTACGATCTTCTCAAGCTCCATCCTCAAAAAAGAAACACGTTCGATAGGCCAAAGATCCAAAATCTGCACTATCTGTTTCATCTCGAGCTGCTTAATAAAGTCGATAGTGCCCAAATTCCTTCGGTCAGCCTCACAAGCAGCATACAGCGCCAGTTTTTCATCCGGACTGAGCCCTTTGATGACGGCTTCGGCAGAAGGTGATTGTGTCTTGTGTGCCATTTTGCACCTCACAGAAAAAGCGGGCGGGAGTTAATGAGGCCATGTAGAGGCCCGCTCAGCGTTGCCGACAGAGCTTTCCCGCCCGTTAGTTCTGAATTGATAAACCGAGTCGATTCTACATGTTCCATAAAAGTAGAAAATAACATCGGGAATCGAAACTGTCAACCCTTTTTTCGGCCATTGTAAAAAATTTCTTGCCTAAACCTAAGTCCTTGCAGATGCAATGGTTAGGGCCACTTTTGGGGGCAAGAGACAGAGACAAATTTCAGATTGCCTATTGACATGCAAGTCGCGTTATGGCAAGTTTGCTGGCATATTGTTTGACCGTGCATTGTGGATGTTATTGAAAGGATTTGCCATGACTGGTATAACGCCGAAGCAGCTACGCGAATTATCACTGCTGCCGCGAAAGCAACGGCTCGCCAAGTTAGATGAACTCTTAGCGGCCATTCCTGAACCGAAGGACACGGCCGTGACCGTGAAAATCACGGGGAGTGATAAGAGGCGTTTGGATGCCGCGTGTGCGCGGAGCGGGCTCACGCAAAGTGACCTGATCACGCAGGCCATTCAGTGCTATATGATTCCCGAATTTTGGGCCTTCGTGGAGAGCGGGGGCAAGCCGGGAGATTTCAGCGGCGCGGACGATTTCGATGGGTTGACTCTCCCGGAGAATAATCCGTTGATACCGACCGACGAACAGACGGAGCTGCCGTCAGGCGGCAAGGGCACGAAACAAAGGAAAAAGGAGTAGAATTATGAAGATTTTCGACCAGAGTAAGATGTCGGCTATGGGGCGCATACGCGACGGCGCTTTTCAGTTCACGCCCCAGGGCTACGAGGCTTTTTGGGGGGCCGTGCAGGCCCACTTCGACAAGCCGTTAAGAGACGCCCGCACGCTCACAAAGAAATTTGCGGAGCTTGCGACGATTTCACAGTTTCCGGACCAGGTATCTCAGCTTTTTGAGAAATTCAAGGTCGGGACCGGCGAAGTTGATATGAGCTGGCTGTCCGTCTTTGACGCACTGGACCTTTCTAACTCCACATTGTCCAGTTTCGACATCGTGGACGTCAAGAACGGCCTGTCATTCAAGAAGGTCCTGCCAGGCGAGAAGGCCCTTATTTATGGCCTGACCGGTGTAAGCGAGTCGGTTCGCTTCGACCAGTACGGCGCGGGTCTTCAGATACCGGGCGTCTGGTACGAGGACCAGCGTTGGTGGGACATCGAAGAGGCCGTGCAGGACTACAACCTGGCGTGGTGGGAGAGACTTGCGGAGGTATTCTTTGCCCTCATTGAGGCAGCGACGGACGGCATATTCGGCGGCACGGTTGACGGCGTGAATATCGCGTATGACGCGGTGGGCTCGACCACGTTGGAAAAGGATGTGAACACCATAAACGCCGGCGTGATGTCGCTGTTCGACGGCCTCAAGGCGGCTGGGATGCGCACGGGGAGCGCAACGCCTTTGGTGCTGATTTGCAACCTCAGCCGGCGCGACAGGTGCGCCGCCGCGCTCGAGGCGCGGCGAGGCGTTGTGTATAGCGGTCCAGAAACTCTGATTCGAGAGATTCGACTTGTGACCACGTTGGGCTTGACCACAAGCAACACGTGGAATTCCAACGGCGCCGGTACGGAGCACACCGCGGACGAACTGCCGCTGGGGTATCTGGCAGTGCCCGGGCGCAAGTGCAAATACCTGAATCGCAGGCCGCTCCGCGTGTATCCGCCGCGTTTTGACGAGCAGATTTACGCGACGAGCGTGTTTGCATGGGGTCGGTACGGCGGGGTGCTCAACGAGGCCCAGGTGAGACGATTGCTGGCGTCGGCGGGGTCTTGAGTAAACCTCCTGGACGGGTGGGCAAACCTCCCGATAGGCCCGCCCGTCCCTTTTGAGGATAAAGTGGACAACGCAGGGACAAATATCGGTTTTGCGGTCCCGGCAATTCTGCCGGATGGCAAAGGAGGCTTTTCGCCGTGTCCTGAAGTTCTGACCGAACACGAGGCGATACTTTTTCTGCGTTTGGACAGCCAAAAGGCAAACGCTGCAAAGACGTTGCGACACTACCGGGAGAAAAAAAAGCTGAATGCTACAAAGATTGGCAAGAATCTGCTCTACAGCAGAGCGGAATTGCAGAGGTTTGTTGACGCAATGACAAACCGATAATCATTTTTTAGCCGAAAGGAGCGTGAAACATGAACACCAGAGTCACAATTGGTTATGAACCTCGGAACAGAAAAAAACCCTATATTGTCCGGTGGTATGGGGAATATGATCCGCACGCCGGAAAGCAACGCCGCTATTGCAAATCGTTTCGTCTGAAGGCCCAGGCCGAGGAGCTCGCCAGAGAGCGTGCGCATGAGTTTTCGCGCGGGGCCAGGCGCGACAAGCCGACGGAAAGCCTGAAGGTACTCTGCGATAGGTTCCTGCAAACGCGGCCGCTCAGGCCGGCAAGCGTCGAGCTCTATCGGAACACGGCGACACGCCTGCAAAAGTGGTTCGGGCCGGAACGCCTAATCGCCGACATCAGCCCCGACGAAGCGGCGCATTTTATTTCGGGTTTGCGGCCCGTGCGGGGGCAAGAGCTGTCAGGCTGGACGATTCACAGGACCCTTCGGCACTGCCGAACGATGTTTCGCCAGGCACAGGCGTTCGGCTGGGTTATTCGCAATCCGTTTGAGAGCGTCAAGCAAGCGCTGCCCGATCCGCGCAACTGGCACTACGTCACGCCGGATGAATTCAAGCGGCTTCTGGATGCTGCGCCGTCGCTGCACTGGCAGGCTTTTTATGCTCTGTGCTGGACGGGCGGCCTGCGCTTCGCTGAGGCGGTGGCCCTGCGTTGGTGCGACGTGGACTTGAAAACGGGGGAAGTTTTGTTGCAGGGCCGGTCAGGGACGGATACTGAGCCCGAGTTTCGCCTGAAAAGTCCGAGGGAACGGACGCGACGATTGCGGCTGCCTGAATCGACAATAACGATTTTGCGGCGGCTTCGCGTGCAAAGTTTCCGGAGCCCTTACATTGTGCTTGACCAGGGCCGCTGCAGTGAGTTGCAGCGAAAATGGCAAGCACACCGCAAGGCAAAAGGGACATGGCGCTGGCAGGCGGCGTTTCGCAACGCGAATCGGGAGTTTCAAAGACACTGCCGGAAGGCCGGCATTGTGGCCGGGCCCGATGAATCATTGTCAATTCACACGCTGCGAAAATGCGCGGGCAAGAATTGGGCCTTGATAAACTCGGACATGGCCATAACACAACGGCTAATGGGGCATCGATCCCTCAGCACGACTGCGAAGTTTTACGACTGCCTCACCGAACAAGATCGCGCCAGAGCAGCCCGCGGAATGGACGCGCTGATAAATGCTGTTTGACGTAAAACTGACGTATTTTGAGATTTTGAGGTAAAAAGTGTTTGACGGCGTGAAGATAAGTCCTTATAACTCATACGGTTGGGGAGTGTAGCTCAGCCGGTAGAGCAACGGCCTTTTAAGCCGTAGGTCCTGGGTTCGAGCCCCAGCACTCTCATTTCCACAATTCATCAGTAGCCATCCCATGCTCAGATCCTTTAGCTTTCGAAATTGGGTTCGTTCCGGCTTCGCCACCCAGGCTTCGTAGAGGACTTCGCCGCGGCAGGCAGGCTTCGCCGCGACAAGTTGGGTTCGTTTGGGTTCGTTTTGGCTTTGGGGGCCCCTGATGGGCCAAAAATTGGGTTTGTTTTGGGTTCGTTCCGGCTTCGCCACCCAGCTTCGTATGAAACTTCGCCGTGGCAAGCAGGCTTCGCCGCGACAAGTTGGGTTCGTTTGGGTTCGTTTTGGCTTTGGGGGGCGTTTATGAGCCAAAAATTGGGTTTGCTTTGGGTTCGTTTGGGTTCGTTTGGGTTCGTTTTTGGGTGCCGCCGAAGGGGTTGTATTTTCGTAATCCTTTGTGGGAACAGGGTTTGCGTTGATTTTGGCTGTTTTGGAAATTGGGTTCGTTTTGCACAATTTGCTGATAAATTCATACGTAATCCTTCGTACATTTTGACTTTCGGGGCAGGATTCCTGGGTTTTAGGCGGCTTGTAATTCGTGACTCGTGGCTGGTGGCTCGTGACTCGTAATGACTTGGCAAGATGGGCAATCCCGGTGAGATAGGTGCGATGAGATACCTAACGCATCTCATGGGGTAAAGAATCATCTCACGGGATGAATTTTGGGCTGGGGTCGTAATTAATTGGCTTTTCCGCATTATTCCACGCTGTTCCATTTGGGGGGGAATTATACCCGATTTTGGGGCGGAAGTAAAGGGAAATTCTTTTTGGTGGTTCGTGGATCGGGGGCCGGGAGTTGGGCCAAGAGGCGGCTTATTTCTAACGGGGTAAACGGTGGGTAGCGGGTGGTGGATAGGACCCGGTTAGAAATCCTCCGTAAGGGAGGTCGGTGCCTCCGGGGTTCGCAGGGGCAGGCTTATAGGCACGTAAGATGTGGGGGAGGGAGTGGGCGGGATATTTGTAACGGGGTAAAGGGATATTTTGCTTGACAAGCGGGTGTGGATGCGGTAGATTTGTAATGACCGCTTCGGAGTCTGGCGTATAGAAGAAACGGTTCCCGCCCGCCTTTCGTATCGGCGGACACAGGAGCGGGAGAAGGCGAGATGAGCATCTTTTTTGGCCGAAGTACCGGTTTTCCCCCGCTAAATAGAGTTTCCTTATATCAGCCACGGCCAAGGTTTGGGCGGCGGCGAATTTGGGGGGGAGGAGCGTCTTTGGATGTACGGAGGACGCGAGAACTCTGGGAGACGCGAATATGGGGCAGCGCCCCGTCACCAGCCATTTTCGAGAGGCATTTCAGCAAAACAGCGCAAGAACCCGGGCGTGGGCAGTCCGCCGGCCGGTGCGTATTGTCCGGGAGGCAATCGCGCCGGTTTGCGAAAAACAATAACTTCAACAACCTTCTTGAGGAGGCAGGAATAAGGGTAAGAAAATTTTTATCAACAAAATTCATTAATTACACCGGTTAGAAAGGAGATTGTCATGTCGAACAAGAGCAACAATTCGAAAGTGTGGGTTCTTTTGTGTCTGTTGGTATTTGCAGGGTGTATCATATTGCCGTGCGCCGCCAATGCGCAAGGGATACAAGCTACAGAAATCACGGACTGCGTGAATAGCGACGTTAGTGGACTAACCTGCGAGGACAGGATTGTCGTTACGTTCCCAGTATCCTACGGCTTGTCGCAAAGTTTAGTATTAGAGCTTAACTCGGGCGACCCAAATTTAGAACAACTTACAATTACCAAAAGCGTGCCTATCCTAAATTACCCGTTAACTTACTTTCATACGGTCGCTTATTATCCTTATGAACAAGTGCTTAAAGAGCCGAATACGACGGGCCCCTGCTTTGTGTGTATGGACAGCCCGGACTCGAACTGTCCGACGTGCGGATGGACGTATATTGACGGTGAAAAGGTCGAACACTCCCAGGGATTTTGCGTGCATGATATCATCGATTCGCCGTGTTCCTGGTGGCGGGGAAAAGAACTTTACGGCGAGCATCCCAACGAAGCCCCCTTCTCTACCGCGCACTGTTTAAAAATGGGAGAGGTTTATTTCGACGGCTATGAGATTGGTGAATACAAAAAATATTATGAAGTTAAAGTTGAGATGATAAGGGGAGAGGACATTTATACGTTCGTAGTTACTCCGGCGGATACAGTTCATGTGCCGGACCCGGAGGAGACCAACATAAAAGTAAAAGCAGCGCTTTTGGGCGATTTGGATGAATACTCGGGTGCAGTGGAGCTTGACAACTACATTCTTTATATTCCTTCAAAGCCTGTTGATCATCCAATGGTTCAGCAATACCAGAAGAATATGCTGTTGGTGCCAAGAGAAGAGGTTTCAAAGGACGGGGGAGAGCTTGATAAGGTCGGGGTCAGCTTCTATAAATTCAGGACGCAGGCAGGCAACTGGACGATATCTCAAGCCGGGGACGGCCTGCATAACCAGTTGTATCAAAAACATAACTCGGATTTGGAGAAACTAACGGTAGATCCGAATTTTGATGCGACTTACCTGGTCCATCAAAAGAAGCCCTTCGAAGAGTCAATGTACTTCACCTCGGGAATGGCAAAAATCCTTCAACACAGAATTACCGAGATCAACCACTCCCTGGTTTCCCTTACTTTGGAGCGGGGCAGTATCAAAAGCACTGTAAATGAATCCGTCGGCATCATTGACTACGCTTACGTGGAGGACTTTAACTCCATGTCTCGTGAAGGAACCTTACATGTAATGATCCGTAATATGGGCGACACGCCGGGGAACACAGATTATATTGTTACATGTACAGATTTTAATATGAATATACTCAATGCAATTGGCGCGCAGGCAAGAACGGTGGCTCGACATCAATCAACCGAGCTTTCTTTCGATATTTATACCAAGTACAACATGGATACCTCAAACGAGGGTCTGGTGACCCTGAAATCACCTACCGGCAAAGTATATGATAAGGTTGTCGCTAAATTTGACACTAAAAAGCACCGGAGCGATTATTCGTGGGAGCTCCAACAAAAAAATGAAGCATCCATAACCGGTGAAGGCGTCTCCGTACTTGGTGACAGCACATGCGATAAAGTGGTCGATTTCCGCGATTTTGCCGACCTGGCGAGGTGCTGGCTTGCAGGCGCCGAGGCGGAGTGATAAGCATTTGAGGTTTCATAACACGGCAGAGGGCCGGGAGGATTAGTCTCCCGGCCTTTTTTATTGTGGAAAACAGGAAGGACTCGTTCAAAGCCCGCTTTATCACAGGGACCATAAAACACCCGGATTGGAGTCAGGGAGGGGGGAAAATCATAAGTGAAAATGTAAAAGGCAAAATTGTGGAGGCGGGGGGAGGGTGTTTGAAATAATGAAGGATAATTGATTATTGATTAATGGGGGGCCTCCTTCGGACGAGGCTTCCGTCTGCGCTGAAGGTATGACGGACATGTTGGCGGATCTTCGCTTCCCTACTACGCCCTTTCGGGGCTACGGAGGATGGGTCGCTACGAGGGGGAAGCGGCATTTACCATGTGCAATTATATTTGGCGGATTGTCTTTTCCCATCAGGAAATGTCTGGGGTTCGTTGGTGCGTTAGTGGGGCGAGATTGCGGGGTTATAGTGTCTGTATCTGGTTTAATATCGGCCGAGGGGCGTGTGATTTGCACTGCGGGTGCGGTCCCATAATCAGCGGTGCGCGAATCGAGGGCGGTTCGGGCTTGACATTTGCGACAAAACGAGTATAATATAATTGGGGATGTCGAAAAAAGCTCAGCCGGTCTCGGTAAGGCGCGGCGGGCGGGAAAATCCATTTTGCGAGGTCCATTCAAAGTGAAATCTCAAGAGCTAACCACCAAGGCAGTGGAAGGCATCTGCGGGGTCGCTTCCACTGGAAAGACCGTTCCGATATGTCAGACTTGTCGGCAGCGGCATTGGCCGTGCCAGCCGTGTATCGAAGAAAAGAAGGATGAACAGGAATCATACGCGGACGCTCTGGAAAGGGCAAAGCGAAAGTGCTGGCAACATTCGGAAGGCAGAGTAAAAGCGGAGCTTCAGATGGAAGCGGAACGGGGTCAGCGTGTGGCGGCGGAGGCAAAGGCCCAGCAGGAAGCGAGAGCGAGGGCATACGCCCAACAGCAGGTCAAAGCTGCAACGCAGGCGCGGGTCGAAGCTGAGAACCAAGTGAGGGTGGAGGCTGAAAGGCGTGTGGCTGCGGAGGCGAAGCTTGCCCAAGCGGCGAAGGCGAGAGAGCAGGCGGAGCAGAGGGCGCAGGCTGAGCTGCAGGCAAGGCTGGAGGCTGAAAAGGCCGCGCAGGCTGAGGGGCAAAGGAGGTGTGCGGCTGAGGCGAAACTTGCCGAACATGCAAGCGCGAGGGTGCGCGCCGAGCAAAGGGCGCGGGCTGAGGCGCAGGCAAGAGTGGACGCGGAAAAGGCTGCAACGGCTGAGGCGCAGGCGAGAGCAAAGGCAGAAGCGGCCGCGGAGGCGCACGCACAGGCGAGGGCGCAGGCGGAAGCAAAGGCACAAGATGCGGCCTACAGAAGTTCGAAGGTGGAGAGCGAGGCGGCACAGCAGGCCGCCGCTCATGCTCAACAAATTGCACGGATGCAGGCGGCAATTGAAGCTGCGCGGCAAGCGGCAGCGGATGCTCAAGACAGGGCTGAGACAGAGTCGCGGCAGAGGGTCGCGGCCGAGGCCGAAGTTCAGGAGGAAATAACGGCGAGGGCACAAGCCGAGCAGGTTGCGAGGGCTGAAACAGAGGCGAGAATCGAAGCGGAAAAGGCCGCGAACGCCGAGGCGCAAGCAAGAGAAGAAGCAGAAGCTGCGGCAGAGGCGCTGGCGCAAGAATGTGCACGCGCTGAACACGAGGCAGAGAATGAGGCCCGGCAAAGGGCGGCTCTGGAAACTCAGGCGGGCGAGCGGGCTGAAATACTTGCCGAGGCGATGGCCAAAGCGGAAGAAATAGAAAAGTATCAAGCCGATTTGATTGAAATCCTTGACACGGCGGTTAGAGCTGAGGATTGCCAATGCTGCGGCAGGAAGGATGTGCAGGCACACCGCCTGGTCAAGGTTGATTCCGGCCAACTGTTGTGTGCGGATTGTTTCACGCAGTTGAGCAGGTCCCAATACAAGGCGGCTTCGTTTCAATCGTAGCGGCCAAACGCAGCAGCACCCATCACGGCTCGCGTTTTTGCTTATCCCGCCTTTTCGAGAATTGACCAAATCGCAATTTTTCGGAAGTAATCCGGGCATTTCGCAATTTTTCACCGGAATTTTTGTCACCTTTTATTACCTCTGGCGTCTATTGTCTCGGCAGGCTAACATACGCTTTCTGAAGGACCCAATTATGTTGGAAAACACATCCAGCGAGGTTGAATTGTTGCGGGCGTCCGTTAAAGGCAGCGCCACTGCCTTCGAGGCTATCGTCAAGAAATATCAGTCTTTGGCTTGCGCAATAACTTTCAGCGCCACCGAAGATTTAGAGCAAAGTGAAGAACTGGCGCATGAGGCTTTTATAAAAGCCTGGGTGAATCTTTCCCAACTCGAGGATTTAACAAAATTCCGGGTCTGGTTGTATAGTATTACGCACAATGTTATCCGGGACTACTTCAGACATAAGCAGCGTGACATTGTAAGTCAGGCCAGGCCGATAGACAGAATGGAGGACATTTCTTCTGAGGAGTTCAGACCCATTGAAATAATTATCGATAAGGAGCAACACGCTGTGATACGTCAGGCATTGGACCGGATTCCCGAAAAATATCGTGAGCCGCTTGTCCTTTTCTATCGCCAGGAACATTCAATGAGCCATGTTGCAGAACTGCTCGGGTTATCCGTCGAAGCGGCAAAAACGCGGGTTTCACGCGGGCGCAAGATGCTGAAAGATCAGGTCGCGACAATGGTCGAGGCAACGATCAGCCATACCGGACCAGGCAAGGCGTTCACTGCAACTGTTATTGCTTCTCTTGCCGGACTGGCTATAGAAGGTTCCGGCGTTTCCACGGCTGCCGGTATTGCGGCGACTGCGTCTGGAGGCGGGGGTGCTGCAACAGCTGCATCCGTGATGAGCGGGGTAACCGCCAAGATAATTGCAGCGGCTGCGGCAGTAGCTATAGGGGTCGGGGCAGTGGTCACTTACAGGCATGTTACCAAGCCCAGCCCCGGACCGGAATTCTCCCAAACAGGAATAATTGCCCGGGGACAACGAGAAGAACACAGTCTCGACGAGGTGCGGCAAAGTGAAGCTGAGGAATCTTTTGCCGATGCAGCGACCGATACGGGCGCAAATGAGCGTCATGAAATCGTTTCAGGTAAGAATATTGGCTCTTTGTCACCGGAACACAGAACAGGCGAGAGTATTGGTGAGCATTCAGACAAACCTCAAAAACCTCAAACAGGTATCTCCGGTATTGTTGTCAATAAGTCGAGTTCCAGGCCAATCAGACGTGCAGAAGTGTTTTATGGGCAAAGAAAGAAGCCGGAAGCTTCTTTTCTTACTGATGCAAACGGGCACTTTGAGTTTCTGGATATGGAGGCACGGGATCAACAGTGTTTCTATATTATTGCAAAAGGTTTCACATCGCGCCGAATAACACTGGACATAGTCAAAGATAAGGTTTATGAAAACTACAAGGTCGAACTTACGCATGGTTCAAAGGTTGCAGGTATCATATATGATCAGAACGACAGGCCGGTGAAGGGGGCGACCGTAGGAACTTTTCAGTTCACTAATCATCCTGTGATTACCGATGCAAATGGCACATTTGAAATTGATGGTTTAGACCCTGGTTGGGGCAGTTATCAATTACAGGTGACACATCCAAACTATCCCGCACTCGCCACCAATTTTTCACCGGCTAATGCCGGTGAGACAGCATGGAAAGATATTGTTCTAAAACCTGGAGTTACAGTCTATGGTCAGGTTACCAACGCAGAAGGAAACCCTGTTGTTAATGTCGATGTCGGCAATACAGCGTCTCGTCGTATGTGGAACTGTATAGAAACGAAGACCGATAACGAGGGCAGGTATGAGTTAAAGAATGTTGATACCGGCGAACTCGTTCTCTGGGCTATTAGCAATAAATATGCTCCGTACGTAGAGCGGTTTTCTCTGGATGATAATAAACCATCTAAGAAATTAATAAATATCCGCTTGGCTAATCCTGTGCCGTTGCATGGCAAAATAGTTGATAAACAGGGAAATCCCGTCCCTGGCGTAACTGTGAACATTCGCAAATACAAAGGGCTGAGCAGCCTGACTGACTGGCGAGATAGAGTAACCTCTGACTCTGAAGGCAAGTTCACGCTGCGCAGTGCTCCACCTGATGGTAAGGTAATTATCGAGGTATTTGCAGACTTTGTACCCAATCTGATGCGCGAACTTGAGATTGGTCAGGAAGAGGAATGCATAATCGAAATCGATAGAGCCGGCAAGATATATGGAAGAGTTGCAAATGACCGGACCGATGAACCAATCAGGAGATTCAACGTCAAGCTTTCCTTCAGCAAAAACGGCACGAAGCCAGGTGGGGGATATGCGGCGACATGGAACAGAGAAGGACATAATTTTGATTCGACAGAGGGTTTTTTTGACACGGGCAGAGAAAATATTCCAGTCGGCGCCGAGTACTCGATGACAGTTTACGCAAATGGCTTTGATCCGTTAACGATTGATCCGGTTATTGTACGGCCAACCAGCAACGACCCGAATCGAACAGAATTCAGACTCAAACCTGCTACTGCTATTGCGGGCAGAGTTGTTGACTGCAACAGCACCCCAATTGCCGGTGCGAGAATTCGTATTCTGTCAAACGACAGCGATTTTGAACATTGGGATGATCGGGATACTACAGTCACTAACCATAAAGGAGAATTCCTTCTTTCCGGCGTAGGCTCACAAGAGCGATGTATCTATATCACGGCTGAAACCTTTGCACCATATCTTGGGTCCAGCCTCGATTTGTCCAAAAACTCTGAGGGCATGGCAGAGATTACTTTACAGTCCGGCCTTGAAGTCTTTGGCAGGGTAATTGATGCCAATGGCCGGGGTATTGCTGGTGCCGGAGTCAGTGCTCATGCATTTTCGGAGCAGCTGCGGAAGCTGGTACGCCCGCCGTGGCCTAATCTCGGCAAGAATACTTACACCGACATGGAAGGTTATTATGACCTTTTTGATTTACCGGCAGGGGACATTTCCGTCAATGTGAACTCTTCAACTGAAAATGGAAACCTGAATCTTGCACATAAGGAGATTAAACTTGAGCAGGGCCGGTCAGTCGAGTTGAATTTTGGCGATGAAGTCGGTTTTAGATTAACGGGTACGGTCAGAATGGGACAAACTCTGCTTGAAAAGGCAAACGTTGAAATACATTTACCTGATAATTCCATGAAATGGGGTCATACGGACAGTGAGGGGCGATTCCAGATTTCCGGAATACCTAAGGGAACGCATACGATTTCTACAAGCTACGATTCAGGCTCTAATCAGAAGACGTTCCAACGGGAACCCGGACAATGGATTTACGATACGAGAAGGGTCGCGGTTGAGGGCAATACTGAGTTGGAGATCACACTTGGCGACAGTTCAGTCAGTGGAAAAATCCCGGTTCAGCTTATGCAAAACGAGCAAATGAAGATAGTAACAGCGCGGCGCTGGGCGCCGAAAGAATCTCAGGATGGCATTTTTCTGCAAAGATGGGAATATGTAGCCAGTGCAAGGGTTGATTCGGATGGCACATTCAGGTGTGCAAACTTACGGGCTGGGCGACACTACCTGTTATTGTCATCAAGTGATGGAGACACTTTGGGTATTACGGATGAGTTTGAGCTGGGCGAATCGGAGCATATAGATAATGTGGCATTCAATACTGGGAATGGGACGCTTCAGATAAATGTGATTGATGCAGACACTTCACAGGGCATCCCGGACTGCGTTTTTTACATACGAAACGATTTGGAGGCTATGTTTTGTAGCAAAAAGTTGGCGCCGGAAGGCAGTCGATATGGCATGACTACTGATGGGAACGGGCAGGCAGAATATTCTACTCTGCCTGACGGCAATTACGTTGTTTGGGCTGAAACACCCGGCTTTTTACCAGGTGAATCTGAATCAGTCAAGGTTCACGGCGGTGAGATTACATCTGTAACCTTATCTTTGGAACCGGCCGCAGTCGTCAGGTTCGAACTTGATTCTGTAGTCAAAGAACGGATTACGGGTGAATACGTTTATCTGCGTTGCCGAGTGACTGATGCAGAGACCCGGGAACCTGTACCAATGCTTACATTGTATGGTGAAAACGCCGAACATACGGTTCGGCTGGGTCCGGAAAAGATTTCCATAGGGCGTCAACCCGACCTAAAACTGCACGAAGGAACGTACAATATAGAATACCGCTTATATCAGGACAGGAAAGGCAGTCTTTCATTCAATGCCGGCCCTCCTTTACTTGAGGGAACGGTAACGGTAAAACTCAACAGGCAAGAGACCAAATTAGTTACAATTTCCCCATGAATATGACCTGTCGGCAAGACCCGATTAACTCAAACCGACTGATCGTTGAGTTTCTCCAAGCCGAATCGTTATAGACCTTGGAAAAATGTGAGCCCGCCTCATCACACGATTGTGTCCTGTGCTCCTTACCCGAAAAAGTAAATGCGTTTTGGTTCTCTCGCCGGTAATCCTGCTGCGTGCTCTGCCTGCGGCGGGGCAAATATGGCTTGTCTGTCCATTGCGCCTTTGATAGAATTCACCCCGGATTCAAGATGCTGTAAGGAGGACGTTATGCTTGTTGTTTATGTTTTCGTACACGTCAAGGCGGATGATGTCGAGGCGTTTAAGACCGCGACAATTGAGAACTCGCGTGCGAGTCTGGGTGAGCCGGGCGTGGCGAGATTCGATATTGTTCAGCAGCAGGATGACCCGACGCGATTTGTGCTGGTCGAGGTCTACCGAACCGCAGACGACCCGGCGCGGCACAAGGAGACGGCCCATTATCAGAAATGGCGCGACGCTGTGGCAGAGATGATGGCCGAGCGGCGAAGAAGCGTCAAGTGTGCCAACATTTTCCCGGACGATGCCGGATGGGGCTAAAGGTGGATTGTATTGGTACCACTACGATACTTCACGCTTCAAAAGAGTTTATGCCGCTTTATAATAAGAGCGGTTAAATCCGAAATTCGAATATCGAAATCCTAAACAAATTCAAATGACGGAAATTCAAAATCCAAAACGACGACGCCGTGTCGGCGGCGACAGTCCTTTTGGTCAGGCGGATATTGAATTTTGATATCGTTTCCGACGCGAGGCGTACTGCGAGGGATTTCGGATTTGACACTTTAGATGTTTGGCTCTATGAAAAGCCCGTATGAAATAGCGTTGCAGAATTAGAGCCTGTCAGTTAAGGAGAGCAGCGATGAATTTCGAATTTGCAACGGCCGGACGAATCATATTCGGCAGCGGCGCCGCCCAGCAGATTGCGCCCCTGGCAGCCAAGATGGGTACCCGCGCTCTGGTTGTCACCGACACGAGAGTCGAAGGCGCCGGAGCCATTATCGAACAATTAAATCAGCAGGGTCTCGAATGTCTGACCTTCGAGGTCGATTGCGAGCCAACCACCGACCTTATCAGGAGCGGCGCAGAGCAGGCAAGGCGGGCCCGGTGCAATCTTGTCATCGGTATCGGCGGCGGCAGTGTGGTCGATACCGGCAAGGCAATTGCGGCAATGCTCACCAATAAAGGAGAGCTGGAGGACTACCTTGAAGTCGTGGGTAAGGGCCGGCCGCTCACCGAACCGCCTGTACCGTACATTGCCGTTCCAACCACCGCAGGCACCGGGGCGGAAGTCACCCGCAATGCGGTGCTGGCCGTGCCGGAACACCGCGTCAAGGTCAGTATGCGAAGCCCCCTCATGCTGCCCCGCGTGGCCGTGGTTGACCCGGTATTGACTTATTCGATGCCGCCTGCGGTGACGGCGAGCACCGGCCTCGACGCCCTGACACAGGTAATGGAGCCGTATGTTTCGAACAAAGCCAACCCACTGACGGACGGCATCTGCCGGGAAGGTCTCACGCGCGCGGCCCGCTCTCTGCGCAGGGCATACGAAAATGGCGGGGACGCGTCGGCGCGCGAGGATATGTCACTGGCCAGCTTGTTCGGCGGATTGGCGCTGGCGAACGCGGGGCTTGGCGCGGTGCACGGATTTGCCGGTCCTTTGGGCGGGATGATTCACGCGCCGCACGGCGTCATCTGTGCGCGTCTGCTGCCCCACGTCATGGAGACAAACGTCCTGGCACTCCAGGCCCGCGCACCTGACTCGCCGGCACTGGCACGTTACGACCAGGTCGCACAGATTCTAACCGGCGTTGCGACCGCCAACGCGTCCGACGGCGTCGCCTGGGTACAAGGCCTCTGTGAAGTGCTGAAGGTGCCTGCTCTTGCTGACTTCGGATTGAAGCAGCAGGATTTTCCCGCTGCTGTCGCCAAGGCGCAAAAGGCCAGCAGCATGAAGGGGAACCCCATTGCCCTTACGGCGGACGAGTTGATCGAAATTCTCACGAAGGCCGCGTGAGGGCGGGCGGTACCGGTACGCCTACCAGTCATAAGACTGTGCCTCCAATACTACACTATCAGTCGGCGCTTGTTCACGGCGTCGGCAGATAGCCTTCCACCTGCCCGGAACGGAGCTTCCTGTATGTTATGGTTATGCCCTCTGGCTCAATTTTGACAATCTGAACGAAATAATCAGCATCCTCATTTGTCACCACGAGGAGCGAATAGGGCAGCTCGACTTTTTCCGGCAGCGTATCCCAATTGCACCACCGTCCGGGCGTGCACTTCAACGGCCGGTGCGACTCCTGCGCTGGCGTCAAGGCCTTGGCTTTGCGCACCGTCAGGAGGGAGCCGTTCCAGGCAATATCGCCCTTACCCAACTCCATAAGCATCTTGTAGGCTTCCTGGCAGTCGAGGTTTTGGTGACAATTTATCCGTTCTCCGGGGGCAAGGGCAAAGACGAAGGGTGTACCGTCTTTCAGGGCGCTGCGGACATCAGGAATGAAGACGGATTTGGGCGCTGGTTTCGGCTGCGTGCTCGGGCGTTCATAAAGGTCCTCCAGTGACATGAATTCTTCTTCGGCTTCGCTAATGGACATTTCCTTGGCTCGTTCAATGTGGCCTGCCGCTATTTTCGCCATGGGCGTATCCGGGAAGTCGCGAATAATTTCTCCCATTGCAAGGGCGACCTGCATGCCCTTCTGTCGTTGGCCGAAGGTGTACCCGTACTGTCTGACCGCTGCTTTCGCTGTCTCCATCTCCAGTTTGCTGAAAACGTCGCCCGCTTCGGCCGCCTTTTTTCGTTTCTGCCAGTGCGCCATCCGGCTTTCCCATTTGGCCCTCTTGAAGGGCCCCCCGAAGCGATCATTGGGTTTTGGCTCGCGGGGCGGCTGCGCGTTCGCCCAGTCGCTCTTGCGGCGCTCGTAGGTTTTTTGCATGCATTCCATCCCAAAGTGAAGCGTCTCTCGCGCCTTGGGCGTATCCCTCCTTAGCCCGCGGTACAGACAGGCTAAGTGAACGGCCGACTCAGGCACCATGAACTGCTTACAGCTTGACCTGTTAACAGGTTCGGGGCTGTAGTAATCCATGTGGTTATAGGTGGCGAGTATTCTCTTGTAAATCTCAAGTGCCTCTTCACGGCGCATCGGCTGAGGATTTTCCGGGTCCCAGTGCTGGCTCATCGCCACCGCCATCTCGAATTCAATCTTTATGTTGTCCGGGTGGTTAGGTCCATAAGAAAGCGCCTTGGCCATGTGCTCGACCTTGGAGTTTCTGTCGGGAGCTTCTTTGGCGAGCCTTAGCTCTTGATTGAACCGGTTGGTATTGGCGATCTCCTCGGCGCTTGCGCCTTTCGGCGGCTCAGCCGGCTTGTACCAGTAATCCTGACAAAGGGACGTCGGCAGGTGCGCGTTAAAGAACACCCATAGCGATAGAATTAGCACGTGGAATTGCATCGTAGCTTTCTGGGTCTTCATATATCCAATCTCCTGTTACCATAGAACAGCCACTGGCTGTGGGAATACTTCCGATGTCCTTAGAATCTCTTGTACTGCAATAAACTACGGGAGTCAAGTCAATCTGTTCTCAGTTGTCGGGAGAAGAGCACATGCGGCATCAATATACACTAGACCGTCTGCGCTGTCTTTTTGCAAAGGAGCTTCTCTACTCGGTGTCGAGCGCGTGGAAGACATCGCTCCACTCCCCGGAAACTTCGTCTAACTCGAATCCGACCCCCCAGAGGCACTCATTCGAAACCGGGACTCCACTGTATACCACCCAAGCCTTGTAATCGGCACAAAAATCATAATAGGTCAGCGGCGGGATATCCTTGTCATTATCGGTGCCTGTATCCCAGCCTGGGGCGTCGAGCGCAAAGATTTCGCTCACATCAGTACCACCATCAGGATGCCGCATGTCCTTGTCCACACAAGGGTTAGGACCCGCCGGGCCAAAATCCAATATATAGTCAGGCTCGTTGAAGTCATATGGGGTGACCCATGAAGGCTCACTAGTTGTTGTCTTATGCCGGACTATTCCCTTGACGTAGTTGTACCAACTGAATCCGGTCGTTATGTTCAGGGAAGATGATTTGCTGCCCTTGAGTTGGATATTGCCAAAGTAACCGGTCGCGCCAGTGGGATTACCGTGCTCGACCCAGCCGAGGTCAGTACCACCATAAGCAGTGGGCATAGCAAAGCCGTCGTAATTGGAACTCGTTGTGCCGCTTATTTGGCCGGTGACGTCAATCTGCCAGATCTTTAGAGTTATCGAATCAGTTTCGTCATCTTCTTCGTAACCTGCGTCCGTGGGGGTCTCATCGCCGCGGTCGATATCGTTAGCATGTGCCGTTATAGTAACAGTCCTAATCGAACTGCCTGACTCGTACTCAGGAGCTTTGTAGGTCGCGTACACGCCATACATGTCGTTCCAGGTTCCTTCGGTTGCCTCCCACCAAATATGGTAATCAGTCGATGTATTGCCGCTCCTGACCTCGTCCCAATAGGTATACCACTGCTCGTCTACCCTATATTCGTCGCAGTCTCTGACATAAGCATGCAGTGATTGTGTGTCATTGATCGGTAGATACGTGTTAGTGGCGGGGCTATCAATGGTGATCTCTATCGGCCGAGCTGAGTCCCATTCATCCGCGTCAGCCGGGGTCACCGCCAATGTTGTCGGCGTCCGGACAAATGAAACCGACAGAACCAACAGGCACAAACAGGTTATAAGCTTGAAATCTTTTAATGTCACAATACACCATCCTTTCCGGCTGCTGATTCAGGCTAATACAATAAATAACAGTTCCTTGACCCCCGGCCAGTGCATGGTCGGCAGCGCAAAGCCGCTCTCCAGGCTATGCAACACCTATCACCTCCTTTCTTTAGCTTCCACATATTTTCTTGTTCGCAAGAACAACGTCCCATGGAGGCGTTTTTTTGAAGGGGCCCGCCCTGGGTTTCGGCTCTTCCGGGAGGGCGATCAGGCCCAGCGGCCGGAAGGACTCTGCCTCTTCATAGGTAAAAGCGAAACAGGGGCCTAAAGTGTTGATATGAAAATCGGGTTTTTTTTCCTCTCTCTCTCTCTCTCTCTCTGGAGCTAAGTGTAGTATGCTCAGGGATTTAGAGTTTGAAAAAAAATTTTCAATTCAGAGGATTTTTTTGTGTTTTGTGACGGCCCGGCGGCGAATAGCTTCACGGAGGCTCTGTCGGTAGTGACAGGATTTTGCGGTCGCTGTGGCCAAGGCGCAAAAGGCCAGCAGTATGAAGGGGAACCCCATTGCCCTTACGGCGGACGAGTTGATCGAAATTCTCACGAAGGCCGCGTGAGGGCGGGCGGTACCGGTACGCCTACCAGTCATAAGACTGTGGTTCAAATACTATACTGTCAGTTAGTGCTTCTTGACGGGGTGGGCAGATAGCCTTCCACCTGCTCGGAAGGGAGCTTCCTGTATGTTATGGTTATGCCCTCTGGCTCAATTTTGACAACCTGAATCAAATAATCGACGTCCTCATTTGTCACCACCAGCAGCGAATAGGGCAGGTCCACTTTTTCCGGCAGCGCATCGCAATTGCACCACCGTCCGGGCGTGCACTTCAACGGCCGGTGCGACTCCTGCGCTGGCGTCAAGGCCTTGGCTTTGCGCACCGTTAGGAGCGAGCCGTTCCAGGCAATATCGCCCTTACCCAACTCCATAAGCATCTTGTAGGCTTCCTGGCAGTCCGGTTTGGCCTCGCAATTCACCAGATCTCTTCCTGCCAGGCTGAACACGAACGCCTTACCTTCCTGTAAGGCTGCATCAGCATTTGGGATAAATACGGAAACCTTCTGACCGCCTGGCTTAGCTACAGATTCCGAAAGGCTATTCTCCATGTCACCAAGTGCATCTTTGTATACCCAATCCCTCAATCTCACAACACCATTTTCAAACTCGGAGATCACCCCTGAGCGCTCGTCAAACAAAATCGTGTTATCGGGCCATTTGATGTGATAACGCTCCGGCACGTTATTGGCATCGTTGAGCCTGTACTCGTGCACTTCAATGCGAACCTCATCCGTCACCTGCGATTGTCCATTTTCCCGGTAGTGCATGCGCGAAACTACCAAGAAAGGCAACATGAGACCGTTTACGTTTTTGAACTTCTCTGCTGTTACTTCAAAATTTGGGAGATTCTCGGGCGGGAAGAGTCTTCTGTACGAAGTCAATGCATATCCAAGCCTTCGGTCAAACGTCCATTCGTCAGTGCGGCCCTTGTCGTCAACTCTTCTCAGAATTGCCAGATCATCGTCGGGCAGGCTGACCGCCATTACTCTCAAGTCCGCAGGTGTCAGCCAGTTATCTTGCCGCCAAGACTTCATCCCCAGACCGAGTTCAATGTCGTTGTACGTGATACTTGTTTTGGGATGGCTGATCGATCCACTGTGGACTTTGCTTCCCTCAAGACGCCACAGTCGCTCCACTCGGTCGCCAGGACATGAGACTACTTCGAATTCGTTGTCCCGTAAAGGAACTGGCGGCTCACGGTCTAATCTACGTTCCTTAAGCCAGGAATCATATCGTGCTCTGCCCTCCAGAAACGAAAACTCCTTCTGGCTTGTGTTTATTCCAGTAGCAAGAAATCCCCCTCTCCCAATCACTGCTGTCTTCTCGGACTTTTGCAGCATCCGCTCTCGCAGCCCGGAAGGCAGGGAATTCTTGTGCGTGTAGGAGTATTTTACGGTCAGATTCTGAAGACTTTCCAATCGGGCGGCGAGCACTTCCTGCACTATGGCTGGGTCATCTGCACCTATGGAGAGACTTGCACCGCTCGCTAAAAGGTGAATAATTAGCAATTTGCACAGTTTCATCGGCTTGTCCTCAAGAAGATAACAATACATGGTCACTCAGGAACTCCAAGTGTAGCAACCCGGGCACTACATGTAAACGGGCATTCTACCACATCCCGAACTCACTTGGAACGCAATTTCAGCAGACCTTTGAGGCTGATCGCCTTCTTTTCGTCACATCTGAGAGAGCCATTCGTACATTGCCATACGCGCCTTTACACGCTCGAAGGAAGGCTCACCCATAGTTTCGAGCGAGGCGAGCATATTTCTCGCGACTATCGTACACCGACCGATTCGGTCGGGCTCTTCCTCGAGGACTTTCCTGTAGTATTCGCGCGCCTTTTTGAGGTCTCTTTTTTCGCCCTTTTCGCGGTTGAAGGAGGTCGAGTACATTCCTGCGAGGAGAAAATAGACCCTGGCCCTCTGAAAGGACTGGTTGGCATCTTCGAGATAGCGCAGATAATAGTATTCTGCTTTAGGGCGGTCCGCATTTTCCCTGTCGCCCCGGTTGGTCTGGGGGTCGTGCTCCATCGCTTGGGTCAGGTCCGGGTTCCTGTCATAGTTTACCAAGGCATAGATGGGGCTTGAAGGCGAGAAGAAAACGGACAGAAGGACAGCCGCGATGCAGATAATTCTGAACGGTCTGAATGAACACATGATTCATACCTCCATAGGCAGGCAACAGTGATATTATTCGGTAATTCCTGTAACTTACAACAATGATACCTTGAATAAGTGTTTGGACAATGATCCGATTTAGGCTTCGCCCACTTGATTGTCACGGGGCGGCTGCAACATTCATGGCAGCGCCGAATGCAAGGATATTGCCTTATCGAAAGTCTCGTCGTTCATGGCAGGGCAGCAGTAAATGTGAAGTTCGCCTCTCGTGTAATCAGGTTGCATAACGTAGGCCCTGACCGGCAGGTCGTACTCTGTTACTGTTGCATCAAATACGGTCGAGCGGATTTTCGTTCGTTCCAAACCGACTTGGCGAGCCTGACTGTACAGGTCTTCGGAGCGGCCGGACGTGCCGAAGAGGGCTGTTGTTAGTATTTGTCTGTTATACAGGCTGGCCTGCTTCAATACTTCATATTTGTAGAAAGTACTCTGGTGGGTATCGCCGTAGAGCGCATCACGCTGCCTTATGCCGTGGCTGACCACTTTTCGAACAATGGGCTGTGTTGGTTTCAACTCAAGTGCTCCGGCAATCCACAGAAGAGACAAAACCTTAAACCTTATGCCGAGCAGGCTCATCTTGCTCTCATCTTTGGTCTGCGAAATCCAGCCAGGTCCGGCTATGCCGCTTTTTGGGTTTTCTGCCCGCATTTTTTCCATCGACGCGACGGTCAGCCTGTCGCTATTGATTTGGGCGTCTTGGGCATATACTGAAAGATACTGTTCAAACGACAGATTCAGCCCTTTACTAATGAGGGCTGATGCCTCATCCGCGGGCATATTCGATAATTCCGCATATACTTTCAGAAACCGCCTATTGCTTAGTATAGCTTTTGTGTCGTCATCTCCTATGTCAGGAGGCAGCGGTATGCAATCACCTGAAAAACCACGGCCCTGGAGGGGAGGGCCGCCGGGCCAAAAGAACATATTTACCCGGTAAAGGTTGTGGACTGCCTCTTCGATGGATTCGCTGCTGACCTTTTCAATCTGGGCCCGAATTCTGCCAAAGAGGGCAGGCTGCGATGCCTGAAACATTACCGTTGCAATTTCTTCATCTTCAATTCCCACCCCAACAAGCTCTTCGAGCGTTTGGTCTGCCAGGTCTGTGCCATCCGCAGCGTGTGAAGGGCTTATCGCGGTTGAGGTTCCGTTATCATCCTCTCGTACCTGCAATTCATTCTCATTTGCCACAACCTTGGTATTGTCCATTGGCTCGTTTGAGGATGGCCTTTTTTTTGCGCGAAGGACCACAATGACAAGTGAAGCCGCTATGATCAGAATAACCGCCAGTTGCGTGATTCTTGCTTTTGCATTTTGTCTGGAAAGATGAACCATTTTACAGTTGACCTCCGCCATCGACTAACAGCATTGCTTCGTCAGCAGCTCGCCCCGCAATTTTTTGCGCCCGTCATGAAAGGGGTGCGAGGCTGCGACACAAGCGGGTCGGACCAATTCCATCTTGTGCGTCAACGATATGAGAGGGTTAGCGGCGCATCTCGAGAATGTACTTGTGAAGCTCAATTTCGCTGTCGACAATCCTTCGGTAGAGTATTGTTATGCCCTCGGTCTCAATCCTGATTATCTTTATTATGTAACGATTGTCCGTGTAGTCGGAAACAAGCAGCGTATATGGGCTGACAATCTTATCAGGCAGTGCATAGGTGTGCACATATTTGCCCGCCTGGGACACCAGCGGTTTTTGCGTTTCATGCGGGGCGGAAAAGGCGCGGGCGTTGCGAAGTGCGAGTATTTTTCCGTTCCATACGAGGTCGCCTTTGCCGAGGCGTATAAGATATTCGTGCAGCTTCTGGTCGTCGAGGGTTTCTTTGTAGGGCACACTGACGCACTTGCCTGATTCGAGGTCAAAGACAAAAGGTTGGCCGTTTGCCTTCGCGTGCTCGACATGAGGTATGAGTCTTTGCCGGACGATGATGTCCTTTCGCGGGTCCGGCCGCCGGGCGGTTCTGTTTGGGTCGTTGGCGTCGGGGGCCATGCTGTCCAACCAGGCCCTCAAGATTTCGTCGGTAGCCGGGTCAATGCGCTTCTGCATTACGCGCTGGACAGTTCGTCGGCCCGGCGCGTCGGGGGGCAGATGCCCAAGGATGTAGAGGAAACCATCGTCGGGCTCTTCCATGGCCTGCGCGTCATAAGCAGCGTTGTAAACTGCGCCCTCCTTCAGATCGCGGATCAGGTTGGTGAGGCCTATTATGTCGCTACGGGAGGGGATGTTGTAATCGGGGACGGGTTTGATTCGAGTGGATTTGGTTGTGGTATAGCCAGCGGGCGAATTCGAGTCGGGAACTGTTCGGGTCATGTTGGCTATCCGCCATCCGGGCGTCTCGGGGAGAAATTTCTGTTTGAGCTTCTTTTCGTCAATCTCGGAGAGCCATTCATACATTGCCATGCGCGCCTTTACGCGCTCGAAGGAAGGCTCGCCCATAGTTTCGAGCGAAGCGAGCATGTTCCTGGCGACTATCGTACAGTCACCGATTCGTTCGGGCTCTTCCTCGAGGACCTTCCTGTAGTATTCGCGCGCCTTTTGGAGGTCTCTTTTTTCGCCCTTTTCGGGGTTGAAGGCCGTCGAGTACATTCCGGCGAGCAGAGAATAGACCCTGGCCCGCTGAAAGGACTGGTTGGCATCTTCGAGATAGCGCAGATAATAGTATTCCGCTTTGCTGCGGTCGGCTTTTTCCCTGTCGCCGCGGTTGGTCTGCTGGTCGTGCTCCATCGCTTCGGTCAGGTCCGGGTTCCTGTCATAATTTACCAAGGCATAGATAACCCTTGAAGGCGAGAAGAAAACGGACAGAAGGACAGCCGCGATGCAGATAATTGTAAAGAGTCTGGATGAACCCATGATTCATACCTCCATAGGCAAGGAACAGCGATATTATTCGGTCATTCGAACAAATCAAAAAAAACCTTACGACATCGATAGAGCTCTGTCAAGAGCCCGGCAGAAGCCCCCATTCAAGCTAAAAGGCTCGCGGAGGCTCTGCCGGTGCTACTAAACCGATTGCATTTGTCACTCAGGCCAGTCGGGATTCAGATTAAGTCCACTGCCCGGCTCGTAAGTCGGCAGGCCTATTGTGTATGTGACGCCTCCATCTCCTGAGCCAGCGTGGGATGATATCTCCGCATATGCCAGATTTATTAGGTCCTCTTCACAATGAGCCTCGGCTTCTATAATAGCCTTTGCCAGGGATTCATCACTTATCGCGCCGTAGAACGTCTGTGACTCAGAATAACTGTAGTTAGTCGTTACAGTTTTCGGCAATTCCCAGAACCAATACTCGCTTGAGCTCTCTTCGAGCTTGGTCGTAGTCTGAGAACCAAGGTCATCAGAGGAAACTGCGAACCCCATACCTGCACTTCCTTCACAGTCGTCGGGGATGGGGATGCTTATAGAGACGCCGGCGTTCCAGCCGGAACCTCCGGCCAATGATACACCGACGCTGACGGACCCGATGTCATCATCCTGGTCATAGACTGTCGTCTTGAGCTGGCCGCTCGCGTCGATGCCTATATCAACTTTCAGTTGTCCAGCCGAACCTAAGTGCGCGTAAGACGGATGGGCTCTGAGCTTCCACCTGGCATTTGCCCAGGATGTGAAAGTCTTTGTTTCGCCGTCATCGTCGGCCTTTAGAACCGCCTGGTTGAAGGTTTTGAAAATTTCGTCGTTAGAATCGGTGTATTCGTGAATGTCGCCCGTTGTTGAGGTCCCGCCATGGGAGGTAACGTTCAGGTACGCGACTGCCTCGAAGGCATACATCTGTTTGTATCTCCAGCGGGATCCGGAATCATCTACGGTGTGCCCGGGATAGGCGGGGAATGGGGTGTCGGGGCAGTCGTCCATGCTGAACGCAATGGTTTCGCCCTCGTCGCCGGTCGGGCCGTAGGCTAACCTGCGCCATGTTGCGTAGTGGCCGTTAACGTCAGTCAGCCCATTGCCATACCAGGTACAGGCGCTATGGTCGTGGTAGTCAACCTCCACGCGGGTCCATCCGGTACCGTCATTATACCAATCGAGGTCATAGACTTCTTCTACCATAAGTGGGCAAGTTTCGTTTTTGTAGTGGAACCAGGTATTATTCCACTTTTTGATTATCTCGGAGCAGACCATGTCGCTCTGGTAGCCGATCAGAGGGTTAGTTTTGCTCCAGCCGGTGTTGGAGGGGCAAGAAGCGAGGCATTGGCAAGGCCAGAACACGGCCAGCAAGAGAAGGCCGGCGGTAAGTCTGGTAAGGAATGGACGGTTGTATCGACTATAGTAAGCCATATTTACGCCCTTTCTATCATGATATTTAAAGGTTTCGAGCTTCCACAACCACTTGGGTTGTACCGTGTGCGTATGTTTGCGGTTAATCCAAGAAGCACGCCATGCCTATCACTGTACCGCCTTGGATTTTTTGGACACAGGTTTGTAGATAATCATGCGGCAATCTCCACGGCAATGCAAGCATCTTTTCGTGCCTGGGCGGGAGTTCGATAGCCCAGGCGTTCCATGATCCACTGAT